>JAEEGG010014633.1_pt1 | contig 16579 bp, 16 predicted proteins | sample 9134161 | NCBI WGS metagenome assembly JAEEGG01 (sample SAMN16246543, study PRJNA631951) | gut metagenome | biome: gut microbiome; feature: rumen; material: CR-attached | host: Bos | place: Iran: Karaj | collected 2018-10 | reverse complement strand
ACAAAGCAGTCGGTGTAGAAGTAGGCCAGATGACTGCCGTCGGCATCCAGACACTCCCAGGTCTCAACTGAGGGGTTGTAAACGGGCAGGTTATCGACCTTCTTGAACTTGATGCCGAACAGGGTCTCGGCTACCATGAATGATCCCTTGCGTACGTTGTCAAGACTGAAGTAGGGCATCAGCTGTGACTCGTCCAGATCATATTTCTGCTTGCGCAGCTTCTCGGCGTAGTACCACCAGTCCCATGCCTCCAGCTTGAACTTACCACCCTCGGCGTCAATGATCTTCTGCATCTCGTCACGCTCACGCTTGGCCTGCGGCAGGGCGTACTTCCATATTTCCATGAGCAGGTCATAGGCTGCCTGCGGTGTCTTGGCCATGCGGTCCTCTAGCTGATAATCGGCAAACGTCTCATAACCAAGCAGATTGGCCAGTTCCATACGTAAGGTGAGTATCTCCTTTACGATGGCCTTGTTGTCAAATTCGTTATTGTTGTTGCCGCGACTGTAGTATGCCTTGTACATCTGCTCGCGCAGGTTGCGGTCCTTACATGTCTGCAGGAACGGTATCCAGCAGGGTTTCTGTACGTTGAATGCCCAACCCTGCAGGCCTTTTTCCTTGGCCCTGGCGGCGGCAGCCTCCAACTGGTCCTGACTGAGTCCCTCAAGACGCTTTATGTCAGTTACATTGAGTACGTAGGCATTACTCTCGTCAAGATTGTTCTTGGCAAACTTGATGCGGAGTTCACCCAGACGGTTCTGTATCTCTACGAAACGGGCCTTTGCCTTGTCATCCAGAAGGGCACCTCCCTTGACAAAACGACGGTAGTATTTCTCCAATACCTTTATCTGTTCTGTGGTAAGGTCTCCATTATCTTTGTTGTCATATAACTGCTTGATTCTTTTAAAGATAACCTCATTCATATAAAGATAGGAGTCAGCCTCGGTCTGCATGGGGATAACCTTCTCCTCGGTCTCCTTCATAAGGTCATCGGCATCGGTCTCCATCAGGTTGAAAAATACGGCGCTTACCTTGTTCAGAAGCCGGCCGCTTGACTCCAGGGCCTCGATGGTATTCTCAAAAGTGGGGGCATCGGGACAAGCTGCCACAGCGTCTATATCGGCCTTGAACTGGCGGAATCCCTCCTCAAATGCGGGCAAATAATCACTTGACTGTATCTTGTCAAACTCTACTGCGCCATACGGCAACTTACTCTCCTCAAAGAACGGATTGTTCCTGTTTTCAGTGCACGACATAAATATAACCGCTGCTGCGGCAATTGTAAATATTGTTTTGTTCATATTAGTACCTTTTGATTGCAAAAGTAACATCTTTGCGCGATTTGCACTACCTTTGCAGTCTCAAATGTATTGTTATTTGTTATTGAAATGAAAGTATTCAAGTTTTTTGCTGCAGCAGCTGCAGTAATGGCAATGGTTGCCTGCACAGGTAACAAAAAAGAGACAGCTATGACAAACCGTGAACCTGCAAACATTATGGTAGTGGTTGACCTTCAGAAGGATTTCATTGACGGAAACCTGCCCGCTACTGACGGCACACGCGTTGTGGAGCCCGTAAAGAGTGTCCTTCCCAAATTTGACAAGGTTTACTTTACCCTTGACTGGCACCCATGGAATCACTGCTCATTTAAGGAGAACGGTGGTATCTGGCCGCAGCACTGCGTACGCTACACTGTAGGTGCAGCACTGCCTGACGGTATTCTGGATAACCTGGATATCAATAACGTACGTTTCCTTCCCAAGGGCCAGGCTCAGGACAAGGAGGAGTACGGTCAGTTTGAGAACACCAAGGGTAACGACCAGGATCTCTTTGTAAAGGGTGACAAGGTTGTAGTATGCGGTATCGCTGCCGAGTACTGCGTTCTGGAGACCCTGAAGAATCTGGTTCGCCTTAGCAAGGAGGTAGGTTTCGAGCTCTCTGTTTATCTGGAGGGCGTAGCCAGCATCGAGACTGTCGATCCGCTGGTAACCTACATGAACGAAAACAACATAAAGATTTATAAATAAGGATTTTATGGAGAGCACTATTGTAAGAAGTGTGCTGGAGAATGACCTCTACAAATTCTCCATGTCATACTATTACCAGCGGACCACCCCCGAGGGTATAGGCACATTCAGTTTCAATGACCGCAACGGCATGAAGTTCACGCCGGAGTTTGTGGACCTGCTACGCAAGGAGTTCAAGAAACTGGAGACGCTGGCCCTGACCGATGAGGAGTTCAAATGGTGCCTCTCCAATATCTATTTCATACCTCAGTGCTATTTTGAGTGGCTCAAAGGCTTCAGGTTCAATGCCGATATAATCGACATATCGCTTGATGAGGAGGGCCACCTGCACATTGAGGCAAAAGACCTTATCTACAAGGTCACATTGTATGAAATCCCCATTCTGAGTACGGTATCGGAGGTATATTACAAGATATATGAAAAAACCGAGCCGGACTGGGCATACATAGACAGCCATCTGGAAAAGAAGGTCGCAATATCAAACGAGAACAAGCTCAAGTTTGCAAACTTTGGTATGCGCCGCCGCTACTCACGTGAGGTTGAGGATCATGTAACCGAGTATCTGACACGCCACGCCAAGTATTTCATCGGCTCATCGACCGTATATTTCGCAATGAAATACCAGTCAATCCGTCCGGACCTGAAGCCTATCGGCACTATGGCACACGAGCTTATGATGGCTACAGCTGCGTTCATGGGCCCCAAGGAAGCAAACTACTACGTGATGCGCAACTGGGCTCAGATATTCGGCGGAAACATGGGTACAATGCTGCCTGACTGCTTCACTACACGCGTATTCCTGCGCAATTTCTCGCTTGATATGGCCAAACTCTACGACGGCGTACGTCACGACAGCGGCGATCCGTTTGAGTTCGGTGACAAGATCATAGCCAAGTACGAGTCATACCACATTGACCCCATGACCAAGTCAATCGTATTCAGTGACGCCCTTGACTTTGACCGTGCCCTGGCCATCCAGAAGTACTTTGAGGGTAGGATAAAGGTATCATTCGGTATCGGCACAAACCTGACCAACGATGTAGGCACAGTTGATCCGCTCAACATCGTAATGAAACTCAAGACCTTCCAGGTCAACCCTCGCCAGCACGTCTATCGCTGCGTGAAACTGTCCGACACCCCGGGCAAGGAGCTGGGTGATCCAGATGAGGTACATAGCTACAAAGTGATATTGGGCTTGATTTGAGGCCAATTTCACTTTTTCGCCAAAGTGTCCCACACCAACCCGCGTGAGAGCGTATTCTCGCTAGGGTCAGTGTGGGACACAGCCTTATCTAGGGGGTATGTCCCACGCTCATCGGCCCCAGAAGCACTCAGGAGCCACCTCGTTGTGGGACACTTTGGCGAATTCGCTGAATAATCATATATTTGCACAAAGACCAACCAAACGCTCATGAGAAAAGTCCTTACCATATTATTGCTCCTGTTGCTTGGTAATGCCGGCGCATTTGCCCAGGCTTCATCATCATCGGTCTTTAAAGACAGGGATAATCCGATAAGTGCTTCCGATTTACAGTCAAAGGTAGTTGTAAAGGGGCCCAAGCCTGTTGCCGGTGATATTATCAGCGGAGTGATCAGGGATGCCGATGGTCCCTTGAATTCGACTCCGGTAGTAGAGAGGGATTCTTTGAACAGGACTCTCGCTTACTCTTTCACTGACAGCACCGGTTATTTTTCGTTCAGGCTCGCGAACCCGGACGATTGCCTGCAGGCGTTTTATATAGGCTTATATTCTGTCAATTGCGAGTTCTCAGGCAGTTACTTTGAGATAGAAATGAAACCGGATATTGACGGAAGGATTATCATTGAGGACTGGCCGGGATGGCCCGGACCTGTAATTCCGCGTGACGGTGATACTTTCCCGTTATTACTGCATAACGGCAAACTGGCCAGTTTCCCGGAAGGAAGCAGGGATAAACTCAACTCATTTGATTTTGACCGATACTACAATAACCTTGACAAGATTGCACTCCTTTATGGCATAAATAGAAGCGATATTAAGGAGGTAAAGGTCATAATAGACACTGAAGCCGTAACAGAATGGTTCGCATGGGGAATTAACGGCGCGCTTGACGTTATTACCCGATGACTAATAAGATTCATTGTCACAATGAAGAAAAATAGATAATTCTCTGTTTTGCCACACTGTTGTGGGGCACTTTAGCGGACTTCACACACTTTGCAACGGTTTTGCAGCGCCATATCCTTGCGCTGCCGCAATGTACCATCTACTTTTGTCGCAAAATCAAATCAGTATTAAAGTGACAAAAGCCATTATTTATTCTGTATTGCTGGCAGGCACGGTCTGCTCATGTTTGAGTCCCCGACATGTAATGAACTATATGGGGCATGAATATGTGGATCTGGGCCTGAGTGTGGTATGGGCTACGTGCAACTTAGGTGCGGAGAAGCCTGAGGATTGCGGTGATTATTATTACTGGGGAGAAACAGAGCCAATTGTTCAGGAGGTGTCCAGTTTGAGTGAGGTAACATCAGCTGTCAATAGGTCTTATGATTATAATGGGATGGTAAAAAACAAAACTCTCAGACCAGAATATGATGCTGCGCGTGTTCAATGGGGAGGATATTGGCGTATGCCCACCCAGAATGAAATCCGGGAGTTGATAGATGATTGTACGTGGACATGGACTACAGTGAATGGAGTAAAAGGATACAGAATTACGAGTAAGGTACGAGGGCATAAAAGAGATTGTATATTCCTTCCTGTAACCGATGAAAGGGATTCGGATTCATGGGGCATTTATTGGACAAGTACATCATTTAGAGGCGGTGGAGCTATGGACATGCAATTCGGGGCAGATAATCATATCACTTATTTTAGTGTCTCTACCCGGAATGAAATGCCGATCCGACCCGTAATACCGCTAAAAGCAGTTTCAATCCAGAGATTATGAAAAAGAATTCCTTTATAATGTTCTGTTGCGTGCTGCTTCAGTTATTATTGTGTCAGTGCACCTCTTCATATAGGGTTGTAGATTTCAAGGAATATACAAAAGGTAAACTATGGGTTCACAGTTCATACAAATATGAAGACGGAAAACTTGTTTCTAAGGCTCATGAAAACCTTTTGGCGGGGTCAAGAGATTTGACGGAGTATGATTATGATGTTAGAACAAGTGATATAGGCGTGGATTCAATAGAAACAAGGTATTACTGTTATAATGACACGGTAGTAACAGTCAGATCCTATAATACAGACGGCATATTACAGCATATAAGACATTATTCGTATAAGGGAGAAGACGGCATACAGGAAACCAGTCATAAATACTATGATTCAAAAGGCCGGTTGGTAAGGGATAGTTCACATGTATCTCAGGATTACACATATTACGATTCGCTGGACAGATATGTAGGGTGGAGCCAGATTTATAAGAAAAAAGATTATAACTCACCTCTGCCTAAAAAAGGTGAACCGATTGTAGAGAATGTCATTATTGAATGGACAGGTGATACGGTTCTTTACTCATGGGATGGTAAGTATACTACCAAAACCGTGATTCGTTGGAAAAGACCGGACAGCATATGGACAGTAACATCCAAGACTGTTTATGAACCGGATGAAAAGGGCCGAATAGTATCGGATTCGGCGTCCGATAAAAAGCAGACTATGGAATACGTCTTTGACAGCAAAGGGCGTATGAGAAGGATGTATATTTTTGATGATTGTCCCGATGACGTTGATTCCATTGAGTATTTCATTTCAAGAACAGAATGTAAATATGACAGGAAGGAGCGACCTGTATCGGCTGTAAAACGTGCACTTGAATATCCCAATAATATACTTCAAAAACAGGTATGGCGCTATCATCGCGGTCATCGGACCAAAATAATATATTTCAGATATGACAACGGCCGTAAGAGATTGAATTTTGTAACGACATATAAATACGGCCTGTTTAATGGCAAATTGAAAAAAGAATCAGAGTATAATAACAGGCTCAGACTTAATCCTGTCAGCAAATATGTCCGTAAATATAAAAGAATACCCCTTCGCCAAAGTGTCCCACAGCAACCCGCGTGAGAGCGTATTCTCGCTAGGGTCCGTGTGGGACACAGCCTTATCTAGGGGGTGTGTCCCACGCTCATCGGCCCCAGAAGCACTCAGGAGCCACACTGCTGTGGGACACTTTGGCGAAATTATCACGATGAAGAAAAAGTGACACATTCGCATTTTTTTATTACCTTTGCAGCACAGAAAGATAAAGGTGATGAAAATCAGGGAGGTAATTGATGCCCTTGAGAGTTTCGCGCCTCTGCCACTGCAGGATGATTACGATAATTCAGGCTTGCAGGTTGGAACTACAGAGACCGAAGTTTCAGGGGTTTTATTGTGTCTGGACGTGACCCGTCAGGTGGTTGACGAGGCCATAAACAACGGATGCAATATGATCATTTCGCACCATCCGTTGTTGTTCCGCCCGCTCAAACGTCTTACCGATGACAGCATAGGAAGCATCGTGATGAGCGCCGTACGCGTGGGTATAACAGTATACGCAAGCCACACCAATCTGGATAACGCCTTCAAGGGCGTAAATATGCGCATAGCAAACGTTCTGGGACTGACCGATGTCAAGCCACTGGATGAGCAGCCTGACGGTAAAGGCGCCGGTATTATCGGCCGATTCCCTAAATCCTTGACAGAGCAGCAGTTGTTGGCTCTGGTTAAGGAGAAGTTCGGAGTGACATGCATCAGGCATAACGGTGAACTTGGCCGCCCGATAAAGCGTATGGCAGTTTGCGGAGGATCCGGCGCGTTCCTGACCGACAAGGCAGTAGAACAGGGGGCCGATGCCTTTATGACCGGTGAGATTGGATATCACCGCTTCTTTGGTTATGACGGCACCATCAAGCTGATTGAGGCCGGCCATTTTGAGAGCGAGCAGTTCACGGTTGACCTGATTGCCGATATACTGAAGGAGGCATTCCCGAAACTGAGAGTGCTCAAGACTTCAAACAAGACGAATCCCATAAACTATTACATAGGATAACGAACATAAACACATATAATTATGGCAACAAACACTAAGAAAGACCCCAGCGAGTACTCTGTAGAGGAGAAACTCCAGTCACTGTATCAGCTGCAGACCATGCTGACCGAGATTGACAAGATCAAGACACTGCGCGGCGAGCTGCCTCTTGAGGTTCAGGACCTTGAGGATGAGATTGCCGGTCTGACCACTCGTATTGAGAAGGCCAGTGCCGATGTTGTTGAGATGAGCAAGGGCGTTGCTGAGAACAAGAACACCATCGAGGTTTCAAAGCAGGCTGTAAACAAGTATCAGGAGCAGCAGGACCACGTTAGCAATAACCGTGAGTTTGACTCTCTGAACAAGGAGATTGAGTTCAAGAACCTGGAGATTGAGCTGGCCGAGAAGCGTATCCGTGAGTTCACAAACGCAATCACCGCCAAGAAGGAGGAGATTGAGAGCAACCGCGCTCTGGTTGCAGAGAAGCAGCAGGATCTTGAGGTCAAGAAGTCTGAGCTGCAGGAGATCATTGAGGAGAACCGCCAGGAGGAGGAGCGTCTGCGCGAGAAGTGCAAGAATCTGGAACTCAACATCGAGCCCCGTCTGCTCCAGTCATTCAAGCGTATCCGTAACAACACACGCAACGGTCTTGGTATCGTTTATGTACAGCGTGAGTCATGCGGCGGTTGCTTCAACAAGATTCCGCCTCAGCGTCAGCTGGATATCCGCATGCGCAAGAAAATCATCGTTTGCGAGTACTGCGGACGTATTATGATAGATCCCGAGTTGGCAGGCGTTAAGGAGGAGGCCAAGAAGGTTGAGGCTCCCAAGCGTCGTACCCGCAAGGCAGCTGCCGCTGACGAAGATTGATTCAGAGATCAGAATAATTTGGAATATCCTGCAGGAATGTATACTTTCCTGTGGGATATTCCATTTTTACGCAGTAGTGTTTCAGGCCATTGCTTACAATGAGGTAATCTACATGGAGAACTAGATTGTAGCGGGCTATCTGGTCGAAAACTTTCTGGGTGATGGCTACGGTGGGGCGTTTGTATTCTACTATTACTTTGGGCTGACCGGCTCTGTCGTATACTACTGAATCGCAGCGGCGGGACATTCCGCTGAGGGTTATTGCCTGCTCATTGGCTATATGGGATGCGGGATATCCCTTGTAGTTAATTAGATAGAAGATGAATGCCTGACGGACGTGTTCCTCGGGGGTGAGAGGGGTCCAGAGCTTGCGAATAGGGTCCCAAACAGTTGTTTTTCCTCCCTGTTCGGATATTTTAGGCTCAAAAGGTGGCAAATTCAAATTATCAGTCATATCTTTGTAAAACACAGCGAAGTTAATAATTAGGATTTGAAATGGCAACAGCGGGAACTGCGTATCGTCAGGTTCTGAAAGAGCTTGAGAAAGGTAAATACAAGCCTGTATATTATCTGATGGGTGAAGAAGCGTTCTTCATTGATTCCATAGCCGATTATATCAGGGAGCATGCTCTGCCTGAGGAGGCCAGGGATTTCAACCAGTTGGTCCTGTACGGCAATGAGACCACTATGAATGAGGTGGTACAGCGTGCCAGGGCATATCCTATGGGCTCTGACCGACAGGTCATTATTGTAAAGGAGGCTCAGCACCTGATGAAGAGGGACTCGGAGTCGGGTGGAAGCGCATCGGACATACTCAGTGCATACCTTCAGCAACCGCAACCAAGCACCGTACTGGTATTCTGCCACAAAAACGGCTCTCTGGATAAGCGCAAGAAGATTGTTGCTGTCATAGAGAAGGCCGGGGTGCTGTTTGAATCCAAGAAGGTCAGGGATGAGGATCTGCCTCAATTTGTTGAGGAATTCCTGAATGAGCACGGGCTCAAGATGTCATCAAAGGGCATTTCTATGATGAGCGAGTCTGTGGGAGCCGATCTCTGCCGCATGAACGGAGAGCTTGAAAAACTGATTACAGCACTGCCTGAGGGCGAAAAAGAGATTACTCCCGAATTCATAGAGGATCATGTGGGAATTAGCAAGGACTACAATATCTTTGAATTCCGCGACGCCATAATCAATAAGAACATCCTTAAGGCAAACAAGATAGCCGCATATTACGAGAACAACCCCAAAACATACCCAATCCAACTGGTTACAGCGGCCATATTCCCGTATTTTTCAAATCTGATGCTTGCTTTTTATGCTCCGGACAAGACTGACAGTGGTATTGCAGAGCAGCTGGATCTGAGAAACACCTGGGGGGTGAGGGACTATACAACCGGAATGCGCAACTACACTGCCACACAGACCATGCAGATCATAAATGCCATACGCAGATATGACGGCAAGTCAAAAGGCGTTGATGCTACAGGCAACACAGGGGAGGGCTTGCTTAAAGAGTTGCTTTATATCATTCTTCACTGAGAATCCAAAATTTCAATTTTTCGGAGTGTAGTGCAGATTTGTTTCAAATTTTGAAATCTCGCAAAACATGAATACAAAAGGTCATCCCAAAGATGGCCTTTAATTTTTATTAACCATTACAATTGTATCAAATGGGCCGATTTTTCCATTTGTAATGGGCGATAAATGCACTGCAAACGGCAGTAATCCAAACGAACACCATCTGCATTCAGACCGGATCTATATCTGTGCATAAGAAGTATGCAAAATAGTATACAAGTCTTATAATTGAGCATAACTTGCTATAAATGAGACTAGTTATGATAATATGCTTAAATTAATTAAATAGGGTTCGGTGCCGGATTATACAAAACGCGGAAAATGCGGGCCATGCGGGTGCGTATCGGTTTTTATAAGGCGGATTTTCAGTATGTTACACGAGTTGTCTAAAGTAAAATCCAAGTCAATATATCAGTATCCCTGTGGATATATGCGAATCTCACCGGGATGGTTGACAGATGTTTTGTTGTTACAAATGTTGTATACAAATGTATGATACAAATTTGCTGTTGTAAATACCAAAAATGATTGATACATTTGTAACGACAACATAAAATGACACATTTCTTATGAGAGAAAGACTTGAAGAACTGATGCAACTGTTGAATCTGAATCCGACTCAGTTCGCAAACGCCATCGGAGTGCAGCGCGCAACGCTTCAGCATATACTAAGCGGTAGGAATGAGCCCAGCCTGAAGATTATCATGGCCATACACACCAGTTTTCCGGATGTTGAACTGGAATGGCTCCTGAACGGAAAAGGATCAGCAATACCTCAACTGCAGCAGAATGAGCCTGAGAAGGATGATTATCCCCTCTTGCCGGGCATGGAGAGTCTCTTTTTTAAGGATGATGTACGGAATTCTCCCGAAAATTCAAATCTCAGAGGGGAAGAAAACCCTCCAAAACAACGCAAAAGACGTAATAATAAGGACGTTGAGCCCATCTCAGAGGGTGATTTTTCAGGTAAGGATAAGAGGATAAAAGAGGTTGTAGTGTTCTTTGCAGACGGCACCTATCAGAAATTTTCATCGGATTTAAAAAAATAATACGGTTTTTTTGATTTTTTTAAATTTGATGTATATATTTGCTGATACTAGAACAAACACATTACAGCTATGAGAAGATATCTATTTGTTTTGGCTATTGCAACATTCGTGCTGGCCGGTTGCCGTAGCACCAAGGAAACATCTAAAACTAATCAGAAGGAGGTTTGGCAGACTTTGCTGGTAAAGCAGCTTGACGCAAAGGTAGATGACCAGATCATTACTGTCAAATACAACAACGGCACCACCTTGTGCTATAAGATCCTGGATAATTTCGGTAATGTAGCCCTTACATGGGACAGAACTAATGGCCGCAGTAAATTTGATGAGGGTGCAAGTGCCTACAAGGGCGATATAAGCGTTCCCTCGTTCATTACAACAGGTGAGAATGATGAGTTCACCTTCCGCGTAATGGAGATTGATCAGAATGCATTCTACGGTTGCACCGAAGTGACCTCAGTTGATCTTCCGTACAGCGTTCTTCGTATTCAGAATGACGCCTTCAAGGGCTGCTCAGGCATCAAGAAGTTCACTGTAAACCAGAATAACCAGTCTTACAAGGATGTTGACGGTGTTCTGTTCAGCAAGGACAGCAAGATGCTTGTCAAGTATCCCGCCAAGAAGGAAAATACTGATTACATCATCTCTGAGGAGGTTTCTGTTATCTGCACAGAGGCATTCATGGATAATGAATTCCTCAAGAAGATCACCATCGGTAACTTTGTAACCGCCATCTCGGACAACTCATTCAAGAACTGCACCTCACTTGAGGAGGTTGAGTTGGGTAGCAACACCAGAATTCTTGGTGTAGATGCCTTCAAGAACTGCCCCAAACTGACACTTGTCAACGTACACGGTATGTGGCCGCCTCACTGCAGCCCCACAGTATTTGACGATGCAGTAAAGCAGACCGCAAAGCTGTACATCCCCAGAGGCCAGATGATGAGATACAGAAGGACTCTTGAGTGGAGAGACTTCAAGAATGTTCAGGAATACTAATTAAGAATAACCTATAACTAACCAGGGTGCAGCCTTTCGGGGTTGCACCTTTTTTATTACCTTCGCGCCGTAAACAAGTGCTATACAATGAAGAAATTCCAGTTGGACCTGACAGTAGCCGATAACCGCATGGTCGGTCCCTCTGCAACGCTTCTGACCCTGCAGTATCCGGGTGAACTTCCGGACATGGTAGCAGGACAGTTTGCCGAGCTGCAGGTACCGTCAGCCAAGGTTATGCTGCGCAGACCCATATCTATCCATTCCATTGACCGTAAGAACAATCTCATAGAGTTCCTGATCCAGATTGTAGGTGAAGGAACCCGTTCACTTGCCAACATCAAGGCCGGTGAGAAGGTGAACGTACTGCTGCCCCTGGGTAACGGTTTCAGTTACCGCAGCACCCATGTGGCTAAGCCTCTGCTCATAGGCGGAGGAGTAGGTGTGGCACCGCTTCTGTTCCTGGGACAGGAGTTTGCCGAGCACGGAATCCGCCCCGCATTCCTCTTTGGAGGACGTACCGAGGCGCTTATACTGCGTAAGGAGGAGTTCCAGAAGTACGGTGACCTGTTCATGACAACCGAGGACGGTTCAGCCGGCGAGAAAGGTTTCGTTACCAATCACAGCCTTCTGCTTGACAGTGAGCATTTTGACAGGATTTACGCCTGCGGTCCCACACCCATGCTGAAAGCCGTTGCACAATGGGCAAAGGAGCATGAGATAGCCTGTGAGGTATCGCTGGAGCATCGTATGGCCTGCGGAATAGGCGCCTGCCTGTGCTGTGTAGAGGATACGGCCGATCAGGGCAACGTGTGTGTATGTAAAGAGGGTCCGGTTTTTGAAATAGAAAGACTGAAATGGTTCAACTGAATACAAAAATAGGCTCACTTGAGCTCAAGAACCCCGTAATGACCGCATCCGGCACATTCGGATACGGCACGGAATATGCTGACTTCATGGACATAAGCCGTCTGGGCGCCATCATAGTCAAGGGTACCACACTCGCTCCGCGTCAGGGTAATCCTTATCCGCGCATGGCCGAGACTCCTTCAGGCATGCTGAATGCCGTAGGACTGCAGAACAAGGGCGTTGACTACTTTGTAGACCATATCTATCCCGAGGTTCAGAAGATAGGCACAGCCATTATCGTGAACGTATCAGGCTCATGCATTGACGATTACGTTCAGACAGCAAGCATCATAAACACACTTGATGACATACCTGCCATAGAGCTCAATATCTCTTGCCCCAACGTAAAGCAGGGCGGTATGGCGTTCGGAGTAAATCCAGAGAGCGCCGCACAGGTGGTAAGTGCCGTTCGTAAGGCCTATGACAAGACTCTGATAGTAAAACTGTCACCCAATGTGACCGATATCACCGAGATAGCACGCGCCGTTGAGGGTGCAGGTGCAGACAGTGTATCGCTTATAAACACCATGCTCGGTATGGCAATCGATGCCGAGAAGCGCCGTCCGATACTCTCAACCATCACAGGCGGCATGAGCGGTCCTGCCGTAAAGCCCGTTGCACTGCGCATGGTATGGCAGACTGCAAAGGCCGTCAAGATACCTGTAATAGGACTTGGAGGCATCTGCAGCGCAACTGACGCAATTGAGTTCCTGCTTGCGGGTGCATCGGCCATACAGATAGGTACAGCCAACTTTATTGATCCTTCAATATCTGAGAAAGTGGTTGACGGAATTGCCGATTACCTGGAGCGCCACGGATTCAGTTCCGTTCAGGAGATTATCGGAGCACTGCAAGTTTGACAATCCGGGTCAGCACATATGTGACGCATATTGCCAGGAGGCAGTAGAGCGGGAAATTGCAGTAAGAGAACTTTACGATCTCGTCCAGCACAGGACATTCAATGAAATAGAACAGGAAGCTGTTGACTCCAATAAAGTTCAACAGCTTGTTGTTTATATTGACCACCCGTATCAGGTATATGAACATGAACGGGGCTATGGCATTGAATACTATTGAATTGAAATGGAAAAGGAAGATTGATACCATCAAGGCTATGCATACCAGGCCTATGGTAAGCGGAGGCATCTTTTCAAACAGTTCCCTGCGGTAAGCCACCAATGAGCCAAGCGGGAAAGCAAGTATGGTGTTGTACCACCACAGTCCGAATCCTGCCTGGCGCATTACCAGAATGTAGATTGCCGTCATTGTAAACAGCAGTATCACTCTGACGGTATTGGGAATCTTAGTCATGAAGAGGCCGAACATGATGACGTAAGAGGGCACAATCACCTTGAAGAACCAGTTCTCGACGTCAGGATGCATGGAGAACGTGAATATCTCCCTGAAAATGTGCGTGGTAAGTTCCTGGCGGTTGAATATGAGAAGCGTTACTATTTCTATGCACCAGTAGACCAGAAGCGGAACAAACAACTTCCGGACCTTTGATATGACATATTTCAAGTCAATAGAGCCCTGACGCTTGTCAAGGGCCAGGAACATGCCGTAACCGGACAGGAAGAAGAAAATTGATACTCCCATTGCAGCCCAGAGTTCCATATGCAGGCAGTCCAGCCATGCCGGATAGAAGTATCCGGTATCGGTCCCGGGATAGCCGTTGAAGGCATGGCCGATGATGATCATCAGCATTGCGATACCTTTCAGGGAGTAGGTATCGTCATAATCCAGGAACTGACGGAGACGGAGTTTCATTACTTCAACAGGTCGGGACGCAGGCGTTTGGTGCGCTCCATGGATTGCTGGAATTCCCAGTCGTCTATGAGTGCCTGATTGCCTGAAAGCAGTACATCGGGCACACGCCAGCCTTTATACTCGGCGGGGCGGGTATAGACGGGTGGGGCCAGCAGGTTGTCCTGGAAGCAGTCTGACAGGGCCGATTGTTCATCGGACAATACACCGGGAATAAGGCGTACTATGCTGTCTGTCATTACGGCAGCGGCAAGTTCACCGCCGGTAAGTACATAGTCGCCGATGCTTATCTCGCGGGTAATGAGATGCTCACGAATGCGGTAATCGATGCCTTTGTAGTGGCCGCACAGGATAATCACGTTGTTGAGAAGTGACAGGCTGTTGGCGGTTTTCTGATTGAACTGCTCGCCGTCGGGTGAAGTGTATATAACTTCATCGTAGTCGCGCTGTGACTTGAGGTCGGTTATGAGGCGGTCAATGGGCTCTATCTTCATTACAAGGCCGGCGCAGCCTCCAAAAGGGTAGTCATCGGTCTTGTGGTGTTTATCGGTGGTGTAGTCCCTGATATCGTGCAGATGGATCTCGGCAAGACCGGCTTTCTGGGCACGCGCCATCATTGAGCAGTTAAAGAAACCCTCAAGCATGTCAGGAAATACAGTTAATATATCAATACGCATATTTATGTAGCATTTCTGGCCGCAAAATTACAAAATTATGCGTAAATTCGCGGTCTGAAAACGGTACTTTCATAGAACCCCTCAAAATGAGCGAAACCGAACGGATAATTGAGTTGCGTGAGTTGTTGCATAAATACAACAATCTGTACTATGTGCAGAACGCTCCCGTAATTTCCGACATCGAGTTCGACCAGCTTATGCATGAGCTCATTGACCTTGAGGAGAAGCATCCTGAGCTCTATGATGCCAATTCACCCACACAGCGTGTAGGAAGTGACCTGAGCAAAGGTTTTGAGCAGGCCGAGCACCGTTATCCAATGCTTTCCCTGGACAACACCTACAATGAGCAGGAGGTACGTGACTTCTTTCAGCGCGTAAGCGGACTGCTCAACGAGCCGTTTGAGATATGCTGTGAGCTCAAATATGACGGACTCTCCATATCCCTGATATATGAGGACGGCAAACTGGTTCAGGCAGTTACCCGTGGTGACGGCGTCAAGGGCGATATCGTGACCGACAATGTACGCACTATCAAATCAGTGCCTCTGGTACTCCAGAAAGGCAGTTATCCCCGCAACTTTGAGATCCGCGGCGAGGTGCTGATGCCCTGGACATCGTTTGAGCGCCTTAACGCCGAGCGTGAGCAGCAGGAGGAACCTCTGTTTGCCAACCCCCGTAACGCCGCATCAGGTACACTCAAACTGCAGAATCCGCAGGAGGTATCACGCCGCCAGCTGGATTCATACCTCTATTATCTGCTGGGGGAGCAGTTACCCTGTGACGGCCATTATGAGAACATGATGGAGGCTCAGAAATGGGGATTCAAGGTATCGGACCACATGAAGAAATGCACCACCATCGATGAGGTGCTTGACTATATAAACTACTGGGACACAGAGCGTAAGAACCTGCCGGTTGCAACTGATGGCATTGTGCTCAAGGTAAATTCACTGCGTCAGCAGCGTAACCTTGGATTCAAGGCCAAGTCACCGCGTTGGGCAATTGCGTACAAGTTCCAGGCAGAGAGGCAGCTTACACGCCTTAACAGCGTATCGTACCAGGTGGGACGTACAGGTGCTGTGACTCCGGTTGCAAACCTTGACCCTGTTCAGTTGTCAGGAACCATCGTAAAGCGTGCCACACTCCATAACGCAGATATAATCAAGGGATTGGACCTGCATGTGGGTGATATGGTCTATGTGGAGAAGGGCGGTGAGATTATCCCCAAGATCACAGGCGTGGACATGGATTCACGTTCCCTCTTGATGGGTGATCCCGTAAAGTTTGCCGATGTATGCCCCGAATGCGGAGCCAAGCTGATACGCTATGAGGGAGAGGCTGCATATTACTGCCCCAATTCAATAAGCTGTCCGCCCCAGATAAAGGGCCGGATTGAGCATTTTGTGAGCCGTAAGGCCATGAATATAGACGGTCTTGGGACCGAGACCATCGACTTGTTCTACCAGGCAGGCCTGATAAAGGATATCGCTGACCTTTATACACTTAAGGCTATGGATATCTGCCGTCTGGAGGGATTGGGAGAGAAATCGGCCGTAAGTATTGTGCACGGTATCGAGGACTCCAAGAAGGTTCCGTTTGAGAGGGTTCTGTTTGCCATAGGTATACGCTTTGTCGGTGAGACGGTTGCCAAGATACTGGCACGCGCATTCAAATCGATGGAGGCCCTGGAGAACGCT
>JAEEGG010014630.1_pt1 | contig 16581 bp, 15 predicted proteins | sample 9134161 | NCBI WGS metagenome assembly JAEEGG01 (sample SAMN16246543, study PRJNA631951) | gut metagenome | biome: gut microbiome; feature: rumen; material: CR-attached | host: Bos | place: Iran: Karaj | collected 2018-10 | reverse complement strand
TATACAAATTAATTTTAATAAACAATAGCATTATTTTTTTGAAGATGTTTTTTTTGCGGAAGAGGGGCGGTTTGTGTGTTTTTGATTATCTTTGCGTCTTGTTTTTACCTTATTATTTATATTCAAAAAATTGATGGTATGAAAAAGTTACTCTTATTGCTCTCAGCAGCTCTGATGTTTTCGTTTTATACTGCTGATGCACAGAATCTTCCGTTCGTAAAGAAAGTGGTCAAAACACTGACAGCTCCCGATATGTACGGTCGTGGCTATGCCTATAATGGCGACCGCATTGCTGCAGAATACCTTCGCGGTGTGATGAAAGACCTCCATCTGCAACCGCTGGTGCCTGATTACTTCCAAACCTATTGGTTTGATGTGGCCGGTATGGAAGGAGAGGTGTCACTGTCTGTTAATGGTAAGCCCCTGGAACTTTATACGGATTACCGCGTGCACAACTTCTCGCACTCTTTCGATGGCACAGCGCCTATCATCAAGTTTGATGCCAACTATTTGTGCGACAGCGCCCAACTGGCTGCTTTTTGCAAGAAATACGCCAAAAAACTTCCTTCATCTTTCGTCTATCTTGATATGACCTCCTTGAAAGAGATGTCGAAAGAGGAATCCCAGAAATTTGCTCGCGCCGCCTATTTCCTTTCATACAACAATCCGTTCCATAGCCGTGGCATCTTATGCGGTGTGCGCGATTTCTCCATCTGGTCGTTCAACGGCTGCCAGCGTGAACGCGATTATACATTGCTTTTTGTTCATCCTCAGGTGATGCCAGAAAAGAGCACGGAACTGCAACTCCATGTATATAACCACTTCCATAAACACCAAACGCAGAATGTCTGCGGCTACGTGAAAGGCGATGTGGAACCCGATACGATGATTGTCTTTACGGGCCATTACGACCACATGGGCCAAATGGGCGACAATATTATTTTTTATGGCGCCAACGATAACGCCAGTGGTGCTGCTATGGTGCTCGACTTTGCCCGTCATTATTCACTTCAGAAGAACTATTACACGATGGTGTTTCTCGATTTCAGCGGCGAAGAGGCCGGTCTGCTGGGCTCGCGTCATTTTACGCAAAACCCGCCCATCGACTTGTCGAAAGTGAAATTCGTGATTAACCTCGACTTGCTTTGCTCGGGTGAGGAGGGCATCACTGTTGAGAATACGAAAACTGGCATCGAGAAGAAGTATTTCGATGAGATGGTGAAAATCAATGCTGAGAAGAACTACCTGACGGTGCTGAAAGATCGTGCCAACGCGCCCAACAGCGATCACTACTCGTTTGCACAGCAGAATGTGCCCGCTATCTTCATCTATGCCATGGGCAAGAGTGGCGGCATCCACGATTCGTCAGATGATTACGATTCTTGCACCTTCAGTGGCTATGAAGGCATTTTCCGCCTGCTTCTCGACCTTGTTGACCGCCTGCCGAAGATGTAATTGGTTATCCTGTAATAAGATTCTTGTATGAAAAAATGTTTTCTCTTTATCATTGTCTTGTTATCGTTAGGACATCTGAGTGCTCAGGATGTTATCGTTTTGCGTGATGCTACAGAAATTGAAGCCCAGGTATTAACCGTTGGCGTTGATGAAATTTCATATAAAAAATGGGATTTCCAAGATGGCCCGGTTTACCAGATACCCAAGGCGAATGTCTTTTTCATTAAGTATGCTAACGGAAGTAAAGATGTTTTTGCAATAGAAGAGAAAACAAACGATTCTCCGATTGAGACCACGAAAGGAAAGTTTATTTATAGAACGCTTTTTAACGTATATGCTGAAGCTGGTTGCCCTTTTAGGGCTTATGAGGCAGGTCCGGCTCTTCATTTTACTTTCGGTGCGCGCATTCGCGATTATGTTTTTGTGGGAATGATGACAGGGGTGGACGCTTTATTTGTCTCGCGTACTGAATACAGAGGTCTTTGGGATGGCTTATATGTTCCATTTTTAGCGAATGTGAGATGTTTTTACCCTGCCAAAGAAAATGTTTATCCATATTTGGAAGCGTCTTTGGGCTTCAATCTTATGATTGCTAATGGACTGTTGGTAGGAACAGATTATTTAGTGGTCCCAAGTGGTCGTTTTCGCTTTGGTGCAGGCTTTGAATGGAAACGTTTGACATTAGGAATGGGGTATGACTGTGTCTTTTTGTATGGTGGTGCAGTGCATACCGGTTATGCCAAAATCGGAGTTCGTATTGGCAAATTGAAATAAGATAATTTATTGTTGAGATAATTATTAGGGACGCATTGAATGCGCCCCTTTTTTTCTCCTGTGGAAATTGCAGAATGTTGCGGAAAAATATCTTCGTCAATCAGCGTACCTCGCGGGAATATGCAAAATGGAAATAAAAAAAAGCGGCGCCTGAACTATCAAGCACCGCTTTTTATCAATTATAAATTGTCAATTATACATTGTACATTGTTTAGTACAGGAAGCTCAACAGAATACCTGCGGCTACGGCACTACCGATAACGCCGGCCACATTGGGACCCATGGCGTGCATCAACAGGTAGTTGGTCTTGTCGTATTTCATACCTTCCACGTAGGATACGCGCGCGCTGTCGGGCACAGCCGATACACCGGCATTACCAATCAGCGGGTTGATCTTATTGCCTTCCTTGAGGAAGAGGTTGAAGAATTTGACAAACAATACGCCGGAAGCTGTGGCAATAACGAACGACAATGCACCCAAACCGAAGATGAGGATTGAATCCAGTTTCAGGAAGTTGGTGGCTTGTGTTGAGCAGCCTACCGTCAAACCGATCAGGATGGTTACAATGTCAATCAATGTGCCAGATGCCGTGGTGGCCAAACGTTTGGTTACACCGCTTTCTTTCAGCAGGTTGCCGAAGAAGAGCATACCGAGCAATGGCAGACCCGTGGGAACCAGGAATGCGGTGAGCAAGATACATAACAGCGGGAAGAGTATTTTCTCTCTTTGGCTGACAGCTCTCGGGGGACGCATTCTGATGAGTCGCTCTTTAGGATTGGTGAGCAGTCGCATGATAGGCGGTTGGATTACAGGAACCAATGCCATGTACGAGTATGCCGAAATGGCGATGGCACCCATCAAACTCGGAGCAAGTTTCGAGGAAATGAAGATGGCGGTAGGACCGTCAGCACCACCGATAATACCGATAGCACCTGCTTCTGTGGGGGAGAAGCCCAACAACAGGGCGATGGCGTAGGCAGCGAAAATACCGAACTGGGCGGCGGCACCAATCAGAATGAGCTTGGGATTGGATATCAACGCCGAGAAGTCGGTCATGGCCCCAATGCCTAGAAAGATTAAGGGTGGATATACACCTTTCAAAACGCCGAAATAGAGGTAGTTAAGCACGGCGCCGTTCTCGTAAATGCCGACTTGCAAACCGTCGGTAAACGGAATGTTGCCGAGGATGATGCCGAAGCCGATGGGAACCAGCAACAGAGGTTCATACTCCTTGATAATACCCAAGGCGATGAAAATGAGTCCGAACACAATCATAATCAGGTGTCCATAGCTGCAGTTGCCAAAGCCTGAATAGTTGAAAAACTGAATTAGTCCCTCCTTGAAAAATTCTAACATTGTCTGATTATTTTAGGGGATAGTGGTTTGCTATCTCTTTGATTTTTAATTAATTTAATTATTCGATGATAACCAAGGTGTCACCTTCCATCACAGAGTCGTTGCGTTGAACCTTGATGGCTTTTACGGTGCCTTCTCTGTCGGCATCGATATTGTTTTCCATCTTCATGGCTTCAAGCAACAGCAGGTGCTGACCGGCTTTCACTTGGTCGCCCACATTGACGAAGATGTTCAGAACAACACCGGGCAGAGGTGATTTGATGGCGCTGCCGCCGCTGGGAGCTGCGGGAGCGGGTGCCACAGAGGCAGTGGCAGGAGCAGCCTGCGGAGTAGGAGGAGTGGCTAATTTAACCACTTTCTTAACCTGAGGTCTTGCTGCGGGAACAGGCATGTCCAATTCAACAACATACGGCGTGCCGTTTACTTCAACGGTCGTTTTGCTGTCTTCAATGTCGGCGATGTCAACCGAATATTTATTGCCGTTTATGGTTAATTTGTAATTTTTCATTATCTATCGTGAATTTCTGTTATTAATTGAATGTCAAAAATTTATCTTCTGTTTCTTCTTTGCACGGTCTTCATAACGAGGTGCTTCTGCGACCACGGTGAGTAGTGTGCTGAAGGCATGTCAATGGTGATGATTTCGCTTTCTTCATCGTGGTAGCTGTCCAAATCCATATTCAAGGCTACTGCGATGGCGGCAACAACCTCACCGCTGATGGCCTCTTCTGTAACGGGTTTGCTAGCTTCCGTCGCAGCCGTAGGTTGCGTTGTTTGTGCAACAGTCTCTTTGGCCTTCTTTTCGGCTCTGCGACTGATGGCGCCGAAAATCTTCAGCATGCAGTAGATAAGGATCAGTGCTACGAATACAACCGAGATGGAAATCAAAGCCATACCGATGCCGTAGGGGTCGCTCTCAATGAGGTGTTCGGCCTTGCTGGCACCCGTGGCCACTTTGTTAACAGAACCAGGAGTGAAGTATTCGAGGAATCCACGGCCTGAAATCTCTTTGCCATCTTTGTCTTTTTCTATAACACCGTCAACATAGCAGCCGTAAGTTTGTGTGCTGTTCAGCAGGCTGTCGGGATACTCCATGATGTCAATCAGCACGCGTCCGTTTGAGTTGATGAGGGCTACGTAATGATTTTTAGAGTTACGCGGATCGAAGTTGGCGTGGAAAGTGCCATAGAGAGGAGAGTTGTCCAAGAAGAATACCAGCGACGTGCGCTGCGGCATCAGAGTCTTGGGGTCGGTTTGCGGAATGCGGTACCAGCGTGTTTTGCCGCTGCCGTTCCACAAGCCCGTGGTGTCATCGGTAAGGTAGCATCCGGCAATGTTGACACTGTTGTAGGCGGTGTTGAAAATCTCCACCCACGGAACATGTCGGCCGTACTCATCTACCATGTTGGAATCGTTCTTGATGAGCAATTCGTTGATGCGCAAATCGGTGGTCTGTTGCCCGAATGTCGCAACCGAACAGAAAAGTGCTATCAGGAGAAGTCCAAACTTTCTTTTCATGTTTATGTTGTTTATTTTCATTATGCTAATTTAGTTTGTCGGTTGCTGGTTACAAAGGTAAGTTGTCGTGTTTCTTGGCAGGATTTTCCAATCGCTTGTTCTTCAGCGACTCGAGAGCTCTGATGACTCTGAAACGTGTGTTACGCGGTTCGATAACGTCATCAATGTAGCTGTAGCGAGCGGCTACGTAGGGATTGGCGAAAGTGTTGCGATATTCTGCTTCTTTCTCAGCAATGAATTCGTCTTTCTTTTCCTGGGTGTCAAGTTCCTTGATTTCCTTGCCCATGAGCACTTCAACAGCACCTTTGCCGCCCATAACTGCGATTTCGGCTGTGGGCCATGCGTAGTTGATGTCGCCACGCAAATGCTTGGAGCTCATTACGATGTAAGCACCGCCGTAAGCTTTTCTCAAGATAACCGTAACTTTGGGAACAGTAGCTTCGCCGTAAGCGTAAAGCAGTTTGGCACCGTGCAGGATGATACCACCGTACTCTTGACCAGAACCGGGCAGGAAGCCGGGAACATCTTCCAAAGTGACAATAGGAATGTTGAAAGCGTCGCAGAATCTGACGAAACGGGCACCCTTACGCGAAGCGTTGATGTCCAAGCAACCGGCCAGATATTTGGGCTGGTTGGCAACAATACCTACCGACATGCCATTGAAACGGGCAAAACCGATGATGATGTTGGGAGCGTAGTTGGGTTGGATTTCCAAGAATTCGCCGTTATCTACAATGCCGTAAATAACATCCTTCACATCGTAAGGCTTGTTAGGATTGTCGGGGATAATCTGATTCAATGAATCTTCCAGACGGTTGATGGGATCTTCGCACGGAATGTACGGAGGCTCTTCCATATTGTTGGAGGGTAAGTAGCTCAACAGCTGACGCAGCAAGGCAATACCATCTTCTTCGTTGTCAACGGCAAAATGAGCCACACCCGACTTCGACGAGTGAACGTTGGCACCGCCCAAGTCCTCAACGGTGATGTCTTCGTTGGTAACGGTTTTCACTACCTTAGGACCAGTAACAAACATGTAGCTGGTGTTCTTGGCCATCATGATGAAGTCGGTCAATGCAGGCGAATAAACGGCGCCACCGGCGCAAGGTCCGAAAATGACGGAAATCTGAGGAACAACACCAGAAGCTAAGATGTTGTTCTGGAAAATCTCACCGTAGCCAGCCAAGCTGTTAACGCCTTCCTGGATACGAGCTCCACCTGAATCGTTGAAACCGATAACGGGAGCGCCCACCTTCATGGCCTGTTCCATAACCTTACAGATCTTCTTGGCAACTGTCTCTGACAGCGAACCGCCAAATACGGTAAAGTCCTGAGAGAACACATAGACCAAACGGCCTCCCACTGTGCCGTAGCCGGTAACCACGCCATCAGACAGGTATTTCTCTTTTTCTAATCCGAAATTGGTGCAACGGTGCGTTACAAACATGTCGAATTCTTCAAAACTGCCTTCATCAAGGAACATCAAGATGCGTTCTCTTGCAGTGAATTTGCCTTGTGAGTGCTGTTTTTCAATTCTTTTCTCACCGCCACCCATACGAGCCTTCGCTCTCAGTTCGAGCAACTCGTTTATTTTTTCTTGCATTGTCATAATGATAGGGTATTATATTAAATTGTAGTTTCGTGTAATTTTCAAAGATATAATAAAAGAAGAAGTTGTTGATAACTAGATTGTTAAGAACAAAAGCCAATCTCTTATTTCGCAATGCAAAAATAAAATTTATTTTGAAAAATAAAAGGGCTAAATGGACTTTTTTTACCACCTACAAAAACACCTACGCTAACTCCCTAACTTTCAGTTTTCAATTTTCAACTTTCAGTTTAATTCATTCCTCTCGCTTTCTTGATTCTTTCGTACGCTTGGTTCAGGCGCGCAAACTTCTCCTCGGCGGCTTTGCGCACATCGTCGCCAAGGTGGTTCACTTTGTCGGGATGGTGTTTCTTCGCCAATTCACGGTAGGCCTTTTTGACCTCTTCATCAGTGGCGTCGGGCGAGAGTTCCAAAATTCTGTAGTCGTTGTCCAGATTTTCAACTCGCGGTGCTGAATAGCCGCCTCCTTGTTGGTACTGATAGCCGCCCATGTACATCGACTTCATGGATTCGAAATCCATTCGGCTGATGTTGAGGAGCGCTGCAATACGCTGAATACAAGATAGTTCTTCTGCTGATATGGCGCCATCAGCATGGGCAATGTCGAAGAGGAATTTCAGGGTAATGAGCCGTTCGTATATGGTCGATTGGCTGCGCACCTCTGCACAGACTTCTTCAATGGAGTAGTTCTCTTTCAGAATATCGCGCAACTGCAGCAGCGCTTGGCTGGCTCTTTCAGGGCCCAGCTGCTGAAGAAGGTAATTCTTTACACAGTCTAATTCAGAACGCATGAGCGCGTTGTCAGCCTTCATCACTTCGGCGCACAGAATCAAGAAGGTGCGGTCGAAGTCGGCGCGGCTTTGGCGATGATGGTGAATGACTACCCGCGAGTTTAAGGCCGAGTCGATGAGCCGGCCAACAAAATAGGCGAGCAGTCCTATCCAAAAACTGCCACTAAAGATCCATCCTAAAATTCCAGCAATAATACCGATCATGCGTGACTAGATTTTTTTGCCGTAGAGATCAAAATAATCGGCTTCGGTGATGCGAATGGGGTAGAATTCGCCAATGGTCAGCGGCGTCTCCTTGTCAATCAGCACTTCATTGTCCACTTCGGGCGAGTCGAACTCGGTGCGGCCGAGGTAGAATTCATCCGTCTCTTCGTCAATGATAACCTTCTGCACAGAGCCGACCTTTGCTTCGTTGAGTTCCAGCGAAATCTCCTCTTGCAAGGTCATCAACTCTTCCAAACGGCGGTTCTTCTCGGCTTTCTTGATGGGGTCGCCGAGCGGGTAGGCGGGTGTGTCTTCTTCTTGCGAGTAGGAAAAGACACCCAAACGGTCAAAGCGCATATCCTTGACAAACTGCACCAGCGCCTTGTGGTCTTCGCGGGTTTCGGTGGGGAAGCCCGACAGTAAAGTGGTCCGGATGGCAATGCCAGGAACTTTTGTCCTAATGCGCTCTACAAGGCTGTACATCTGGCTTTCGGTGCAGCCGCGATTCATGCTCTTGAGCACATTGGCGCTGATATGCTGCAGCGGAATGTCAATGTATTTGCAAAACTGACTGTAATCTCTGATGACATCCAACACTTCGTACGGAAATCCCATGGGATAAGCGTAATGCAAACGTATCCATTCAATGCCCTTTACGCCGGCAAGCTTACGAAGCAGCACTTCCAGCTGGCGCGTGTTGTTGAGGTCCATGCCGTAATAAGTCGAGTCCTGAGCAATGACCATCAGTTCTTTAACGCCCTGGCTGGCCAGTTGTTCGGCTTCTCGTACAACCATATCCATGGGCTTGGAAATATGTTTGCCCCTGATGTTGGGAATGGCGCAGAATGCACAATGGCGGTCGCAACCTTCGGAGATTTTGAGGTAGGCGTAATGTTTTGGGGTTGAGAGCGTTCCGCGTGCTGATGTGAGCAGATTGAAATCGCTCTGCTTGAGGAATTGCCCCAGGTCTTTGTAGGCGTAAATGCCGTCGGCTTCGGGAAGCATCTTCACCAAGTCGTCATGATAGCGCTGAGCCAGACAGCCAATGACATACAGCTTTTTGATATGGCCGGCTTTCTTGCGCTCGGCGTGCATAAGGATCTCTTCAATAGATTCCTCCTTGGCATCCTGAATGAAGCTGCAAGTGTTGACGATGACAATGTCGGTGTCCTCTGCCGATTCGTGCAGAACGGTATAACCTTCTTTCTGTAGGGCGTTTGCAATGACTTCCGAATCGATGGTGTTCTTGGAACAGCCGAGCGTGATGATGTTAATGCTTTCCATATTGTTGTTTTGGGCTGCAAAGATAAGGAAAATGTTGAGAGTGCAGCGCAACTATCGCATTTTTCCGTACTTTTGCCGCCTAAAAATAGAGAAGCTAAAGTGGAACAGATAGACAGAACGAAAGAACTTGAAACTAAGGGAATTGGCATGCTGCTGTTTGCCTACGCCATGCCTTCGGTGATTAGCCAAGTCATCGCTTCGGTCTATAATATCGCCGACCGTATCTTTATCGGACAAGGGGTGGGTGCCTTGGCCATCGCCGGCCTGGCAGTCACTTTCCCTGTGATGAACATCATCCATGCGTTTGGTGCTTTGGTGGGTGTGGGGGCGTCGGCTCGCATGTCCATCGTTTTAGGACAGAAAGATGTGCGCTGGGCTGAGAAGATATTGGGAAACAGTATGTTGCTCACTTTTCTGTTAGGTGCCTTCTTCCTCACTTTCGGCTACCTCTTTTTGGATGATATTCTTATCAAATTTGGGGCCACGGCTGGCACAGTTGCCTATGCGCACGAGTACATGCTCATTGTCTTTCCTGGTATGTTCCTCACCACACTGACCTACAATCTCACCAGTCTGATGCGTGCCTCTGGCTATCCTTCCAAGTCGATGTTCGTCTTGGCGGGCGGTGCCATCCTAAACATGATTCTCGATCCGCTTTTCATTTTCGTCTTTCATTGGGGAATTGCGGGCGCTGCCTGGGCTACCACCATCTCGATGGCCATTACTGCCGTCATCTCTGTGGCGCATTTTATGAGTCCCAAATCGTTTATTCGTTTCCGTGCCCACGCATGGGCGCCGAAAGGCTATATCTTCAAGAATATCACGATGATAGGGTTGAGCCCTTTCCTGATGAATGTGGCAGCGGCTGGCGTGGTGGCTATCCTCAACCGCCAGTTGGGGCGTTTTGGCGGCGACTATGCTATCGGTGCCTACGGAATTATCAATTCGCTGGCCCATTTACTGGTGATGATCATTCTGGGCGTTTGTCAGGGAATGCAGCCCATTGCCGGCTATAATTATGGTGCCGGCCATAACGACCGACTGAAGCATGTGTATCGTCTGACAATGCAGATTTGCGTGTTGATTGGAGCGGTGGGCAGCTTGTTGGGATGCCTCATTCCGCAGTATCTGGTTCGTGCGTTCACCAGCGATGCCAATCTCATTGCCATTGCCACACATGCCACGCCTTATCTTATGGTGATGTTCCCGCTCATTGGTTTTACCATCACCAATTCCAACTTTTTCCAGTCTATCGACAAACCGTGGATCGCCATAGTGACCAGCCTCTCGCGTCAGGTCATCTTCCTGATTCCGCTTTGCTATATCATGCCGCAAATCTATCTTGCCGCTGGCTTCAACGGCCTCTCAGGTGTATGGATGAGCTGCACCATTTCCGATGTGATGGGCGCTGTATTGGCGGCCATATTGCTCTATTCGCAACGAAAAATATTCATTTCGCGCTAATCCGCGTGATCCGCGGGAGATAACATTTTCGCGTTAATCCGCGAGTTCTGTGGCGATATTCTTTTCGGCTTTCTTCTTTTTCTGCCATGTGGTGCTAAACAATGTAGGTGTGATGTTCAACATGAGCCAACCCCAGTGCAGGTGGCGGTTTTCGGAAACGCGCTGCAGTCTAAGCATCGTCTCAGTCCCTCTCATATAGGAGTAACCTGCTGCCAGTTTGACAAATTTGGCGAAAGTGTATGAAAATGAGAATTCTAGCTCGTGTCCTAAGGGCTTCTTCAGATCAGGAAGTTTGGTGGCGATGGCAAAGAAATGATACGAGAGGTCAATGTTCATGTTTTCAATAGGTTTAACAATCGCACCTGCGTAAAGATTTTGCAAACCGGGTGTGAAGTTGCCTACATAACTGTCCACATAAAAGAAATCCATGGCTCCGTAAAATTCGTGATGTGAGCCGAAAATAGGGCAGAATCCTCTGATTTTATCGTGAAATACGAGTCCTAAAGTTCCTGGCTTCGGTACGGAGAGGTATTTGTCACCACGCAGATAGTCGTAACCGGCATAGAGAGATAACATTTGAATTGGGTCGGCTTTGAATTTTGCGCTTCCCATATAGGCGTCAATAGGAATGCCATGCTCTTCTTTGCCTAACTGGTAGTAGAATGCACCTTCCAATGACACAAACGGAGGTTTAACCTTCATGTATGTACCGACCGGTTGTTGGTAATAAGATTTTGTCTTATTTGTTTTAAGGTCAATGCCTTGCATGCCGATATTCATGCCCAACAAGGAAAAACCGAAGATTGACTTTGGCGTATCGTAGTGATACCAAAGTGCTTGCATGGTCTTGTACGGCTGAAGGCCGCCCGAATAATCATCGCCACCGATATCCATATTATCGGGGTTTTGGTTATAGGCGAGTAGAGCGTGCACCTTATGTCCGTGCCCCTCATAGCCTAAGGCCAGCACATCGTGGGTGGGGGCGGTCATCGTCCAGTCATCATATCCTAAAATACGCTCATCATCGTATTCCAGCACCTGTCGGCCGATTTTGGCAAACAAACCCTGCTTGGATCTCAGTGACACCCAGGCTTCTGCAATGCCTAAATTCACCGATGCTTGTCCCCAAACACAGGTGGCTTGCGGCGAGAGTTTCATCTCAAACCATGAAGAGTGCTTGTAAGTGAAATTGAGCCGATATTGGCCCATAATGAAATGTGCCATCCGTTCGTTGTCAGCGCTGTCGGGCTTGAATCCTCCGTAACGCAATTCTGCACGCGTAAGCATCTTGGCGTCAATCGAAAACTCATTGTCCGCCTCCTGCGCTTGCAACTTAGAGGTGAGCATGATGATGGCAAGCAACATCAGCCCATAGGTTAAATGGTTGCGAAACATGTTTTTTGAATTTTGAACTCTGATTAAAAAAAAGACGGTGTCTGAGCTTGTCGAAGACACCGTCTTTTGTTCGTTACTTCTTCTTGGCGATAAGTCCTACAAGAAGCACGAGGACTACGGCACCGACTACAGCGCAAATGAGATTGCCTACAATGCTGCTGGTGTGGATGCCGAGGAGACCGAAAATCCAGCCGCCCAAGAAGCCGCCCACAATACCGAGGAGCAGGTTAATCCAAAAGCCGTAACCGCCGCCGCGCATGATCAAACCGGTAAGGTAGCCGGCCAATGCGCCCAAAAGAATGAACCAAAGAAAATCTAACATGACAATTGTGTTTAAGTGATTAATGGTTTTATCGTTGCAAATATAAAAAAAGAAATAATCACAAACAAAAAAATCGGGGCAACTTTCGCTGCCCCGAGGGTTATTGTTGTTTGATTGTTAGTAGTAGCGTGCGATGTAGGATCTTAATTCTTCTTTCGAGGAGATGAAGGTGAGCGCTCTTTCTACTTTGTAGTAGTTGCCCGGATCGATGCAGTATCTGTAGGCGTACTTGGCGAGCGATAACCTGTTGCTGTCGAAGGAGAACTCGCGAACCATTCGTTCAATTTGTGAGGCCGTGAGTGCCTTGCCTCTTACGAAGGACTTTGCGTAGCTCAGTTTGCGGCTGTCGAAGGTCAGCAATTCCATATAGCGAATCGTCTCTTCCAGTTCATAGTAGGCTACAGGACGTCCTGCCGGAGGTACAGGTCTTGCACTTGCAGGAGGCAGGGGACGGGGAGCCGGTCTTCCATAGCCATGTCCGGGGGCGGGGGCTCCGTGACCAGGACCGTGTCCGGGGCCGTATCCATGTCCGCCGCTAGGTCCACCGTGACCGGGAGCTCCGTGACCTGAGGGAGGAGGAGGCGTGCCGGGCTTGCCGGGTTTGCCTGCATCGGGTTTGGGTGCACTGGCCGGTTTCGTTGCCTTATCAGCAGAGGTTGAATGATTAGGTGCTGATACTGCAGATGACGGTTTGTGCGGATCTTTGCCGGGGTCTCTTGACGCTCCGGGAGCCTGTGCGAAAACGAGGCTGCTGCTGAGTGCCATTAGCACGATAATCATTAATTTTTTCATGGCCGTTAATTTTTAAAGGTTATTATTAAGTGGCTCTTTTGTTGTTTTAGACTTGACAGATTCGTTTTGGTTAAATGGGACGACAAAAATATTTCATTTTTCGGTGTTGCTTTTTCATTTTAATATATGTATATTTGCAAGTCGGATAAAGTATTGAATGCTTTTTCGATAGATTTGATAAGTAAATTATTGTAAACTAAATAGATGCTGAGATGAAATTATTATTGATAAGTAATTCCACTAATTACAAGGAGGCTTACCTTTCGTGGTGCATGCCCCTTATAGATGAGTTTTTGAAACACGAAAAGAAAAATATTCTCTTTTTCCCTTACGCAGGTGTGAAAGTGGGTGGCAAAGATTATCCCAAAAGTTATGATGCTTATACCGACAGAGTGAAAAAGGTGTTTGATGAATATGGTTTGAATGTATATTCTATTCATAATGAAGCTGATCCGATTGCAGCGGTGAACAAAGCCGATGTGATTATGGTGGGTGGTGGTAACACGTTCCACTTGGTGTACGAACTGCATCGTAACGGACTGATTGCGCCGGTGCGTCGTAAAGTGCTGGAAGGTTCACCGTTCCTGGGCTGGAGTGCTGGTTCGAATGTGGCTTGCCCCACGCTGCGTACCACCAACGATATGCCCATTGTGATGCCCGCTTCATTCGATTGTTTCGACTTTGTGCCGTTCCAAATCAATCCCCATTACATTGATCCGCATCCGCAAGAGATCAACGATGCCATTCGTCATGGTGGCGAAACTCGTCAGGATAGAATTAACGAGTTCCTTTCTGTAAACCAAGAGATTACTGTGGCAGGTCTGCGTGAGGCAACGGCATTATGGGTGGAGAATGATATGATCACGCTGCGTGGCTGTCGTCCTATGCGTGTGATGCGCTATCAACAAGAACCAATTGAGATTCAGCCGGATAGCCGTTTTGATTTTGCCTTCAACCTAAAGAAATAATGTTTAACCCTTTAAAAATCAATATCATGAAAAGCAAAGTTTTATTTTTTGTGTTAGGAGCCGCCTTGCTCTTTGGCGCTTCTACATTGAAAGCACAAGACGAAGTGAAAGATTATGATGGCAACAGCTACAAGACTGTCAAAATTGGCAGTCAGGTGTGGATGGCCGAAAACCTGAAGACCACTCACTACCGCGATGGAGCTGAAATTCCTAATGTGACCGACCGCTCGAAATGGGCTGCCGCTACTACACCCGGCTATTGCTGGTACGACAATGACAAAGGTAATAAAGATGAGTACGGCGCTTTGTACAACTGGTATGTTGTAGGAACAGGCAAATTGTGCCCCAAAGGCTGGCATGTGCCTACCGATGCTGAATGGAAAACGCTGGAAAGCAAGTTGGGTGACGCTGAAGAGGCTGCAGCCAAACTGAAAGAGAAAGGCGATACCCACTGGAAGAAAGCCGATGAGAATGCTACCGATGAGTACGGTTTTGCTGCTGTTGGCGCAGGCTTCCGTAACAGTGATGGTGATTTTACCTATAAATTGTCCGACGCTTGCTGGTGGACTGCCACTCCGGGTACCTTAAGATACGCTTGCAACCGCGTATTTTCATATTATAGTCAAGGTATCAGCCGTCGCGATATCCAGAAAACTAACGGATATTCAATTCGTTGCGTAAAAGATTAAAAAAATGTGCGGCGCAAAAGAAAAATTATTATTTTTGCAGCCGCAAATGCCCAGGTGGTGGAATTGGTAGACACGCTACTTTGAGGGGGTAGTGGGAGTTATCCCGTGCAAGTTCGACTCTTGTCTTGGGCACCAGATTGAAAACCTTGATTCCGTAACGGTTTCAAGGTTTTTTTTTTTTTTTGATTTATGGATGCTTGGCAAAGAAATCGAGTATCGCATCCACTTCCGAATCCCAGTAGCTGAAGTCGTGGCCTTTACTGCCATCACAATGCAGTTGGTGGCCACTGTTGGGATAGAGCCACACCAGTTTGTTGTAGAAGGTGGTCGTCTGCTCGAAAGGCACTACCTTGTCTTTCATGCCATGCCCGAAGTAGATGGGCACTTGCAGTCGGTTAATCATTGTGGTGGGATTGTCGCAGTTTTTCCATCTGTCGGCAAACTGGGCGTAAGGACCATAGAATCCCTTCATCAGATTGTCGTTCTGCATGGTGGTCTGGTCGTAGTCGCCCGACAAAGCCGCGCCTGCCTTGAAAAGTTGTCCCGTTTTGATGCAGCAGAGCACCACGCCGCGAGCTCCCGTGGACAAGCCGACGATGTAGTTCTTTGTCGTGGTAAAGATGTTGTAATTCTTTTGTAGATAAGGGATTAGTGTGTCTGTAAGCCAGGGCAAAGTGGGCTCGTTGCGCCAGTCTTGGCGTGTTTCGGGGAAGTAGTGGTCTGCATAGACGCTTTTGTGCATTTCGGGCAGGATGAGTCGATAGCCTTGAGCCAATGCTTTGGTACACAGCGAGCTCTCGTTGCACCAATGCTCTTTGGCAAAATTCCATCCCGGCAAGATGAGTATATCGCCTTTTACCGTTTGTGAAGGCGTGATTATATCTACGGCAACGTTCTCAACAATCAGGTGTTGCTCGTTCTGGGCGCAGACACACATTGTCAAACACATGGTCAATATGAAAACGGAGGGTTTTATCATGGTTGATTTTAAATGGCCAGTCCTCCTGTTGAGGTCTCCTTATATAAGGAAGGCAGATCGTGGCCGGTTACTTTCATGACTTTCACCACTTTGTCGAAGCTAATGAGATGTTTGCCATCGGAGAGGAGTGCGTAGGTGCCTGCATCGATGGCGCGCATGGCTGCGAAGCCATTTCGCTCAATACAAGGTACTTGTACCAGACCGCACACAGGGTCGCAGGTGAGACCAAGGTGATGTTCCAGACCGATTTCGGCAGCATATTCCACTTGGTATGAGGAACCGCCCATCAACTGGCAGATGGCTCCGGAGGCCATGGAGCAAGCACTGCCAATCTCGCCTTGACACCCCACTTCGGCACCGCTGATAGAGGCGTTGTGTTTGATGAGATTGCCAATTAGTCCGGCGGTAGCTAAGGCGTGCAGGATTTTCTTGTCGCTTTTTTCATAATCGGCATAGTAGGTGTAAAGTACTGCTGGCAGAACACCGCACGAACCACAGGTGGGTGCCGTTACAATGGTTTGTCCTGCCGCATTTTCTTCCGCTGCAGCAAGAGCATAAATGCTTGTTAAATAACGTTTTTGGAAGGCTTCGTTGTAGCTTCTGAGTTTCGAGTAGGTGGTTGATGCCTTGCGGGGCAGATGTAGTACCCCAGGCAAGGTGCTCTCATGCTCCAATCCATCTCGAATCTCTCGCTGCATCTGTTTCCATACAGTATTCAAGTAATCCCATAATGCATCTTCATTCTCCACTTCGGCAACATATTCCCATAACCTGCGGTTGCCGATGTAATTCAGGATTTCATCCATCGTCTGATGTGGATAAATCTTCTCCACATTTTGTCGTTTGCCATCGTCAGAGATGTCGCCCCCGCCGATACTGAAAGTCTTGCGTTCCATCAAGGTTTCTCCGTTGGCATTATAAGCGTGAAATATCATGCCATTGGGGTGTTCGGGCAAGAATATGTCAGGATGCCATTCGAA
>JAEEGG010014629.1_pt1 | contig 16581 bp, 11 predicted proteins | sample 9134161 | NCBI WGS metagenome assembly JAEEGG01 (sample SAMN16246543, study PRJNA631951) | gut metagenome | biome: gut microbiome; feature: rumen; material: CR-attached | host: Bos | place: Iran: Karaj | collected 2018-10 | reverse complement strand
ATCAAAGTCACCAGTTTCAGCTATTATGTTCAACTAAAACCGGCAAAGACGATCATCACTCCGGGAGAAAGCGCCGTCATCGAAATCACCGCTGAAGACGCGAATGGCAAGACTCACAGTGCGCAGGGACAAATCGAAGTGACCCGCAAGTATTATGTGGAAAGGTGGCAGGATCCCAACGGGGATATCGTTGAAGGAGAAAAACTGGAAGCATTCAAAAAACAGGTCGGGTATGACAATTTCCCTCCCTCACAGGAAAAAGGAAAAGCACCCTGGAGATTGAAATTCAGCAATTACCGTTTTGAAAAAATCCTGACACAAGAAGTTTCAACGGATCAAAACGGCAGGGCTCAATTCCGTTTCCCGCTGGAAAAACCGGGTTGTTATCAGGTCAGCTGGACAAGCGCGGACACTCTGACCCTGGGCAACGGTGAAAAGATACCCTGGGATAACATTACCGCCTCCACATCGCTTTGGTGTGCGGATGGAAACACACGCACGGTTCAAATCAAAGAACAAGGCATCACACTTATACTGGACGAAAATCAGGCAAAAGTGGGACATTCTCTGCCTATCATGATACAGACTGATCATCCCGGACACCATATCCTGCTGACTTCCGAAGCGCATTCGATCATTGGATGCCAAATGATCCATATCGAAGGAGACGCGCAGCTTGTTGCTGTTCCTATCACAGAAGCGCATACCCCAAATGTATGGTTCACAGCCACCATGTTGGCAAATGCAAATGTTTTCCAGAATTCACAAAAAGTCATCGTCCCGTCCGAGAAAAACTTTATCACGATCGAAATGACACCGTCCTCCCCCGTACAAAAGCCCAGGGATAAAGGAAAAGTCACGATCCGCACTTTAGACGCGAACGGCAAACCTATCCAGGCGGAGGTTGCTCTGGGCATCGCGGATGAAGCTCTCTACGCTATTCAAAATGAATACGCGAAAGATCCCCGTGAGTTCTTCTCCAATCCGCTGCGCTGGCAGCAAGTACGGACTTATAACTCCTTCTGGCGGCCACTGGTATCCCGCAAAGCTGATACTGAAGAATCCGAAGAGGAACAGAACGATTTAGCCGAATATGAAAATGAGGAAATTCCATTGACTCTAGGTATTGGCGGTGCCGCGCCGGAAAGAAAAATGCTTGCGAGAAACAGTGCCATGACATTAGGAGTTAAGGAAGATGTTGCCTATGCTGAGGCATTAGCACCAGATATGGCAATAGCCGCCGGTGATGGTGAAATGATCTCTCCGGATCAAGTGACCGTCCGAAATGATTTTCAATCCACGATCTTCTGGGGACCAGAGATCATAACAGATACCGATGGATACGCGGAAGTAGAAGTGACCTACCCGGACAATCTCACCCAATGGAGATTGACAAGCCGCGCCAACACAAAAGGCAGCCAATTTGGTATCCAGCAAGGCGAAGTCCGTGTGCGTCAGCCTCTGATGACCCGTCTGCAAGCCCCGCGCTTTTTCACTGTGGGAGATACAGTCCACCTCTCCGCTGTCATAAACAATGACACGGAAAAAGATTTGAACGTAGGAGCTATTTTGGAAATTGAAAATGAAGATGTCCTGCACATGCAAGGTCAAAAGGAAATAACCGTCGTCATTCCCGCAAAAGGTGAAAAACGTGTTATATGGGAAGTCAAGGCCCTATCCCCCGGAAACATCAAAATCAAGACCATCGCCCGCTCCACTCAAGAAGCCGATGCCATGGAAAAGAGTTATACTGTCTATGCGCACGGCATTGAAAAATTCATTGCCCGCTCCGGAAAATTGAATCAAGGCAGCGCGGATATCATCATGAATCTGCCCAAGGAGCGGAAAGAAACTGTATGCGAGATCCAGCTGACACCCTGTCTGGCAGCCGGGATGCTGGACGCCCTGCCATATCTTTTTGACTATCCTTATGGCTGCACTGAACAGACCATGAGCCGCTTCCTGCCTGCGGTTATCGTCAAACGTACTCTGACAAAACTCAACATCCCCGCCGAGACTATCGAAAATCAGCTTTTCGGCGGCAGAGAGCAAGACACCAAAGCTCCGGGATCGGGTACGAGAAAATCGTTTTCACAATTAGATGAAATCACACAGAAATCACTGGATCGCCTCTATGATCACCAGCACCAGGACGGAAGCTGGGGCTGGTGGAAGGAAAGCAGCGCCGATCCATATATGAGTGCGTATGTCGTCTGGGGGCTGCAGCTGGCCCGGTCTGCCGGAATCGATGTCAAAGCAGATGCCCTGAAACGCGGCACCCAGTGGCTGGATGAACATCTGGTCGCTTACGATGGACTGCCCCAGATCCAATGCTGGATGCTCCACGCGCTCAGCATGGAAACAAATCAAGATTCCATCAAACACTACCGGGATGTCTTCGATCGCCTATATAAAAATCGAGAGCACCTGACCGCATATACCAGGGCATTATTGACACTGTCCGCTGTCAGACTGGAGAAAAACGAGGAAGCTCATATCCTCAGTCAAAATATCGAAAACGGAGTCATCCGTGATGACAATACAGACCAAACTGTTTTATTCAAACAAACAGACACCACCCAAACCGGCGGAAATGACCTGAACACCCTGCATTGGGGAGAGAGCGGCTACTGGTGGTACCATAATCAAATCGAATCAACAGCGTTCTCTATCGCCGCACTGATCGCGGCTGATCCACAAAGCCCGCTGATCCAGCCGGCTGTAAACTGGATCATCAAAAACCGCAGAGGCACTCAGTGGAACAATACACGAGACACCGCGTTATGTATATTGGCTCTCTGTGATTTTATCCAGACCAATAAAGAACTTGAAAACAGCGTGAGCTATTCCATAGAAGTCAACGGTTCCCCTGCCGGAGCCGGACAAATGAATTTTGGTAAACTCAATGGCGGCACAATGAAAATATGGGTGGATCCTTCCCTGCTCCATGAAGGCGATAATCATATTGTTATCACCAAACTGGAAGGTGAAGCTCCTGTTTACTTCAGCACACAAATCAAATACTTCAGCATGGAAGAACCCATTACAGCCGCTGGGAATGAGATTTTTGTGCGCCGCCAGTATTATAAATTGGATTCCATTCCAACTCTGCTCAAAGGACCAGCAACTCAAAAAACACTGCTGAAAAACGGTGATCATATTAAAAGCGGTGAGCACATTGAAGTCGTCCTGACACTCGAAAGCAAAAATGAATATGAATATCTGCTTTTCGAGGATATGAAACCGGGCGGTTTTGAAGCTGTACAGCTGAAGAGCGGCGCGCCGATCTTTATTCAAGAGCTCAGCGAAGCCGGCATCCGGCGCCGTGCGGCAGCCTCGATCCATTCCGAGTTGATGTCACCCGGTTCCAATCCGAAGATGCCGCCTTGGTGGAATATGATTTCATCTTCTGATGATGGAGATTACACAGGCAAAAGACTGTGGGTCTATCAGGAACAAAGAGATCAAAAAACGGCCTCATTCATTGATCACCTTTCGGAAGGTGTTTGGGAACTGCGCTATGAGTATCGTGCTGAAACACCGGGGCAATTCCACGCGCTGCCCGTCTTGGGTGAAGCCATGTATGTCCCGGAACTGCGCTGCAACAGCGATGAATCACTCATTGGCATTGACGAAAGAAATGACTGAAAAATTTTCACCGGAATCCATCAATCAACTGAATGAGGAATCCTTTATTTCCCGGCTGGGCATTCGCTGCACCCATGTAGAGGATGGACTGATGGAAGCGACTATGCCGGTAAATGAAAACAACTGTCAGCCCCTGAAGATGCTCCATGGCGGAGCATCGCTCACGCTTGCGGAGACATTGGCCGGATGCGGATCTTATGTTCTGGAAAAAGGAAACAAATGGCCCTGGGGAATCCAGGTGAATGGAACACATGTTTCCTCTGTCGTGATGGGTGACAGTGTCAGAGCTGTGGCAAAACTGATCCATAAAGGTCATTCTACACACCTTTGGGATGTCAATATTTACGCACAGAGCACAGGGAAACTGGTCTCAACAGTCCGGGTGACAAATAAATTGGGTGAAAAGAAATAGTGATGAATAAAAAAGAAGTTTCCTATGCCTTATTCAAACGACCCGGCAATGGAGATGTCCATCTATTTTTCCAAGAAAATAACCTGCCCGAAAAAATTCGCACCCTGCGTGAATTAAACAATAAATCGGGGTTTGTTATTGCTCCCTTCATAAACAGCATAGAGACTCCTATTCTCCTTTTACATCCTGAACATCAGTTGTGCGGTGCAGAAAAGATCATTTCTTTTTTGAACACGAAACGTGAATCATCCATTCAAGATTTTTCTCACACTCCATCTTTGCCATATTTGCCGGAGGAAAATGTGTTCCTGCATTACTCAAAGGCTTTTCAATCCGTAAAGGATCTCCTTACAGCAGGCAAGCTGGAAAAAATCGTTCTTGCTCGCACATCATCCATAAAAAATGAAACTGATTTAGATGCAGTTCGTTTCTTTTTCAATGCGTGTGAAAGTTATCCCGATGAATATGTCGTTCTGTTTCACACTCCTTTTACGGGAAGCTGGCTGAGCGCCACACCTGAACTTTTGCTGGAACACACAGGCGGCATAGCGCATACTGTTGCCATTGCCGGAACGATCACAAAAAAGGAACAGGAACTTTCAGGACAATGGAATAACAAAAATATTAAAGAACAGCAAATCGTCGCTGATTTTATTCGCACCCGTCTCCATCCATATCACATCACTTCCACTGTATATGAACCGATCCGTGTTCATTCGGGGAGACTCTCCCATCTAAAAACAAATTTCTATTTCAAGATGGAATCGCCAAAATTCCATGAGCAGGTCGGCGATATTTTAGATTCACTGCATCCAACACCCGCCGTTTGCGGTGTACCTCAAGAGATGTCTATGGGATTGATCCAGAAACTGGAATATCTTCCCCGTCTGTATTATTCCGGTTTTACGGGACTGCTCAATCTGGACAAGCAGACCCACTTCTATATGACATTACGATGCTTGAAAATGGATCAGGATCACCTGACACTCTATGCCGGCGGTGGTATACTTCCTATGTCGCAACTGGAAAAAGAATGGGAAGAAACCGAGGAAAAACTGAAAATCATGAAAAGCCTTTTTATTGCAGAATAAAATAATATGTACACTGATAAGCTGAATGTGCAAATCCTTGTTTCACTGCTGATCGAACATGAAATTAGTCATGTTGTACTATGCCCCGGTTCCAGAAATTCACCGCTGATCCATACGATCTCACAACATCCATTTTTTAAGTGCTTCAGTATTTTTGATGAGCGCAGTGCCGGTTTCTTTGGCTTGGGACTCGCTCAAAAGCTGCAGCGTCCTGTGGCAGTCTGCTGTACATCAGGCACAGCACTGGTAAATCTCACCTCCGCAGTTGCCGAAGCTAAATATCAGCAAATTCCCCTGCTTGTTATCTCAGCAGATCGCCCTCCGGCCTGGATCAATCAAATGGACGGACAAACTATTCCTCAACAAGGTATCTTTGGCAGTCTTGTCAGAAAATCCGTCCAACTTCCTGAAATAAAAAATGACGAGGATAGATGGTATTGCGAACGACTTATTAACGAAGCTATTCTGAATTTGATGCAGCATGAGTACGCGCCTGTCCATATCAACGTTCCTATCAGTGAACCCCTTTTCCAATACACCGCTCCGGAACTTCCTTCAGTAAATGCCGTAAAACTTTGCCACACACAAAAAACAATATCTGATCCGGAATTTTTTCAAAACTGGGAAAAAGCTGAAAAACGAATGATCCTGGTTGGCCAACTTTCTCCCAATCCCCATCTGGAACTCATCATAGAACAGATATCCCGTCAATGGCACTGTGTCGTTCTTTGTGAACACCTGGCTAATATGCAAAATGTAAGTGACGCTATCACGCATTTTGACACCATTCTAAAAATATCCGACTCATCTGTTCTTCAAAAATTAAAACCGGATATTCTCCTTACTGTAGGTGGTCATATCGTTTCTAAGCGATTAAAGAAATTTCTCCGTGAATGCCGCCCAGTTCACTACCTGATCTCCGAATCCGGTGAACTGGCTGATACATTCCAATCCCTTCATGCGGTTATTGAAGGTAAACCTGAAAATATTCTTAAAAACCTACTCGATACTGTTCCGCATCCGGCTAATAACGCTGAAGCCATTGTCTATAAGACGCAGTGGAATTCTTATCAGGATGCGCTGACCAAAAAAATTTCCGGCATTTCTATCCCCTGGTCTGATTTGTCAGTCATCCAACTGTTTCTTGCCAATATGCCGTCCAATACAGCTCTGCATCTGGCAAACAGCGGCACTGTACGCTACACGCAGCTATTTGATCTCCCATCCAACACACAAGTGTATTGCAATCGTGGCACAAGCGGCATTGACGGCACTCTCTCAACGTGCGTTGGATTCTCTGTCCTTCATCACGGGATCACCTATCTCATCATTGGCGATTTAAGTTTCTTCTATGACATGAATGTACTGATGTGTCGGTATATTACAAACAATTTAAGGATACTGCTTATCAATAACGGCGGCGGTGGGATTTTCTATCAACTGCCGGGATCAGAAAAATCCCCTGCTTTAGCAGAATACATTGCCGCGTCCCATTCAGTCTCCGCCAAAGGCTGGATAGAATCTCTGGGAATAAGCTATCTTTCCGCAAAAACGGTGGATGAACTGCGACAGTGCATGATTCCTTTTACGCAGACTGAATCACATAAAACAGCCTTATGCCTGGAGGTATTTACAGATACGCTCTCTAATGAAAAGGCTCTCAAAACATTTTACGAAATTTTAGAAAACACAAGTCATGAATAAACGAGAATGGCAAACTATCAAGGAATTTGAGGACATCCTGTTTGAGTATTACAATGGCATTGCCAAAATCACGATCAATCGTCCCCGTTATTACAACGCCTTTACCCCGACAACAACTGCCGAAATGAGTGAAGCTATGGCTATCTGCCGCGAAAGGCAAGATATCAATGTCATTGTCTTTACCGGCACCGGCGACAAGGCATTCTGTTCAGGCGGTGATCAAAATGTCAAAGGCCGAGGCGGATACATTGGAAAAGACGGTATCCCACGCCTGAGTGTTCTGGATGTTCAGAAGCAGATCCGCTCCATTCCCAAACCTGTTATTGCGATGGTCAACGGCTACGCTATCGGAGGTGGGCAGGTACTTCAGCTTGTGTGTGACCTCTCTATCGCCTCGGAAAATGCGATCTTTGGTCAAACCGGCCCCCATGTAGGCAGTTTTGATGCCGGTTTCGGTGCATCTTATCTCGCACGAGTTGTGGGACAGAAAAAAGCCCGTGAGATTTGGTTCCTTTGCCGGAAATATAATGCTCAGGAAGCCCTTGAAATGGGATTGATCAACAAGGTAGTGCCTCTTGAAAAATTGGAAGATGAAGTCGTTGAATGGGCTGAAACGATCATGCAGCACAGTCCGTTAGCACTTCGTATGATCAAGGCCGGTCTTAACGCGGAATTAGATGGTCAAGCCGGCATCCAGGAACTAGCCGGGGACGCGACTTTGCTCTATTATCTGACAGATGAAGCCCAAGAAGGGAAAAACGCCTTTCTTGAAAAACGCAGCCCCAATTTCAAACAGTATCCCAAGTTTCCATGATATAGCAATGCAAGTCAGAATCATCCCCAAGATTCTCCATTTCAAAAAACCGGCGGGAACTTCCCGTGGTGTATATCACACACGGAAAGTCTGGTACATCCTCATTCAAAAAGAGACCCACTTTGGTATTGGAGAATGTGCGCCTTTGCCCAATTTGAGTTGTGATGATTTGGCAAATTACACCGAGCTGTTGACCCATTCGGCACATCAGCTCTTGGATACAGATAATTGTGACTTATCAAATCTCCAAGATTTCCCTTCCATGCTTTTCGGAATGGAAACCGCCCTGCTCCAACTGAAAAAAAACACATTTGCTCTCTCGGACACGCCTTTTGCTCATGCAAAACAAGGCATCCCCATCAATGGACTTGTCTGGATGGGATCTTCTGATGAAATGGCAAAACAGATCGAAGAAAAAATCAAGCAGGGATTTCGCTGTATCAAGCTCAAGATAGGTGCCATTGATTTTCATGAGGAATTGAAGTTGCTTCACGGTATTCGCCATCGGTTTTCTGCCGATGAAATCGAGCTGCGCGTAGATGCAAACGGCGCTTTTTCTCCGGCAAATGTCATGGATAAATTGAAACATCTGGCTGAACTGGAAATCCACTCTATCGAGCAGCCACTTCCTCCTGGAACAATGATTCAAATGGACGAATTGCTCAACGATCCGCCGATCCCCATCGCGTTAGATGAGGAGTTGATCGGCAAAAACACGCCACAGGAAAAACGTTCTCTTCTGGATTTTATTCATCCACAATACATCGTTCTAAAACCCAGTTTACATGGTGGAATGCGAGGATGCCGGGAATGGATCGCTGAAGCCCGTCAGCGCAGGATCGGCTGGTGGATCACCTCCGCACTGGAATCCAACATCGGCCTGAACGCGATTGCTCATTTTTGTGCTTCGATCATTTCTCCAATTGACTGTCAAACACTTCCGCAGGGGCTGGGTACAGGCCAGCTCTTCCTCGATAATATCCCGCTTCCTTTGGAAATCGATCAAGCGTCTTTATGGTTTCATCCGGCAAATGAACCAGATATCCAAGCCATTGCTCAAGCCATTCTTCAGGAATGAATTCTATCTGTATCAACAATATAAATCACACCCAAGAAGAAATTCTGGCAGGGAAAAATCTAAAATCACTTTCGCCGGATCTGATAGATTTTCTGCGTGATTGGTTCTCTGATGCTCCCGTCTTTCAAGTCAGAACATCCGGTTCGACAGGCATCCCCAAACAGATTTCGATTTCCAAAAAATATGCCATCAACAGCGCAAGAGCCACTTGCTCCTACCTGGGATTGAAACGAGGTGACAACGCTCTTCTTTGTCTTTCCACACAATACATCGCCGGCAAAATGATGATCGTACGTGCGATTGCCGCTGGATTGAACCTGTGGACTGTCCCGATAGACGGACATCCCATGGCATCCTTTTTGAACTCACCCCACCCTCATTTTCATTTTGCGGCGATGGTTCCCCTGCAGGTCATCAACTCACTCCGAACCGAAAAAGAAAAAGATCTCTTATCACAAATCGATAAAATCATCATCGGCGGCGCGCCCATCGATCCTCAATTAGAAGCCGATCTGCAATTTTTTCCTAATACATTTTTATCCACTTACGGAATGACTGAAACTCTTTCGCATATCGCCATGCGTCCATTGAATGGTCCCCAGGCATCTCCGCATTACACAACACTCCCCGGTGTTCGCATCCAGACCAATACAGATGAGACACTCACCATTGACTTTCCTGACATTGGCGTGACACAGCTCAAGACACACGACCGATGCCAAATCGTTTCTGTTTCTCGTGATCGTTCTCAAAATTTTAAAATTCTTGGACGAATAGACAATGTTATCAATAGTGGCGGGATCAAAATACAACCTGAAGAGATAGAGGCAAAATTCGCCTTTCTCCACCCGATTCTCTGCGCTGTCACATCTCTCCCCCATCCTGTACTGGGTGAAACCATTGTACTGCTCATATCCACACAAACCTCTCAAAATCACTCCGCAGATGCGATAATATCTAAAAAATTGAATTGGAAAAGAGTCTCAGACCGCACTGATTTTCTGCAGCTGATTTCATCCCGTCTGACCAAATATCAGCTTCCCAAAGCCATTGGACAGGTAGAAGTTCTGCCCTTCACACCAAACGGGAAGATAGACCGTATAGCATTAAAACATCTTGCTTTCAAAGTCTTTGGAGAAAATCCATTTAAAAATCAAAATGCAAAAAGTGTTCTTTTTGCTTGTCAGAACGGAGACTTCTTCACACAATAGCTCTGTTGTTCAATGAAGCCGAACCGCTCATTTATGAAAAAAAGTCAAATTTTGAAAAGTTCAGTTGTTTGCAGTGCGGCCGCTATCCTGGCAGGGATAGCCTTTTCCACTGTACTGATTCCCTCTTCGTATGCAAAAACTTACAAAGCCGACATCATTGTCTATGGAGACACCTCTGCCGCGGTCGTGACCGCGGTCCAGGCCAAAAAAGAGGGCAAAAACGTCATATTAGTGGCTCCTCTGCCCCACCTGGGGGCAATGACATCCTCCGGTCTGGGATTCACTGATTCCGGCAAAGCCTATACCATCGGCGGGATGTCTAAAGAATTCTATCATCGGGTTTGGCTTGAATATCAAAAAGATACATCCTGGACCTTCCAAAAGCGCAACCAGTTTGGAGCTTCCGGTCAAGGAACCAAAGCAATGAACGATGAAAATCAAACGCAATGGGTCTTTGAACCAAAAGTCGCTGAACGGGTTTATGATAACTGGCTCACGGAATATGATATAAAAACATTCCGCGGAGAACGGCTCGACCGTCAAAAAGGCGTTTTGATGAAAAAAGGCCGCATCACTGCGATCAAAACGCTGAACAAAAATAAATTCAAAGGAAAGATATTCATCGACTGCACTTTTGAGGGAGATCTCATGGCTGCTGCCGGCTGTCACTATACCGTTGGACGCGAAGCCAACTCTCAATATGGTGAAACTTATAACGGCGGACGCACTACTCTTGAATATAATGGTCACCACTTTAAATCAAAAATTTCTCCCTATAAGATACCGGATGATCCCAAGAGCGGATTGCTCCCTTTCATCAGTCCGGACAAACTGACTCCCAGCGGTCAAGCCGATAAAAAGGTACAGTCCTACTGCTACAGAATGTGCCTGACAGATTATGAACCCAACCGCATCTCTATTGAAAAACCGGAAGGCTATGACCCGGCAGACTACGAACTCTTTGCGCGGTACTTTGCCGCGGGAGAAAATCCGCCTTGCATGACGACTTCTGCCATGCCCAATTTTAAAACCGATTCCAACAACCATGGTGCTTTCAGTCTGGACTTCATTGGGATGAACTATGATTATCCCGATGCATCCTACGAAGAACGGGAAAAAATACTGGAAGCCCACAAACAATACCAACTGGGACTCCTCTACTTTCTCCAAAATGATCCTCGCCTGGACGAAAAAGTCCGTCAGCGCTGGCAGAAATGGGGGCTCCCCAAAGATGAATTTACAGATAACGGCAACTGGCCCTTTGCCATCTACGTTCGCGAAGCCCGCCGTATGATCGGCAGCTATGTAATGACACAAGCCAACTGCGAATCTACTAAAGAAACACCGCAATCCATCGGGATGGGGTCTTACAATCTGGACTCGCATAACACATTCCGTTATGTCACAGATGAAGGTTATGTTCAAAACGAGGGTGATGTGGAAGTCCGGCTGAAAAATCCGTATCAAATTGCATACGGCAGCATTACTCCGCAGAGAGAAGACTGCACCAACCTGCTGGTTCCTGTGGCCTGCTCTGCCACGCATATCGCCTATGGTTCTATCCGAATGGAACCCGTTTTCATGATTTTAGGTCACTCCGCCGCCACAGCAGCTTCCTTGGCTCTTGACGCTAAAAGCGATGTTCAGGATGTTGACTATCAGAAACTGAAAGAAAAACTCCTCAAAGACGGTCAGATCCTGAGCGTTGAAACTCAAAAATAATACTTATTTTTAAACCAAATTATAACTATGAATACAGAATCAAAAAATACAAATCAATCTGGCGGATTTTCACGCCGCCAGTTCTTAGGAAAAAGCATTCTGGCCTCTGCCCTTGCGGGCACTTGGCTGACCAACAGCATCACCTCGGTGAAAGCTGAAGACAAAGCGGAAAACAAACCCGCTGAATACAAAGCTCCAGAGCTGACCGACAAAGATGCCTTTACCATCGTTGTCATTCCTGATACTCAGACATACATCAAAACCGCTCGCAATCAAGGTATCTGCGAACTGATGACCGCCTGGATCGCGGAAAATATCCAAAAATTGAATATCCTCACAGCCCTGCACGTCGGCGACCTTGTGGAACGCAACGGCATTACGGAAGAAGATCTGGAAACCAAAATCATGGACCAAGTCAGCTCACAGCAATGGGGAGCTATTTCTGCGGCCATGTCCCGCCTGGATGGAAAACTTCCCTACGTTGCCTGCACCGGCAACCATGACTATGGTATCCGTGCCGCCGAAAACCGCACCACTCAATTCCCCACCTATTTCCCGGCCTATCGCAATACCGCATGGAAAGGTGTTCTGGTGGAATGCTGTCCCAACTGCTTTGACGTAAAAACATTGGAAAACGCCGCCTACGAATTCACCACCAAACAGGGTAAAAAATTGCTTGTGATCTCCCTCGAATTCGCTCCGGCGGATTTCGCCATCGAATGGGCCAAAAAAGTTGTAGCTCGCGAAGAATACAAAGATCACTTTGTCATTATTCTCACACACTCCTACCTGCGTAGCTACCTGGAAGACTGTAAGATCGGCGGAAAAGAAGGTTACAAAGTCACCGATGTCAATTACGGGGAAGATATCTGGAACAAACTCGTCTATCCCGCAGACAACATCCGCATGGTCATTTGCGGTCACATCGCTCACCCCACCGACCCCAAAGGCAATGTGGGCTTCCGCCAGAGCAAAAACCACGCCGGCAAGACCGTCTCCCAAATGCTCTTCGACACACAGACCGTAGGCGGCGGCTGGCATGGCAATGGTGGTGATGGCTGGCTGAGACTTCTGGAATTCTCACCTGATCTCAAGACAGTCAAAGCAAAGACCTTCTCACCTCTCTTCGCCATCTCTCCCAGCACTCAATATCTGGCCTGGGGACACGAAGATTACAACGAATTTGAATTCGCGTTGGATTGATTCCCGCACATAAACAATAAAAGAGCGCAACCCCTTTTGCGTCCCTTTTATTAAGCTAAAAGACGCCATGAGAAAAACCTCTTGTGGCGTCTTTAATATTGCACCCGCATTGTCAAAAAATGTTGTTTTTGCAACTTATCCTCATACTTCAAACAAATGAAAAACACCGCACACTGCATATCTTTCAAACGGCATGGCAACATATTCCTTTGAAAAAAATTTCTAACGCATTGAAATGCGATAGGATTTGTGATAGGCTGTCGCCTGTAGATGAATCAAAGTATTTGATTTTCGTTACGAATTGAACACGGCTGACAATATGAATCAAATTAAAAATAAGCTATTGGAAATGAACGTATTGTTCATAATGACAGCATTTTTTGCCCTTAACGTGGCTGTATGCTCCGCGGCGGACATTGAAACCCACATCGGTCTGGTCGTGACCGATCACATCCAAAATACCGATGGCAAGGATGTGGCCGATGAACTGCAAAAGTTAATCGACAGCCATCCCAATCGTACAATTTATTTTCCTGATGGTGAATACCTTGTCAGCAAACCGATCTATACCCCGGCCGATCCGCGCAAGAGTGTCTCGCTGAGGCTGACGGAGTTTGCCGTGATCAAAGCCATCGGCGAATGGAAGCCCGGTGAGGCCGTCATCCAGCTGGGCGGGATCCACCCTGCCAATGACACCCGCACCAACGGCAGTAATTATTCCATGGAAGGAGGGATCGTGGACGGCAGCGGCATGGCCAACGGCATTTCTATCAACAGCGGCCGTGAAACAGCTATCCGCAATGTCTCCATCAAAAATACCGTGGTGGGCATCCATATCAAACACGGTGCCAACAGCGGCTCCTCTGACTCAGACATCACCGGCGTGAACATTATCGGCACCGGCAAGACCAATTCCGTGGGGGTGCTGGTAGAGGGATACGACAACACTTTCACCAATATGCGCATCGGCAATGTCTTTACCGGGGTGCATTTGAAGTCCGGCGGCAATGTCCTGCGTAATATCCATCCTCTGTATTACTCCGACTACACGGATTACCTGAACAGCTGCGGTTTTCTGTGCGAGCGCGGCGACAACTGGCTGGACTATTGCTACAGCGATCAGTTCGGCATCGGCTTCCGCACGACCGGCAACGCAACAGCATTCTTCAATGACTGTTTCTGCTACTGGTACGCGGCCAAAGGCGGCACTCAAACCGCCTTCAAAGCCGATCAGAAGTTCAACTCCATCATCACCAATTTCAGGATCGGTTTCAGGGACAAAGGTGTGACCAATGTTATCCTTTCCGTGGGTGAAAAAGGCGGCACTGGTACACTGGACAACCTCTCAGTCAATGAATCCCTGACACAAGACGATACTTATAAAACCTATCTGGACGGGAAAGCCCGCAGAAAATAACTTTTATATTGAAACAATAAACTCTATACACACGATTATGATTATAAATAACTATATGGCTGAATTCATGGGGACCTGCATTCTCATACTGATGGGCAATGGTGCGGTCGCTAATGTCAACTTGAACCGATCCGGCATGAAAGACAGCGGTACCCTGATGATCCTTCTGGGATGGGGTCTGGCCGTTATGATACCGGCCTACATTTTTGGGGATCGGTCGGGTGCCCATTTCAATCCTGCGCTCACGATCGGTCTGGCATTGTGCGGAGATTTCCCCTGGATTGGCGTTCCCGGATATATCCTGGCGCAATTCCTGGGTGCGTTCTTCGGGCAATGGCTGCTTTATCAGGTATATAAAGATCACTTTAGCGCGACCAGCGATCCGGCGACCATCTTCAAATGTTTTGCCACCAGCCCGTCCATCCGCAATCTGCCGCGAAACTTCCTCCAGGAACTCGTGGCTACCTTCATCCTCGTTTACAGCATCCTGGGAATCAGCGAAGTTAAGGATCTCGCCGGCGGTGTGAACTATATCTACATTTTCGGCATCATCTGTTCCATTGGCATGTCCATGGGCGGTCTGACCGGATTCGCTATCAACCCCGCTCGTGACATCGGTCCCAGACTGGTCCATACCCTGCTGCGAATCCCCAACAAGGGTTCCAGCAACTGGAGCTACGCGTTCGTTCCGGGCATCGCCCCTATCGTAGGAGCCGCGCTGGCGGCAGGAGTTCACTATTTCATTTAGCCGCATTCAAAAGTTATGTCCAAATACATCATGGCCCTGGACGCGGGCACAACGTCCAACCGATGCATCCTTTTCAATGAAAAAGGCAAGATTTGCTCCCTGGCACAGAAAGAATTCGCGCAGTATTTCCCTCAGCCCGGATGGGTAGAACACGACGCGAACGAAATCTGGCTTTCGCAGTATGCCGTCGCCTCCGAAGCCCTTGCCAAGATCGGAGCCAAAGCCTCTGATATCGCCGCCATCGGCATCACCAATCAGCGTGAGACCACGATCGTCTGGGATAAAGAAACCGGCGAGCCGATCGACCATGCCATCGTCTGGCAGGACAGACGCACCGCCGATTATTGCGGAACGCTGGTAGCCAAAGGCCTCAACGAAACATATCGGAAAAAGACCGGTCTGGTATTAGACCCCTATTTCTCGGCCACCAAGATCCGCTGGCTGCTGGAAAACGTGCCCGGTGCCAGAGAAAAAGCGGAAGCCGGACAACTCCTTTTCGGCACCGTGGAAACCTGGCTCATCTGGAAACTGACGGGAGGCAAAGTCCATGTAACTGACTACTCCAACGCTTCCCGAACGATGCTTTTCAACATCACCGACCTCAAATGGGACGAAGAAATCATGGCTGAACTGGGTATCCCGGCCAGTATGCTGCCGCAGGTCAAACCCTCCAGCTGTGTCTATGGAGAAACCCAGCACGACCTCTTTGGCGGCGGCATCAAGATCGCCGGAGCCGCCGGTGATCAGCAGGCCGCCCTGTTCGGCCAAACTTGTTTCACACCCGGTGAAGCCAAGAACACCTATGGTACCGGATGCTTCCTGCTGATGAACACTGGCCGTAAACCTGTTTTCTCTAAAAACGGACTCGTCACGACCATCGCCTGGGGACTGGATGGGCAAGTTGAATACGCCCTGGAAGGCTCCATCTTTGTCGCGGGCTCGGCCATCCAATGGCTGCGCGACCAGCTCAAAGCCCTCGACTCCGCGGCCGATTCCGAATTCTTTGCCGGGAAAGTTCCCGACACCAACGGCTGCTACGTGGTGCCCGCCTTCACCGGATTGGGCGCACCCTACTGGGATCCCTACGCGCGCGGCGCGATCGTCGGTCTGACGCGAGGAGTCAACAAATACCACATCATCCGCGCCACACTGGAATCCCTGGCCTACCAGACCCATGACGTTCTCAAAGCCATGGAAGCCGACTCCGGCATCAGTCTTTCCGCACTGAAAGTCGATGGCGGTGCCTCAGCCAACAACCTGCTGATGCAGATCCAGTCCGACATCATCCAGGCACCCATCAACCGTCCTGTCTGCGTGGAAACCACCGCCATGGGAGCCGCCTACCTGGCCGGCTTGGCAGTTTCCTATTGGAACAACAAGGAAGATGTCCTCTGCAACTGGGCCATCGATCGCATATTCACTCCCCAAATCTCCCCCGCCGAACAACAGCAAAAACTCAAACGCTGGAAAAAAGCCGTCGCCTGCACCCGCAGCTGGGAAAAAGAAGATTGATACTTTCTTCCATTCCTCCTG
>JAEEGG010014626.1_pt1 | contig 16581 bp, 8 predicted proteins | sample 9134161 | NCBI WGS metagenome assembly JAEEGG01 (sample SAMN16246543, study PRJNA631951) | gut metagenome | biome: gut microbiome; feature: rumen; material: CR-attached | host: Bos | place: Iran: Karaj | collected 2018-10 | reverse complement strand
CCGATCTTGTCGCCGAAGTCGTCGAGACCGTCCCACACGATGGGGTCGCTGCGGAAGCCCTGCGTACACTGGGTGGATTCGAGCGTGCGCACCACCTTCCCCGAGATGGTGTAAACCGTCACCATCACATCCAACACCTCACCCGGACGGTTGTGCTCGAAATAGAAAGAAGTACGGGTAGTGAATGGATTAGGATAGTTGAGCACGTGATCGAGCGTTAAGCCCTCATCCGACACCACCACAAACTCCAACTCTCGTTCGGTCACGTTATTGAGGATGTCCCAAGCGCGCACTTTCAGTTTGTGCGTGCCGAGTTTCAAGTTTTCGAAAGGGTAGCGCACCGTACCGCAGTTGAAACTGTCGCGGGCGGCCTCGTAGTAGTTGTTGAGCACAATCTGGTTGCCGTCGTCGAGCACCGCCACCAGGTCGTGGCCGATGCCGTTGCCCGTAGTGTTGATGCCGTACTCGTCTTTCAACTTCACCAGCAGCGTGGGCGAAGAGTTCACCGTACCGCCGTTCACAAACTTCTCGTCGTTCATGTAGAGATCCATCTCCGGCCCGTTGTTGTCGTCGATGGTCTCGTCGCTCATGCCGCCAATCAGCACCTCGCGGTATGCGCCCGTTGCATCGGCCTCGCGACTACATGCATAATAGCTCAGCTTGCCATTGCCGTAGGCATAGTTGATGTCTTTGGGAAGGATGAACGAAAAGCCGAACCGTCCGTCGGCCACCGTGACATTCCCCTTGAAAAGGATATTCTTCTGAACCTCAAACTCTTTGTAGGTGCTACCAGGGTCGTTCTGTAAGGTGTGACTGATTACTTTTTTGTCGTAAACCGAAGGATAAACCGCGCCAGAAAAATCGGGCAACAGATGTCCTTCCGCATCCTCCACGTGACCGCTGATGCGCACCCGTGACAGTGCTTTCAACGTGTCGGTGAAATCGGCCACCGCCACCCCGTTGATGGAGTCGGTGACCACCGTATAACGCGGCACAGCCAGTTTCATGGCGGGGTCGCCCATCACATATATCATATTAAAGGAACTGGAATTGCCACCAGTTGCGGCATTTTTGGCCACACGGTTGCATTCGCCGATGGTGAGCGGCGCAGACACTCCATTGCGGAAAAGGTTGGAGAACCAGTTGGTGAGATACGTATGGTTGGCTCCTGAAAACGCCACCCGCGAGGTGGTAATCATGGCCGACACACCGCCGCTGCTGTTCAGGAACGCCATCTCGGCCGGCGACAACAACGAGCGGTCGTACCAACCGAACTCACAGGTCATGGTCAACATCCAGGGCTGGTTGTAACGATTGGCCCAGCGGCTGATGTCGGTCAGCTCAATGATACGCTCGTGGGCCCAACCATTCTTGCCGCCATGTCCCACGTAGGTAAACAGCAGACAGCCCTTGTTCATGCGGTTGTTGATATCGACTGTCACCTCTGGATAACGAGCCGATGACGAATAGGTAACCTGCTGATAGGCATCCAGATAAATCTTTTCAATATTCAAATTCTGATTGGCGGTATCGGCAATCCGTGCGGCAGCATCCGCCGTAATGAGATGGCCGCCGCCTTCCTCATCATCGCCCACGAAGGTTGCCACATTCTTCCAGTCGCCGAAATTGCTGGTAGGGGTGTTTTCTCCTAATACACTCCGCGAGGCGTACTCGATGGTCTTGTCCACCGCAAGCTTCGCCTGCGAGGCGGTGCTCACCGGGAAACGTCCCACCGCGATGTCAATGGTCGCCCCCGTGCTATTCGCTCCTTCGTTTGCATCCAACAGTCCGAAAAAGTCATCATTAGCCTTGTAATGCTCCTCATAAGCATCATTCGAAATACATTGGAAATTAGGAACATACAACTTACAATCCCCCTCTATACCCCGATAGTCGTACGAAGGACGGCCAAAAAGCAGCAGATATTGGGGCTGTGCGGCGGAGGTACGCTCATAGATCATCCGCATATAGTCGCGGATGGCGCACACATCCTGTTCACCGCTGGAGAACTCGTTATACACCTGTTGCGGAGTGACCACCTTCACCGAAAGGCCGTCATTGGAGCGGCGGAAATCGGCCAGTCGCTCGGCCTGCGACCGGAAGTCGGGATGCGCCACGATGACCATATCCACAAAGCTGGTGCCGTGCAAATCTTGGTTGTCCACCCGTCCCACAGGCGTCACGCTGTAGCAGGAATTGTCGCTGAAGGCAACAAAACGGCGCAGTGATGACGTGGGCGCGTTGAACGCGAAGGTGCCGCCCGACAGCGTACCCTCCATGTTGCGGGTCTGGTTGATCAACGACACATCCCACACCTTCATACCAGATGAGAAATTGGACACCGTATAGCGAGTAACGGCACTCGTCCCTACCGTCTGGAAGTTGCAGAACGGGGTTTGACCGCTCCCCGCCCGCAGTTGGCAATCGACCTGCCACTCCAAGTAGTCGAGAAATCCCACAGACGATGAAACTGGTTTATTATAAGTAAGTTCCACATCGGCATTGCCGCCAGAGGCAGTAAAGTTAAAGGTACGGTCTTGGAAATTGGCAAGATGACCGGTGGGGGTAATGGGAACGCTAACCGAGCCGATGGACTGGTTGTTGACCTTCACCTGAAAAGAGGAGACACGCGCCGAGGTGGTCGCCACCGCCACGGTCAGCCGCAGCGGTCCTACCGGTGTGGAAGGCAGCGCAAGCGAGTAATTCCGCGTGGTGGTGACATCGAACTTGTCGCCCGCCCAAAAGCGGCCACCTTCACCAAAATTGTACTTATCCTCCTCAAAGAAACCATAAGCGGTATAGGTAGAGACTGTTGTCGTGGGCGTCAGCGCAGCGTTATCCTCCGTCTCCACACGCAACTTCTGTCCCACGCCCGCATCCACATTGATGAAGTAAGAGGCGGTGGAGGCATACAAATTAAACTGATGGGTGCATTGAGTGGAAGAGAGGTTCCAGCTGTGCGGGCCTTCGGCGTAGAACAGGAAATAGTCGCCGGCATCGAAAGAATGGTCACCACCATCGTGCATCTCGATAGGGAGTTCCAGCAGGTCGTCGGGACGGGTATTCCCATTCGCCTCGGGCAGCATCCCCCCGCCGTTGCCGAAGATGGAGATATTGTCGGATGAAAGATGGGAGAGCGACACGCCCAACGATGACAAGTCATTGTAAGTTACCTTATAAACACCTGTCTTGGCGACAGTAATGCGGTACCAGTTGCCGCTGCGCAGCACCGAATGGTCGGCGTAGGCGCGGGTGGGAAGGCCGCCTTTACGGGCGTTGCGTCCCTCGATGGAAAGCGATACCGACACCAGCTTCTCATAACGACCGCCATTAACACGGACAGGAGTAAAAGAGACCGCCGAATAGGGTTGCATCTTCTCGTAAACCGTCGTCACTTTATATTCAATTTCAGAACGACGGAAATCCTTAGGCATCAATGCTTTTTCCTCATCTGAAAGCGGTTGATAAACAGCATTGCTGGCGGTAACAGAATAATCTGCGAAATCTGCGCTCACGGGGAAATGGTCATAATAGGTGGGAAGAACCGGGAACTCCGCATCTTCCACCGAACCCATAAAAACCATAAAAGTAAGCGTCTCATCCCTATCGGTTTGGTAAGAAATAGGGGAAAGCCATTGGATAGAAATATTTTTTTGAATTTTTTGAGCCTGAATATCAATAATTTGAAATAAAATCAAACTAAATATTGCGAAAATGACCCAAGGATTTTTTTTCATATATCGTTATATAATGTTACGAGAAAAGCATCAATTAAACGAATGGCATTTTATAAAATTGCAAAAAATAAAAAATGTTGATAACTTTTTAGAGAAAACCACGTAAGTTAAACAATAAAATTGTATTTTTGCGACTTTAACATAGTATGCCAAAATATCTGAATTAGAATAAAACACTGGATATGAAAAAGATCATTTGCGTTATGGGGCTCCTGTTGCTGGCGTTGGTCAGTGGCACGAAAGTTTCGGCACAAGATCCGCACTTTTCCCAATTCTATGCCAATCCTCTGTATTTGAACCCTGCGTTTGCCGGTACGAATGTATGTCCGCGTATCACGGCGCATTTCCGCGACCAGTGGCCCAACATCCATGGCACCTACCTCACCTACTCCGCCTCTTACGACCAGCATTTTGACAAGTTGGCGGGCGGTATCGGTGTGCTGTTCATGGGCGACCATCAGGGGCAAGGCACCATCAACACCTACGCAGCCAGTATCATTTATTCTTACAAGTTGAAAGTGACGCGCAAGTTCAGCATGCGTTTCGCTTTGCAGGCCACCTTCCAGCAGAAATCCCTGAATTGGGACAAGCTGACCTTTGGCGATATGATCGACCCCAAATACGGTTTTGTGTATGAGACCAACGAGACGGCACCCGCCAAGCAGTCGAAGGCCATCGCCGACTTCTCCGCCGGTTTCATCGGTTACACCAAGAACTTCTACTTCGGTCTGGCCGTCAACCACGTCACCCGTCCGTACGAAGGTTTCATCTCAGTGAGCCGTCTGCCCATCAAGTGGACCGCCCATGTGGGAGGTTATTTCGATCTGAAACGCCGCAGCCGCAAGAGCCGTTCCTTCGGCGACATCTCCATCAGTCCGAACATCATTTACCAGCATCAGATGGAGTTCCATCAGCTGAACTATGGTTTTTACCTCAACTACTATCCTTTCGCAGTGGGTATTTGGTATCGCCAGAGCTTCCGCAACCCCGATGCTGTGATCTTCATGTTCGGTTTGCAGCATGAACGCGTCCGCGTGGCTTATTCCTACGACCTTACGGTCTCCAAGCTGGCCAACCTTTCCGGTGGCGCACACGAAGTTTCTCTCCAGCTGTTGCTGCCCTGTCCCGAAAGAAAGAGGGTGATGAAAGACTTGGTCTGCCCCACATTCTAATCCCCATCATAATAAATTTGAATAATCATCGTTAGAACTATAAATTTTTGAAGCAATGAAGAAGATGAGCAAAATTTCCGGTTTACTGCTGATCGCTGCAACGGCCCTGCTGTTCAGCTCCTGTAAAAAGGAGTATTCTCCCACTACTGGCTGGGAATACAACAATGCAGAAAACGGCGGCTTTGAAGTGTATCCGTTCGTAGAACAGGCTACCGGTCCCGGTCTCGTGCTGATTGAAGGTGGTACTTTCACCTACGGCCGCGTGGAAGAGGATGTCATGTACGAGTGGGGCAACAACCCCCGCCGTGTCACCATCTCCTCCTTCTACATGGATGAGTGTGAGATCAGCAACCTCGACTACCGCGAATATCTCTACTGGCTCGAGCGCGTGTTCCTTCCCGCCGACCTCAAGACCATCGTCGATGAGGCTCGTCCCGATGAGAACGTATGGCGCGAGAAGTTGGCTTACGCCGAGAAAGAGGTGGAATACTACTTCAGATATCCCGCTTACAACCACTATCCGGTTGTGGGTGTGAACTGGCTGCAGGCCACCAACTACGCCGCATGGCGTACCGACCGTGTCAACGAGCAGATTCTCGTGGACTTGGGATTCATCGACTGGAACCCCGACCCATCACCGGAACTCTACTTCACCACCGACGCATATCTGGTATATGACTCCTACGAGATGGAGACCGACAACCGTCTCACCAACATCTCCACGGGCGACTACCGCAACGTGAAGATGGAGGACGGCATTTTGCTGCCCCGCTACCGCCTCCCCACCGAGGCTGAGTGGGAGTACGCCGCCTACGCTCTCATCGGCAACACCCTCAATGAGCGTGTGCTCGAGAGAAAGCTCTATCCGTGGAATGGTCACTACACCCGTACCGACGACAAGCGCTACTATGGTGACTTTGTTGCCAACACCCGCCGCGGCCGTGGCGACCTCATGGGTGTGGCCGGCTACCTGAACGACGCTTCCGACGGCCCAGCACCGGTCAACTCCTACTGGCCCAACGACTTTGGCCTCTACAACATGGGCGGCAACGTCGCAGAATGGGTGATGGACGTTTACAGACAGACCTCACACGATGAAGTGTATGAATACAACCCCTTCAGAGGTAACTACTATGAGACCATGAAACTGTTGGACGATGGCTCCGGCATGGTGGAAGACCGCGACAGCGTGGGTAAGATCCCGATGGTGCCCGTCTCCGACTTCAAGAACGACAGAAGAAGAAACTACCGCGCCGCCGACAACATCAACTACCTCGATGGCGACTGGGCTTCCCAGATCGAGACCGAGGACTGGAAGAAAGAATCCAGCGACGCTACCACCACCATGTACCCGAAAGACATGGTCACCCCGTTCGAGTACTCCATGGTCGGCGACCACTCCAGAGTGTATAAGGGCGGCTCCTGGATCGACCCGCAGTACTATGCAGCTCCCGGTCAGCGCCGTTACCTCGAAGAGGACGAGTCCACCAAGTACATCGGCTTCCGCTGCGCCATGGCCCGTCTGGGCACCCCCTCCGGCGGTGGCACCACCCGTTAATCTGAACCTTTTATCAAAACCAACCATCGAGACGCGAAATTCGCGTCTCGATATATTTTAAATGTAAACCCACTCTATCATGATCGTCATCACAGGCGCGGCCGGCTTCATCGGAAGTTGCATGGCCAGCAAACTCAACCACGAAAACCACCACGACCTTATCCTCGTGGACGACTTCTCGAAAGAGAGCAAGAAGGCCAACTGGCAGGACAAGCAGTACGCCGACAAGATTCATCGCGACGACTTCTTCGCATGGGCGCACGCCAACGCCAAACACATCACCTGCATCATTCACCTCGGGGCCCGCACCGACACCACCGAGATGGACTACTCAGTGTTCGAGCGGCTGAATGTGGGTTACACCCAAGAGATGTGGTCGCTGGCCACGCAGTATCGCATCCCGCTGCTATACGCCTCATCGGCAGCAACATACGGCGGCGGAGAGTTGGGTTATGTGGATGACGAATCCATCATTCCGCAGTTGCAACCCCTCAACCCCTATGGGAAATCGAAGAACGAGATCGACAAGTGGATTCTGAAGCAGGGGAAGATGCCCCCGCTCTGGGCCGGTTTCAAGTTCTTCAACGTATATGGTCCCAACGAGTACCACAAGGGAAGGATGGCCTCGGTCATCTTCCACTCGTTCCACCAGATCAACGAAACGGGCAAGGTGAAGCTGTTCCGCTCGCACCGTCCCGACTATGCCGACGGCCAGCAGCGCCGCGACTTCATCTACGTGAAAGATGTGGTGGATGTTCTTTACTGGTTCAGCCGCAACTCCCATCCCAACGGCATCTTCAACCTCGGCACCGGGAAGGCTCGCACCTTCCTCGACCTTGCCACTGCCACCTTCCATGCCATGGGTCGAGAACCGGTCATCGAATATGTAGATATTCCTGAAGATATTCGTGACAAATACCAATATTTCACCGAAGCACGGATGGAAAAAATCAAAGAAAGCGGTTGCAATCACGAATTTCACTCCCTTGAAAATGGTGTAACTGACTATGTATCAGAATTTTTATTAAAGAATAAAATTTTTTGATATTTTTTACGCAAATAGCCTTCCATTTCAATAAATATTTATAACTTTGTCAATCTGATGGACAATGGCTGTCAGGCGTGTTCGCAATCAGTCACTCCATCGGGTCTGTTTGCGTTTTAATCCAAAGACAATCATGCAGAAGTACACCGAGAAGGACATCAAAAAAATGCTGAAGAAAATCTTCGGATTTAGTCAGTTCAAAGGTAACCAGCTCGAAATCATCAAATCGCTGATGGACGGCAACGACTGTTTTGTCATCATGCCGACCGGCGGCGGCAAGTCGATGTGCTATCAGCTGCCCGCGCTCATGAGCGAAGGCACGGCCATCATCATCTCGCCGCTCATCGCGTTGATGAAGAACCAGGTGGATGCCATCCGCAACTACAGTACGGAAAGCGGTGTGGCGCACTTCCTCAACTCCTCCCTCTCCAAGTCAGAGATCAACACCGTGCGTGAAGACCTGCTGAACGGCAAGACCAAGTTGCTCTATGTGGCACCGGAGTCGCTCACCAAAGAGGAAAATGTGGATTTCTTCAAGGCCATCAACATCTCTTTTTACGCCATTGATGAGGCACACTGCATCTCGGAATGGGGCCACGATTTCCGTCCCGAGTACCGCCGCATCCGCAACATCATCGACTCCATTGGCGCCAAGGTGCCGGTCATTGCGCTGACGGCCACCGCCACCCCGAAGGTGCAGAACGATATTCAGAAAAACCTCGGCATGGACAAAGCCAAGGTTTTCATCTCCTCCTTCAACCGTCCGAATCTCTATTATGAAATCAGGGAGAAGACCAAGAATATCGACAAGGAGATTGTAAAATTCATCAAAGACAACCCTGGCAAATCGGGCATCATCTACTGCTTGAGCAGAAAGAAGGTGGAAGATTTTGCTAATTTCCTACAAGTTAATAAAATACGCGCACTCCCCTATCATGCCGGACTGGATTCGAAGACCCGTGTGGAGAACCAAGATGCCTTTTTGATGGAGAAGTGTGATGTGATTGTGGCCACCATCGCTTTTGGTATGGGCATTGACAAGCCGGATGTGCGGTTTGTGATCCACTATGACATGCCGAAGAGTTTGGAGGGCTACTATCAGGAGACCGGTCGTGCGGGACGCGACGAGGGAGAGGGAAAATGCATCGCCTTCTACGACTACAAAGACCTTTACAAGTTGGAGAAATTCTCCACCAAGAAGGCGGTCGCCGAGCAAGAGATTGTGAAACAGTTGTTGGCAGAGACCTCCGCGTACGCCGAGTCCACCAGTTGCCGCCGGAAACACCTGCTACACTATTTTGGTGAGAAATATGAGGAGGACAACTGTCACAACTGCGACAACTGCTGTCATCCCAAGCCCAAAATGAACGCTTCCGAACAGATACAGTTGGCCATCGAGGTCATCCAGACGGTGAAACAGCAGTTCAAGGAGGATCATATTGTAGATATTCTCACGGGCAACAAGACCACCTCCATCACCAAATTCAAACATAACAAACTCAAACAGTTTGGTGAAGGCGAGGAATACGATGCCAAGTTCTGGTCGAATGTCATCCGACTGGCCATCTTCGACGAGTTGGTGGTGAAAGATGTGGAGAACTATGGTCTGCTGAAAGTGACGGAGAAGGGCGAACGCTACATGCGCAATCCTTACTCCATCATGATCACCAAGCCAGTGACCGAAGAGCAGGATGAGGAGGTGGATGAAGAGATGATTCCCAACAAGGGAGAGGCCATCGACAACATCCTCTTCTCGCTGTTGAAAGACCTCCGCAAGACCATCGCCACACGCGAAAACATCCCGCCGTTTGTCATCTTCCAAGACACCTCTTTGGAGGATATGTGCACCCAGTACCCCACCAGCATCGAAGAGATGACGCACATCAGTGGCGTGGGCACCGGAAAGGCACAAAAGTACGGGCATGAGTTTGTCGAACTCATCAAAAAGTATGTGGAAGAGAACGAGATTGAGCGTCCACAAGACTTCGTGGTAAAATCGGTCGTAAACAAGTCGGCCCTCAAGGTCTATATCATCCAGAACATCGACCGCAGAATCAACTTCGAAGACATCGCCATCGCCAAGGGTTTGGACATGGACGAGCTGCTGACGGAGATTGAGAGCATCGTGGCTTCGGGCGCCAAAATCAACATCGACTATTACATCAATGAGTATATCGAACCCTACCATCAGGAAGAGATCCTCGACTACTTCCATAATGCCGAGTCAGACTCTGTAGATGAGGCACTTGAGGAGTTAGGAGAGGGTGAATATACGATGGAAGAAATCCGAATTATGAAGATCAAATTCATGTCGGATTTGGGCAATTGATCCCTCATTTTTACCCATTAAAATTTCTCACTTTTTTTGTCTTAAAAATGGCGAAAAAGTGAGATTTTTTTTGTACCTTTGCAGTGTTATAAAAAAAATCTATAATACTGAATATGAGCGAATTAGAAGAAAGAAAAATGCAGGTTGAAGATTACAATGCGGACCACATCCAAGTGTTGGAAGGGTTGGAGGCTGTACGCAAGCGTCCGGCCATGTATATTGGCGATGTTGGAGAGCGTGGTTTGCACCATTTGGTATATGAAGTGGTGGACAATTCCATCGATGAGGCGTTGGCAGGTCACTGTACCAAGATCGACGTCACCATTCTGCCTGACAACTCGATTTCTGTGTTGGACAATGGTCGTGGTATTCCTACCGACATGCACGAAAAGGAGCACCGTTCCGCTTTGGAGGTGGTGTTGACGGTGTTGCATGCCGGTGGTAAGTTCAACAAGGACTCATACAAGGTTTCCGGCGGTCTGCACGGCGTGGGTGTCTCCTGCGTCAACGCACTGTCGAAGCACCTGAAGGCCGACGTGTATCGTAATGGCATCCATTTCGTTCAGGAATATGCTTACGGCAAGCCTCTTTACACTGTGAAAGAGATGGAGAAGACCGACTATCGCGGTACTCGCATCACCTTCACCCCTGATGAGACCATTTTCAACGTCACCGAATACAAATACGACATCCTCGCCGCCCGTTTGAAGGAGTTGGCCTTCCTCAACAAGCGCATCACCATCACGTTGACCGATGAGCGCGAGAAGGAGGACAATGGCGAGTTCAAGCACGAAACCTTCTACTCCGAAGAGGGTTTGAAGGACTTCATCCGCTTTTTGGACAGCGGTCGTACCAAGATCATGGAAACGCCCATCTACATCGAAGGCGAGAAGAACGGTGTGCCGATTGAGGTCGTGATGCAGTATAACGACGGTTTTTCAGAGAACATCCATTCCTACGTCAACAACATCAACACCATTGAAGGTGGTACGCACCTGACGGGTTTCCGCCGTGCCTTGACCACCACGCTGAAGCGTTATGCGGTAAATAACAAGATGTTGGAGAAAGTTGAGAAGCAGAAGATAGAGATTTCGGGCGATGACTTCCGTGAAGGTCTCACCGCCATCATCTCGGTAAAAGTGGCCGAGCCGCAGTTCGAAGGACAGACCAAGACCAAGTTGGGCAACAGCGAGGTGGACGGTATCGTGAGCTCGATGGTGAGCGAGATGCTGAACTTCTACTTGGAGGAACACCCGAAGGATGCGAAAGAGATTGTAGATAAGGTCATTTTGGCGGCTACGGCACGTCATGCGGCCCGTCGCGCCCGTGAGTTGGTACAGCGCAAGTCGGCCTTCAGCGGCGGCGGTCTGCCTGGCAAATTGTCGGACTGCTCCTCGAAGGTGGCCGAAGAGTGCGAGCTCTACCTCGTGGAGGGTGACTCTGCAGGCGGTACCGCCAAGCAGGGCCGTGACTCCCATTTCCAGGCCATCCTGCCCTTGCGCGGTAAGATCCTGAATGTAGAGAAAGCCCCGCAGCACAAAGCCCTCGACAGCAAGGAAATCCAGAATATCTATACCGCCCTCGGCGTTTCCATCGGCACCGATGAAGACCACAAGGCGCTGAACCTGGAGAAACTCCGTTACCACAAGGTAATCATCATGACCGATGCCGATGTGGACGGAAGCCACATCGCCACGCTGATCCTGACCTTCTTCTTCCGCCACATGCGCGAACTCATCGAAAGAGGCCATGTCTATATCGCCATGCCGCCCCTTTACCTCGTCAAACGCGGTGCCAAAGAGCGTTACGCATGGACGGACGAAGAGCGCGATAGCATCATTGCAGAGTTGAATGGAGGCAATAGCGATGCCAAGATCAACGTGCAGCGTTACAAAGGTTTGGGTGAAATGAACGATGAGCAGTTGTGGTCCACCACCATGGATCCGGCCCACCGCACCCTCCGTCAGGTGACCATCGAGAACGCCATGGAGGCCGACTACATCTTCTCCATGCTGATGGGCGACGAAGTGCCCCCACGCCGCGAATTCATCGAGAAAAATGCCCGTTACGCCAATATTGACATTTAATCCCCCCGCCGTCATGCCAGAGAACGAAATCCCTCAGAACGCGCAAAACCGAGAGGACATCCTCACCGATGCTGCTTTGTGCCAAGATCCCACCACAGAGGAAACTGTTGACATCCAGCCTAAAGAACCCGAACACAGACCCGCCATCATGTTGAAAGAGGTGGATGTGTATCAGAAAAAAATACTTATACTCTCCAAAGTATCCTTCACCATCAAAGAGGGCGAGTTCGTGTACCTGGTGGGAAAGACAGGTGCCGGAAAATCGTCGATTCTCAAATTACTGTTGGCCGAACTGCCTGTAAAAAGCGGCGAAGTGTCCTGTGCCGGATTCGACCTTAAGACCATCAAGACCCGCAAAATTCCTTTCCTGCGCCGCAAGTTAGGCGTCATCTTCCAAGACTACCAACTGCTGGTGGACAAGACCGTAAGAGAGAATCTTATCTATGCGATGAAAGCCACAGGATGGAAAAACAACAACGAGATGGAAGAGCGCTTGAGAGAGGTGCTGAAGCTGGTACACCTGGAAACCAAAGACTTCAAATATCCGTTCCAGCTCTCTGGCGGCGAACAGCAGCGCGTCTGCATCGCGCGAGCTCTTCTTAACCATCCGGAGGTCATCCTCGCCGACGAGCCGACTGGCAACCTCGACCCCATCACCGCCGAAGAGATCTTCCAGCTGCTTCACGACATCAACCGCGAACAAGGCACCACCGTGCTGATGAGCACCCACAACTTCACCCTGATCGACAAATTCACATCGCGTACCATCTGCATCGAAGACGGGAACCTGATCGACACGATGCTGTAACTATGCTTTCTATCTGTATCGCCATCCACAACTGGGACGTGAACCGCCTGGTGAACGATTTGACGGCACAGGCCGACAAATTGGATGTGCCCTACGAAATCCTGCTGCTGGATGATGCCTCCGACTACGAATATCAGAAAAAGAATGCCCAGCTCGACTTTTTAGAGAACGTCACCTACCTGCAGAGTTATATCAACATGGGGCGTTCACTGGTTCGCAACACATTGGCATCCAAAGCCCAATACCCTTACCTTCTTTTTATGGACTGCGATGCCACTGTCACACACCGTGATTTTTTAAAGAAGTACATGGCCGCTCTGCCGGCCCCAGTGATAGTGGGAGGATGCGAATATCGGAAACGCCGTCCAAGAAAAGAGTGCATTCTTCGCTGGCGATATGGGATAGAACGAGAACAAGTTCCTGCGGAAATCAGAAACCAACGCCCAAATACCTCATTCTCCACCTTCAATTTCTTAATTGAAAAGAGAGTATTCGATATTGTAAAATTCGATGAATCGCTACAGGATTACGGACACGAGGACACTCTCTTTGGACTGGATCTGCTGGATAAAAACATTATAATCAAGCATATAGACAACCCCTTAAGACATGATGGCATCTTTTCAACCCAACTATTCCTTGAACGAACACAGGTAGCCATCAACAATCTGCTCATCATTTTAGAAAAAGGTCACCAGCGTGAGGCTTTGGTAGAGAATATCCGCTTATTGAAAACCTATCGCCAACTTCGAAAATGGCATTTGTGCGGACTCTACCAGTTCCTTTATCGCATTTTCAAAAAAATGATCCTCAAAAATCTTCACTCCAAAAAACCATCCATCCGATATTTCGATTTCTACAAATTGGAGTTTTTGTGTGAAAAAAGGCCCATTATTTAAGCTGTTGCTATTCTACACAGCAACGGTTAATGGACAAACAGAATTTTAGCGACTGCCTTCTTTTTACCATCCTTATCAGAGGCAAACACGAAATAGACACCTGTGGCGGGGCGTTTGCCGTTAAAGTCGCGGCCATTCCAGGTGAAGGTTCCGCCATTGGCATAATCCTGCCACACCAAATTGCCCGCAGCATCGGCCACCTTGCAGAAGGAGTTCTCCTTGAGGCCGCTGACCGTAATGACACCATTGTAGGTCTCGCGCACCGGATTCGGGAATACCGTCACCTCGCTGTAGTCTTCTGTCCCTTCAGTAGCTGTTCCGCGATAGGACACGATGCCGTCGGCGGTAGCGAAGAACACCTCGCCAGTCTGCCGCTGGATGGTGATGTGGTTGATGCGATTGGAAAGCAACGGCGAATTGTCGGTGTTGAAATGGAGCAACTGTTTGTCGCCGTTCGGCGAAATGAGGAATACGCCCGACTTGGCCGTGCCCACCCACTTGCGATTGGCATCATCCACCGCAATAGCCGTCACCTCCTCAAATTCAAAGAGATTCTGCACATAATTAATCTGTTCTACCAGAATATTTTGCGGATAGACCCCTCCCGAGAAAATCTGCGAAGGATTATAAATCACCTTGACACCCAAGTTACAACCTATCCAAATTTCTCCTTTCTTATCCTCCACCACACAATTCACAGAGGAGGTACTGATAGTGGCTGCGGCATTCATGTTTACCGACATGGCATGGTCGTCCGTCACATTATCAATCGTATTGTTGTCATCGAAAACCACAATCGTATTGGCACGCGGTAAAAGCACCCACTTCCAGCCCCGTGAGTCCACCATAATATCGGTCAGCAAGGTGTTGTAACCCGAAACAAACGCCGAAAGCGGGAAACTCTTCCAAGTACCATCAGACTTAAGTACCGTAAGCGGACGAGAAGAATAACTACTTGAAATCCAAAGATTTCCATAACCATCAAAACACAATCCACCTACATACGCGTCAGCACTATCGAAAGATACCAGATTGCTATTGGAACGATTAAAAATCTCTTCCACCCTATAATCACGATACTTCACCACGCCTCCCTCAAACAGTCCCGCATAGATCTCACTGCTATTCCTAGGATTGATGGCAACCGATGCCAAGTCGTAGGCACCCGCAAGGGAAGGATTGTGCATCTGGAAGGCATTGGTCCACTGTTCATTAGAAAAACACGAAAGATCTGGGGTCAAGTAAATTTTACCACCCGCTGACGAGATAGCGCCCGGCACCATCACCAACTTACCATCGCAATAATCCATACGATACGAGGAACGGGAATAGGGACCGTTGATCTCATGCAATTTCACCACACTCCAGTCTTGCGACATCTGCATCAGCCCATTATTGGCATCGGCGAACCAAATCAGATTTCCGTCCAAACAAGCATCTTGCACATTCTGCCACTGGTACACTCCTTCATAGCCAAAATAACCCAACATCTGTTCGGAGGCATCATAAATCTGCGCGAAACTCCAAGAGGCCACAAGCAACTGATCATCATTCACATCAAGGGCACGAATGGTAGAAAGGTCAACCTGCGACGGGAGCCACGCACTGCCATCAAACATCAACAAGGTATCAACCTCGTTTTCGAAATGACAGGTGACATACAATCGCCCATCAAACACACAACTATGCTGGTAATCGCCCATCGGCAAGCCATACACCCTTTGCCAAGTGGAAAAGTCAGCTTGGGAGTGTGAAGCCACTGGGGTATGATAAATACCGTTATCTGTTAGTATAAAAAATTGATCATCAAATACTTGCATTGAATTAATACTCCGCGAGACCGTACCCGCCTGGGTGTACCACGTATCCTGAATCAACAGCGTAGTGGGGTCAATGATGACAATACCAAAAGAGCAGCCAAGATAGAGCAGGTGGTTGTACGGCAGGATATAGTTGATGCTTTTCTCTCCCGTCATCGTTTTGTTATAGATGTCAGGAAGATTGGTAAGTTGGCCGTCACGAATGAAATCGAGATTGGCATTCTTATAAACCACAATCAAATAACGGGAATCCTCATCGTAAAAGACGCTGGAGATGCCCGTCTCAGACAACCCTTCCACCTTGGTCCAAGTATCAACAGCTTGAGTTGCGCGGTCGTAAAAAATCACACCGTTATCGGAGGCTGCATAAACGTAGTCGGGAGAGGCCGTTACAGAATGAACACCGAAATAGGAGAGATGGGTACGAAAATCGCCGACGGCAATCTGCGCGGCAAGGCGTGAAGACCATGCCAGCAACACACCCATCAATATTGTGAATATCAAAACTTTACGATTCATGCGTTTGAGATTTGAGGTTTATCCTAATGGTGGGGAGCAGCGAGGCGAGCAGACTGATGAGAAAAATGGTGGCAAAAACAATGAAGAAGTCCATCATTTCCATTTTAATAGGGTAATAATCAATGATATAACCACTATTTCCACCTCCAATTTTCACCAAATGGAGAGTAGTTTGTAAAATGCAAATCAACCATCCCAACAACATTCCCACCAAGCCTCCACAGAATGAAATAATCATACCCTCCAGCACAAAAATTCTGCGTATCAGCGACTTATCAGCACCCAAATAATTGAGTTCGATGGTATCATCGCGCTTTTCAATAATCATCATGGCGAGGGTACCGATAATGTTGAAGATGGCAATCAGCAGGATGAAGGCGAGGATGACAAAGATGACGATTTTCTCGGTCTTCATGGTTTTGAAAAGAAGGTCTTCCTGTTCGTAGCGGTTTTTCACTTCGAACTTCTCCCCTACCATCTCCTGCACCTGTTTCTGGAGTTTGTCGGCCTGTTTAGGGTCATGCAGGAAGACCTCCACCGAGGTCACTTCCTGGTCGTAGCTCATCAGGCTGCGGGCGAAGTCGATGGAGCAGAAGAGGAACTTGTC
>JAEEGG010014624.1_pt1 | contig 16582 bp, 17 predicted proteins | sample 9134161 | NCBI WGS metagenome assembly JAEEGG01 (sample SAMN16246543, study PRJNA631951) | gut metagenome | biome: gut microbiome; feature: rumen; material: CR-attached | host: Bos | place: Iran: Karaj | collected 2018-10 | reverse complement strand
TTCTACCCATGCTATGGAATCACTCTCAATTTTGATATTCCTTATCTTATAGCTCCAATCAGGGGCGATGTCCTGTCCCACTACCCAATGGTCACTATCAATAAAGAGATCTTCTATTTCATCTGCTATCTTACATGCCTGATTTGTGAGTTCGTTATAGCGGTTGGAACAACAGACGGCATCATCCCTATATTTATATATAGTGTCTATGCGCTGGGTGATATATTCCTTCGTATGCCTTACGGAGTCAAGGTTGACAGTCGCAATAGCAGGCTGTATTGTGGCAGAGTCTGTAGTCAGGCTATCAGCATCAACACCTGTATTGTTCGTCTTGTCTCCGCAGGCAACGAGCATCATTAAGGCAAGAAATGCCAAGGATATTTTCTTCTGCATATTTTTATTTCTTTGTCTTTGCAGCCAGTTCTTTCAGCTTGTCTTTACCCTTGAAGGCAAATACCCATGTGAGGAATCCGGCTATGACAAGTAATGTTATGCCGAGTATAGGACGATAGAAAAGCCATGCTATTGCGATGATGATAAGCGACCATACAAGACCTAATATCGTGCAGACAACACCTACACCCCATCCGAAGATATTTGCGATAAATGGAACGACCTTAAGAAGTGTCTCTAAGAAACCGAAGATACCCTTCAAACCGCCAATAACGAGCAGAACTCCCAAGCCACGGAGTAGCCAGAGCCACATATTGTTTGCTTCTTTTTCTGCATCGATAAGCTCATCGCCACTCTTCTTACCCATTACGAGAGTCTGGAAACGCTTGCCGTTCTTTGCCTTGTATGGCTTGAAAGAGTCGCCATCAACAACGGCCATGATAGTCACCTTGGCTGGTACTACCTTCTCGAAAGTCACGCGGACATCACCCACCTCTGGTGAGCCTGGCACACGACCAAAATACAATACGTTGCCTGCCTGATGTACATACTCAAGGTCTTTCTTGTTTACTGCGTTCTTTATGATACTATCATTTACGGCTTTCAGAGAGTCGGCTACAGCCTTTGCGGAATCAGAGAGAACGGTTGTTTCTGCCAGTTGCTCAACCGTCTGTTTCCCAGATTTTTTCACGCCATAGAAACGCTCGTAGGCTGTTTGTGCGTTCTTATCGAGCTGGTTAAGCATATCCTCGTTGATTGCAAGGTCAAGTCCCTCACGTGATGAGATACGATGAATCAGACTCTCGTTGAGCTTGTATGCACCAAAGCTTACATTCTCGGCATACTGGTCATCTTCTTCAACGGTTGTGAGTATCGTGTTCTTATTCTGATATGCTGGATCTTTGAAATCAGAAGACTCAACAGGTCTGCTAACCCATTTCTTTGAATAGGTGTATGTGGTGGTGGTAACTTCCTTACCGCCAAGTTTATCCTCGCTGGTCTCATTAGATTCCTCTACCCATTGGTAGTATTCCACTCTACGATGAAGGGCAATAGCCTTTGCGCCTACGCCAAACTGCTTGTCGCTTAGAGAGTCCTCGGTTGTTGCCAAAGCAGTTCCGCAGATAATTTCGCCGTCGAGTGATGCGTCTTTCTTGTTAGGATTCTCCATCTCAACGTAATTGCCGCCAACCTCGTCGAGCATTTTTTCTGTCTTGACTGCGCGACCTTCATTCCACCAAAGGAGAGCTGTTCCGATACAGAAGAGTAGTATTCCACTACCGATAGCCTTAAATGAATTTCCTACGCGAGTTCCGTAGCCTGTTGTTCTTTGTTCTTGATAAGCCATGATTATTATTTATTGTTTAGGGTTTTAGTGATTGATGTATTAGAGTATTTTTACATTACCTTAGATAAGACTCTCTGCCCCTCCCTTAAAAGGGGAGGGCAGGAGTGTTCGAAAGTCCCCCTCTAAGGGGGATTTAGAGGTCTTTACATTCTCTCTGGAACCTCAATTCCGAGGAGAGCCATACCGTTCTTCAGGGTTTTTGCCACGTTCTTTGCAAGGAGCAAGCGGAACTGCTTCTTCTTTGCATCTTCCTCACCGAGGATAGAGTAGTCGTGGTAGAACTGGTTGAATGCCTTTGTAAGCTCGTAGCAGTAGTTTGCGATACCTGAAGGAGAGTAATCCTTACCTGCCTGTGCAACGGCAGCTGCATACTCAGATGTCTTCTGGATAAGCTCAATCTCCTTCTCTGCAAGTTCTACGCCACCATTCATCTGCTCAACCTTCAATCCCTGTTCCTCTGCCTTGCGGAGAATAGAGCGGATACGAGCGTAAGTATATTGGATGAACGGACCTGTATTGCCGTTGAAATCGATAGATTCTGCTGGGTTGAAGAGCATATTCTTACGAGCGTCAACCTTGAGGATGAAGTACTTCAGAGCACCCATACCCACGATACGAGCTACCTCACGGCTCTCTTCCTCGGTCATATCCACTTTCTTTGCGTGGTCGCGGGAAACCTCGTAGGCATCGTTAATCATACTTGCGATAAGGTCGTCGGCATCTACCACAGTTCCCTCACGAGACTTCATCTTACCGTTAGGCAATTCCACCATACCGTAAGAGAAGTGAACGAGATCCTTACCCCACTTGAAACCGAGCTTATCGAGAAGGATTGAGAGTACCTGGAAGTGATAGTTCTGCTCGTTACCTACTACATAGATCATCTGGTCGATAGGGTAGTCCTGGAAACGGAGCTTTGCTGTACCGATATCCTGAGTCATATAAACGGATGTACCGTCTGAACGCAGAAGAAGCTTCTCGTCAAGACCCTCGCTTGTGAGGTCAGCCCATACAGAGTTGTCTGGACGACGATAGAAGAAACCCTTTGCAAGACCTTCGTCCACCTTTTCCTTACCCTCGAGATATGTATTTGACTCGTAGTAGATCTTGTCGAAGCTAACGCCGAGAGCCTTGTATGTCTCGTTGAATCCGGCATAAACCCATTCGTTCATCTTTGCCCAAAGAGCGCGAATCTCAGGGTCGTTGTTCTCCCATTTTACGAGCATATCGTGAGCCTCCTTGATAAGAGGAGCCTCCTGCTTTGCCTTCTCCTTTGCTGCATCCTCAGCCATACCCTCGGCAACGTACTTCTTTGTAAGTTCGTCACACTCAGCCTTATAGTGCTTGTCGAAAGCCACATAGTAGTCGCCAATGAGGTGATCACCTTTCTTGCCAGATGTCTCAGGAGTCTCACCATTTCCCCACTTCTGCCAAGCAAGCATAGACTTGCAGATGTGAATACCACGGTCGTTTACGATATTTGTCTTAACAACCTTATGGCCGTTAGCTGCCATAATCTGTGCAAGAGACCAACCGAGGAGGTTGTTACGCACGTGACCGAGGTGCAGAGGTTTGTTGGTGTTAGGAGATGAGTACTCAATCATCACGAGGTCAGAATTCTCTGTTGCCTGCTTCTCGCCATAGTGCTCATCAGCATCAATAGCATTGAGGAGAGATACCCATGCCTCTGGGGCAATAACGAGGTTGAGGAATCCCTTTACCACGTTGTATGCAGCAACCGAATTGCTGTTCTTTACGAGGTATTCGCCAATCTCGGCAGCAACCTCTTCCGGCTTCTTACGAGCCATCTTAACGAATGGGAATACCACGAGAGTGAGATTGCCCTCAAACTCTGCGCGTGTCTTCTGCAGTTGTGCCATCTTCTCTGGCACTTCCTGACCGTATAGTTCCTTGACAGCCTTCAGGACTGCAAGAGTTATTTCTTGTTCTATCATAAATTAACGACCCACCCCAGAGCCCCTTCCATAAAGGGAGGGGAGTAGTATGTATTAATCCTACAGAGGTGATTATTTCTTTGAATTAAAAATTGCTATGATGGAATAGACCTTCCCCTTGAAGTGTATCTACTCCCCGCCCTTTATGGGAGGGGCAAGGGGGTGGGTCTCATTTTTAGCTTACTATTGATCCGGCCTTAACCTCCTTGCTCGTTGTTGTAACAGAGAGTGAACCGTCGAAGTTAACGGCTGAGAGGATCATGCCCTGACTTTCTTCGCCCATCATCTTGCGTGGGGCAAAGTTTGCAACGAAGAGCACCTGCTTGCCAACAAGTTCCTGTGGATCCTCATAGTATGCTGCGATACCAGAGAGGATTGTACGACCGTCCTTTGTTCCGTCGTCGATATGGAACTTGAGAAGCTTCTTTGACTTCTTCACCTTCTCGCAAGATGTAACGAGACCTACGCGGATGTCAAGCTTCTCGAATGTATCAAAATCCACATTCTCCTTGAATGGCTCTGGCTCGAAATTCTCTGCCTCGTTAGCCTTCTTTGTGTCCTCGAGTTTCTGGAGCTGAGCATCGATTGTAGCATCTTCAATCTTCTCAAAGAGAAGTGAAGGCTCACCAAGCTGATGACCAGCCTTGAGGATGTCCATAGAACCGAGCTGCTCCCAGTCGAATGAGCTGAGGTTGAGCATCTCCCTAAGCTTCTTGCTTGAGAATGGAAGGAATGGCTCAAATGCGATAGCGAGGTTAGCTGTGAGCTGCAGACAAACGTGAAGGATTGTCTCAACGCGCTTTGGATCTGTCTTCCAGAGCTTCCAAGGCTCACATTCTGTGATATATCGGTTGCCTATGCGGGCAAGGTTCATAGCCTCCTTCTGAGCCTCACGGAACTTGAACTGGTCGAGAAGTTCCTCAACGTTTTTCTTCACGTCCTTGAACTCGTTGATTGCCTGATTGTCAACATCCTGAAGCTCGCCCATAGCAGGAACGACACCCTCGAAATACTTCTTTGTAAGCTGAAGCGCGCGGTTTACGAAGTTACCGTAGATAGCTACAAGCTCAGAGTTATTGCGCTCCTGGAAATCCTTCCAGGTGAAGTTATTATCCTTTGTCTCTGGGGCATTTGCTGTAAGTACATAACGGAGAACATCCTGCTTTCCCGGGAGGTCAACGAGATACTCGTGAAGCCATACAGCCCAGTTGCGTGATGTTGAGATCTTATCGTTCTCAAGGTTCAGGAACTCGTTTGCAGGCACGTTGTCTGGCATGATATAGCCACCATGAGCCTTCATCATAACAGGGAAGATGAGGCAATGGAACACGATATTGTCCTTACCGATGAAGTGAACGAGACGTGTGTCCTCATCCTGCCACCATTTCTGCCATGTTCCCCACTTCTCTGGGTTCTTCTCGCAAAGCTCCTTTGTGTTTGAGATATAGCCGATAGGAGCATCAAACCAAACATAGAGCACCTTACCCTCTGCACCCTCAACAGGAACTGGAATACCCCAATCCAAGTCGCGGGTCATAGCGCGTGGCTGAAGATCCATATCCAACCAGCTCTTGCATTGGCCATAAACGTTTGAACGCCACTCCTTGTGACCGTCAAGGATCCACTCCTTGAGCCAGTTCTGATACTCGCCAAGTGGAAGGTACCAGTTCTTTGTCGGCTTCTTCACAAGTCCGTGTCCCGGATTGTTCTTGTTCGTTGGGTTGATAAGCTCGTCTGGAGAAAGGGTAGCGCCACACTTCTCGCATTGGTCGCCGTAAGCGCCCTCAGCACCACAACGAGGACAAGTACCTACGATGTTACGGTCGGTAAGGAACTCACCAGTAACCTCATCGCAATACTGCTCCTCGACAATCTCCTGAAGCTTGCCGTCGTCGTAAAGCTTACGGAAGAAATCAGAAGCGAACTTATGATGAGTCTCGCTTGTTGTGCGAGAATATATATCGAATGAGATGCCGAATTCCTCGAAAGACTTCTTGATCATCTCGTGATAGCGGTCAACAACCTCCTGTACTGTGATGCCCTCCTTGCGGGCACGGATTGTTACAGGCACACCATGCTCATCAGAACCTCCGATGAACACAACATCCTTCTTCTTCAGTCGAAGATAGCGCACATAGATATCTGCTGGCACGTAAACACCAGCCAGATGACCTATATGCACACCACCGTTTGCGTATGGCAGAGCGGCAGTTACGGTAGTACGTTTATATTGTTTCTGTTCCATTGTGGAAAATATGTTTTTTTGAATTTAGGGCACAAAGGTAATAAAAAATTTGTAGAATGAAGAAAAAAAAGCAAAGAATATTTAATAAAGAGGTGTAAATGTATGTACTCCTTGCTTTTTACCCTTTACTCTTTACCCTTTTTACCTTCGTAGAAACACCTATCATCCTCCGTTGATCCTCCGTACCAAACTCGATGATCCTCCGCTATTTCTTCGCTATAGAATGGGAGGTTCATCGAGTTTGGTTCGGAGTTACAAGGGAGTTACAACGGAATCATAGTGGACTTATAGCCTTATTTCCCGCTTCTTGGATGATGGAGAAGAATCTCCTGTCGGAGAGTACTCATGTCGATATGAGTGTATATCTCGGTTGTTGCAATCTTTTCATGCCCGAGAAGTGCCTGAATAACTCTCAAATCTGCCCCTCCCTCAAGCAAGGCTGTTGCGAAACTGTGCCTTAGAGTGTGGGGGGAAATAGTCTTTTTGATACCTGCCTCTATTGCCTGTTGCTTTATCATGATGAGAATCATGGTACGGGTGAGATGAGCCCCACGACGATTAAGGAAAACATAGTCTTCCTCACCCTTCTTTATGTTCGTCATCATGTTTCTGTCAATGAACCAGTTGCGCAGTTCTTGTATGGCCTTTTCTGATATTGGTACGAGCCTTTCCTTAGAGCCTTTTCCCACCACCCTTACATATTGCTCGTCAAGGTACAGATGTGATAGCGTGAGATTGACAAGTTCTGATACTCGTAAACCACAAGAGAACAATACCTCAATAATAGCCTTGTTGCGTTGTCCTTCCCATTTACTGAGGTCTATGCTTGCCTCAAGCATATCAACCTCTTTAAGCGACAGAACCTCAGGCAGATGCTTGTCCTGCGTGGGCGATTCCAATAGCTCGCTCGGATCATTATCGATATATCCGTCAAGTTCAAGGAAACGGTAGAAACTCCTCACGCCCGATAGTATTCTTGCCTGAGAGCGAGTAGAGATACCAAGGTCGAACAAAGCTCCGCAGAATTCCTCCAAATCGTGAAGGGATGCGCTTTCTGGAGCCACACCCTTATCGTGAAGGAAAGTGAGGAGTTTGTCAAGATCGAGCATATAGGCCTCCAGAGTATTCTCTGAAAGTCCTCGCTCCAATCTCAGATAGCGTTGATATTTCTTTCTTATGTCCTTGTCCATAACCGTTGCAAACTTTTGTTCGCACGAAGAAAATAGTACGTGTCAGCCTAAAAGGCTGGTGTACGTCTCCGATTTTCGAGGGCAAAATTAATAAAAATTGCAGAGATAAAAGCGAAAAAGCAGAAAAAATTTTAGAAAGTAAATTAGCCAGTAAATTAAATCAGTAAATTTCGACGAAAATTAAAACGCTGCGCTTGGCTACACGAATTAACCGTAAATTTATCATGAATTTTTCTTTTCGCAATTCCATTAGAGATAAGAATTTATGAATAATTCGTGGAAATTAATGGCAATTCGTGTAGCTCCACGCAGTTGGTTCAACGAGCGCAAGCGAGAAACTTTTGTTTCTTTCGTGATTTCCGTGTTCATAAAAAAGAAAAGGGAAACGGATTTATCTGATTTATCTGAAAAGAATTTACTGGTTTTAATTTACTGAATTAATTTTCTCCTAATTTACTTTCCAACCAACAGCTTGCTGTTGTAGAATTCACTTTCCAAAAACAATTTACTTTCCAATAAACTCCCCTCTGTGTCCGAAGTAATTACCATTAAAATACAATTAATTTACCATTAAGATACCATTAAAATACCATAGTTAATGGTAATATAATGGTATTATTATGGTATTATAATGGTATTATCATCGGAGGAAAAGCGTTGGCAAGACGGATTTTCAACGAAGGGAAAAACATGGAGAATCAAGAGGAAAAACGAATTTTTGCGTAAAAATTTGGCGGTATCAGATGTTTTGTGTATTTTTGCATCCGACGGTATATATGGCATTAAACTTAAAACCAAAATACTATTACAATTTATGAGAAAGTATCTACTCATTATATTCTTCGCCCTTTTTTCATTCTCTGCAATTCATGCGGATGATGATATAAAATGGACTCTGGAAAATGGTACGTTGACCATATCAGGAACGGATATGCCTGATTATATTCGTGGTGTTACTGGTGAAGACCTTGAAGACACCATTACTGCTCCTTGGTTCCCTCAAAGAGATAAAATCAAGAAGGTTGTAATTGAGGATGGTGTGACGAGAATTGGACGTTATGCTTTCAGTTTTTGCACAAGTCTTAAGTCAATCACAATCCCTAATTCCGTGACAAGTATTGGAGAGGATGCATTCTTGTTTTGCTCAAGTCTCACATCTATCACGATTCCTAACTCTGTAACGAGTATTGGAGAAGGAGCTTTCTATGGTTGCAAAAGTCTCACCTCTATTACTATTTCGAATTCCGTGACAAGTATTAAATTTCATACTTTCTGTTTATGCGAAAGTCTCACTTCTGTCACTATCCCTAACTCTGTAACGAGTATTGGAGAATCTGCTTTCTCTGACTGCGTAAGTCTCACCTCTGTCACAATTCCTAACTCTGTGACGGCCATCGGAGAAAATGCTTTCTATGAATGTTCAGACCTCACCTCAATAACTTTTGAAAGAAGCACACCTCCAGATTTTGTGGAAGGAGTTATTTGTGATGAAGGAGTTTTTAGTGGTGTCAATAAATCCATCCCCGTATATGTTCCAGCTAATAGCATAGAGGCATATAAGAAAGTATTGGGAGATTATTTCGAAGAGACATCCATACAAGCATTACAACGCTAATGATGATGACGAGGTAATAACTTTGTGCCTTTGCGTCTTTGCGTTTAGAAAAATTTAGTCAGGATTGTAAGAAAAACGAAATTTTCTTGCGGGAAAAATGGGTCTTTTCAGAATAATTATGTATATTTGCAACCAATATGACTATTGGCGGTAAATTAACCGTCGGCTTAAATCACTACTAAAAACATTCTATAATTATGATAAAACAAGTATCAATACGTTGTAAGAATTCCGGTCAGACCATTAAGGTTGACGTGGGAAGTACTCTTGCTGAAATATATGACATTCTTAATAAGGAGCAGTCTATTAATCTTGTTACGCCTCCTGTTTGCGTGAAGGTGAACAACAAGACTGAGGGCCTGAATTTCCGTGTGTATAATGCCAAGACGATTGAGTATATGGACCTCACTTCTTCTACAGGAATGAGAGTATATACCCGCACGCTTTTCCTTGTGCTCTGTAAGGCTATACACGATCTTTATCCTGACGGAAGTGTGGTTATCGACATTCCTGTGAGCAACGGTTTCTTCTGCGATTTGAAGATTGGTCGAGAGGTTACTCCTGATGATGCGTCTGCTCTTCGTGATAGGATGCGCGAGATAATCGATGCAGGAATGCCGATTGAGCGTCGTGAATGCCTTACGGAAGAGGCTATCGAGATGTTCGAGAAAATGGGCGACCAGACAAAGGTGGAGCTTCTGAAGACCACGGGTAAGATCTATACCGTCTATTATGAATTGGATGGATATAAGGATTATTACTATGGTTCGATGATGACAAATACCAGTCAGTTGTATTTGTTCGGACTTGAGCCTTACTATGATGGATTGTTGCTCAGAATCCCGTCTCTTACCAATCCTTCAAAGCTTGGGGAGTTTGTTCGTCAGAATAAGATGTTCGATATATTCCGTGAGCATCATCAATGGCAGAACATCCTTGGTATCAGTACGATAGGAACTCTTAACAAGGCGATAATGTTAGGCCATTCGGCAGAACTGATAAATCTTTCCGAGGCTCTTCAAGAGAAGAAGATAAGCCGTATTGCCGATGAGATAGCCTCTCGCCGAGGTGTCAAACTTGTTCTTATCGCTGGTCCTTCTTCCTCTGGAAAGACTACCACTTGCAAGCGATTGAGCATACAGTTGCTTACCAATGGTATTCATCCGATAGGCATATCTTTGGATGACTATTTCCTTGACAGGGAAAATACTCCGAAGGACGAGAAGGGCGACTACGACTTTGAGTCAATACATGCCCTTAACCTTGAGCTTTTTAACCAACAGCTAGAGACCCTCTTCAAGGGTGAGGAGGTGGAATTGCCTCGATATGATTTCACGTCGGGTAAGAGTTTGAAGAGTGGCAAGAAACTTCGTATGAACCCAAACGATGTGCTTGTTATTGAAGGTATTCATGCGCTAAACCCAGAGCTTACGGCTAATATTCCGCAGGAGTATATTTTCCGAGTATATGCTTCGGCTCTCACAACCGTTCTTCTCGACAATCACAATTATATCCCGACAACAGATAACCGTCTGTTACGTAGGATAATACGTGATTATAAGTATCGCGGATGTTCTGCTCAGGAAACCATTCGCAGATGGCCAAGTGTTAGGGCTGGAGAGAACAAGTGGATATTCCCTTATCAGGAGAATGCGGATGCTATGTTCAATACCGCTATGCTCTTTGAGCTTGCCGTTATCAAGACACAGGCAGAACCGCTTCTTGAACAGGTACCTGAATCGGCTGACGAGTATAACGAGGCATACAGATTGCTGAAGTTCCTCAAGTACATCAAGCCTCTCTCTGAGAGCCAGATTCCACCGGCAAGTCTGTTGCGAGAATTCCTCGGAGGAAGTTCTTTTGTTTACTAATGAGATGAAAGTAGTCAGAACATCTGTTTTCCCAGCTTCCAAGGAAGAAGTGTTTTGCAAATTACAAAAGCTTAGACTTTTGCAATATATAGCAAAGCCATACGCAACATTTACTCCTGTCGGAGAGCAGATATCTGTATGGAAAGCAGGTACAAGTTCGGCATATAAGCTCAGACTTTTCGGCATCATTCCTTTTGGGACGCATAAGATTAACGTTATATCGTTTGATATGGACGAGGGTATCTATACGCAAGAAGGGAATGAGCATGTTCCTGTATGGAATCACAGAATTGTGCTAAAAGAAATGGAGGACAAACAATGTCTTTACTCGGATATCGTTGAGATAGATGCGGGTTGGAAGACATTGTTTGTCTATCTATGGGCAAAGTGTTTTTATGCACATCGTCAGAGAAGGTGGATAAAGCTTTTGAAGAATACAGAATTTCAGGATTTTTGACTTGTTAGTGTAACGATTTGGGGAGGGATTTTTATTTGCCATACCTAAACTTAGGTAGAATTTAGCAAAAAACATTAAAACTTTTTGAGATTCGGGAAAAAAATAGTAATTTTGCACCCTAAAAATTAAAAAGGTACAAATTATATGTCATATCTATTCTCTTCAGAATCAGTTTCAGAAGGCCACCCAGATAAGGTGTCCGATCAGATTAGTGATGCTCTCCTTGACCAGTTCCTCGCATACGACGAGAATGCACGTTGTGCTATCGAGTCTTTCTGCACCACAGGTCAGGTTTGTATCATGGGTGAGGTTTCATCTACTGAGTATATTGACCTTCAGGCAATAGCACGTCGTACTATCAACAAAATCGGCTATACCAAGGCTGAGTATATGTTTGATGGTAATTCTTGCGGTATTCTTACGGCTATCCACGAGCAGAGTGGTGATATCAACCGTGGTGTTGACCGCAAGAAGGCTGCCCTTACTGATGCTGAGCGTCAGGAGATGGAGGATAATCAGGGTGCAGGTGACCAGGGCATGATGTTCGGCTATGCTGTAAACGAGACAGACAACTATATGCCTATCAGCCTTGAGCTTAGTCACATGCTCGTAAAGACTCTTGCTGATATCCGTCGTGAGGGTAAGGAGATGACATATCTGCGTCCGGACTCTAAGTCACAGGTAACTGTAGAGTATAGCGACGAGGGTATTCCTCAGCGTATAGATACTATTGTTGTTTCTACTCAGCATGACGAGTTCATCAAGCCAGGAGTTCCAAGTATTACTACTCAGGAGGATGCCGACAAGCTTATGCTTGCTAAGATTCGTGAGGATGTAATCAATATCCTTATCCCTCGTGTTAAGGCTCAGATTACCTCAGAGAAGGTTCTCGCTCTCTTCAACGACAATATCACATATCACGTGAACCCAACAGGTAAGTTCGTTATCGGAGGTCCTCACGGAGATACTGGTCTTACTGGTCGTAAGATTATCGTTGATACCTACGGAGGTAAGGGCGCTCATGGTGGTGGCGCTTTCTCTGGTAAGGATTCATCAAAGGTTGACCGTTCTGCAGCTTATGCAGCACGTTATATTGCAAAGAACATGGTAGCTGCAGGTGTGGCTGACGAGATTCTTGTTCAGGTTGCATACGCTATTGGTGTAGCTGAGCCTGTTAGCGTTTATGTGAACACATACGGTCGCTCTAACGTTAAGATGAGCGATGGCGAGATAGCTGCAAAGATAAAGGAGATGTTCGACCTCCGTCCAAAGGCTATTGAGCGTCAGCTGAAGCTCCGTCAGCCAATGTATCTTGAGACAGCTGCATACGGTCATATGGGTAGAAAGAACGAGGTTGTGAAGAAGACATTTACAAGCCTCTATCATGAGACGAAGGAGATTGAGGTTGAGCTCTTCACTTGGGAGAAGCTTGACAAGGTAGAGGATATCAAGAAGGCATTTTGCATTTAAGCGATTCGATACATACACAGCACGCTGTTTCTTCTGTAGAGGAAAATGGTGAGATGCTGCTGAAGGACAGTACGGCTGGTAAGTTCCGCCATCCGTATCAAATCCTTCGTACCTTGCCAAAGGATGCGACTCCTGCCCAACAGGATTCTGCTATTCAGGCAGCATTTCATCCGGGAGAGATACACTATTCTTCTCGTCCGGACACCCTCCGACTTCCGGGAGAACCTTTGGGTAAGAGCGTGTATGAGGCCTCTATCCCGCAATATTATAAGGAAACGTATTTCACAAGCGACTCCCTTATGCATCCTGAGATTAATGGAGGCAGAATGGGCATAGCCGGTGAACCGATTCCGTATCAGGTGTCGAATGACAGTTTGATGACGAGCGTTCTGCTCGCATTCTTCATCTTGACAGTATTGGTGGTGTCACGCTCTATGCGTTTCATTATATACCAGTTCAAGAGCTTCGTATATCCGGGCAGTTCTTTCGACTCTATTGAGTATAAGGAGACGGCTGGTGAGGTGAACTACCAGTTCTTCCTGTGTTTCCAGACGGGGGCTTTATTGTCGCTCTCATGTTTCTATTGTTTGGTTGATACCACGACGGAGACATACACCATAGGAACGTATCAATTGCTGGGACTTTTCTTGCTCGCAGTATTCGGGATATTTTTGCTAAAAGAACTGTTCTATGTATGGGCAAACTGGACTTTCTTTTCTGCTCATCAGATAGGAGAGTCAGTAAGAACAAGATTGTTCCTTACATCCTTCGAAGGGGTGCTACTTTTGCCAGTTGTTTTGGTCTATACGTTCTTTGCTTTGCCGGCCAAAATACTGTTAATTTCTACCGTTTTGATCATTATTTTTATCAAATTATTATCATTTTATAAGGTTTATCGCATCTTTTTTCAAAGAAAAGCGTATTTTTTGCAGTTTTTTTTGTACTTTTGCACCCTCGAAATCGTACCTCTTGCAACATTGGGGGGAGTTTTAATGCTCATAGATAAATTACTGAAGGTAACATATTAAACAAATTTTCAATAAAAAAAGAAATGGTAAAGAAGATTCTGATATCACAACCAAAGCCGGCAAGCGACAAGTCTCCGTACTATGATATTGCCGAGGACTTTGATGTGGAACTGGTCTTTCGTCCGTTCATCAAGGTGGAAGGGATATCTACGCGCGAGTTCCGTGACCAGAGGGTCAATATTGCTGACTATACTGCTATTGTATTCACTTCCCGCCACGCTATAGACAACTTCTTCAAGCTTGCGAAGGAGACACGTGTCACCATTCCTGAGGATCTCAAGTATTTCTGCGTGACAGAGACTATCGCTCTCTATATCCAGAAGTACGTGCAGTATCGCAAGCGTAAGGTGTTCTTCGGTACAACAGGTAAGATTGACGATTTGCTTCCTGCAATGGTTAAGCATAAGAACGAGAAGTATCTCGTACCTCTGAGTGATGTAGCTAACGATACTGTTACCAAACTTCTTGACTCAAAGGAACTTGACCACAAGGAATGCTATATGTACCGTACTGTTAGCAATAACTTCACAGAAGAGGAAATAGCAAACTTTGACTATGATATGCTCGTGTTCTTCTCTCCTGCCGGTTTGAAGTCATTACACGAGAACTTCCCAAATATGAAGCCTGGTGAGGTAAAGATTGCTGCATTCGGTCCTGCGACTGCCAAGGCTGTCAGGGATCTCGGGCTCACACTTGACCTCGAGGCTCCTACGGAGAAGTACCCATCTATGACTGGTGCTCTTCGCAGGTATCTTATAGATAATGAGGAATAACTTTTCGTTTCCAAAGAAGGAGAAGTTAGTGAGCCGTAAGCTCATCGATCGTCTCTTCGTCGGAGGTGGAAGCAAATCAATGTCCTGCTTCCCTCTCCGTCTTGTCTTTATGGTACTTGACCATAATGATGAGGCTTTGGAGAATAACGGAAGTAATACAGAGGTTGCAGATGCGCAGATGCTCGTCTCTGTGCCTAAGAGATGTTTTAAGCACGCTGTTGACCGTAATAAGGTGAAGCGACAGGTAAGGGAGGCATATAGGCGTCATCGCGACTTGTATGAGATTCCTGAAGGAAAATACCTCGCAATGGCATTTATCTGGCTTGATCATCTGCATCATGATTCTGCTGAGGTAGAAGAAAAGGTAGTAGGGCTCCTGCGTAGGTTGGGTGAGAAACTTGCAAAATGAGAAAGATTTTCGTGTCCCTGCTCCTTGCACCTATATGGGTGTATCAGCATCTCATAAGTCCCTATACTCCGCCTTCGTGCAGATTCACTCCCACGTGCTCTGAGTATATGCGTCAGGCCATTATAAAACATGGTCCGCTCAAGGGATTATGGCTCGGAATAAAACGCTTACTCAGATGTCATCCCTGGGGAGGTTCGGGATATGATCCTGTTCCCTAAACAATTAAAAATTATTCGCTGAAGCTCATCAAGCTAAAGCAAGTGATAACAGAAAATTGCAAATTAAAATTATATGAAAAATTTTATTGAAGAACTCAAATGGCGCGGTATGCTCGCACAGGTTATGCCAGGTGCAGAGGAACTTCTCCAGAAGGAGATGGTAACTGCTTACCTCGGTACAGACCCTACCGCTGATTCTCTCCATATAGGTCACCTTTGTGGCATAATGATGCTCCGTCACCTTCAGCGTTGCGGACACAAGCCTATCATTCTCGTTGGTGGTGCAACTGGTATGATTGGTGATCCTTCTGGTAAGTCACAGGAGCGTAACCTCCTTGATGCTGATACTCTCTATCACAATCAGGAGTGCATTAAGAAGCAGGTTTCTAAGTTCCTTGATTTCGAGGCTGAAGGTCCTAATGCAGCTGAGATGGTGAACAACTACGACTGGATGAAGGATTTCACTTTCCTTGATTTCGCTCGTACTGTTGGTAAGCATATCACAGTTAACTATATGATGGCTAAGGACTCTGTTCAGAAGCGTCTTAATGGTGAGGCTCGTGACGGTCTTTCTTTCACAGAGTTCACATACCAGCTCCTTCAGGGTTATGACTTCCTCCACCTCTACCAGACAAAGAACTGTAAGATGCAGCTTGGTGGTAATGACCAGTGGGGTAACATGACAACTGGTACAGAACTTATCCGTCGTACCCTCGGTAATGATCAGGAGGCATACGCACTTACTTGTCCGCTCATAACAAAGGCTGACGGTAAGAAGTTCGGTAAGACAGAGTCTGGTAACATTTGGCTTGACCGCAAGCGCACATCTCCATATAAGTTCTATCAGTTCTGGCTCAACGTGAGCGATGATGATGCAGAGAAGTACATCAAGATCTTCACATCACTTGAGAAGGATGTTATTGATGCTCTTATCGAGGAGCACAAGCAGGATCCAGGTCGTCGTGTACTCCAGAAGCGTCTTGCTCAGGAGGTAACCGTAATGGTACACTCACAGGAAGATTATGATATGGCAGTAGAGGCTTCAGGCATTCTCTTTGGCAAGAGCACAAAGGAAGGTCTTGAGAAACTCGACGAGCAGACATTCCTCGACGTATTCGACGGTGTTCCTTCATTCACAATCGCTAAGGATCAGCTTGGTCAGGGCATTATAGAGGTTCTCACAGCCGTAGCTCCTGTTTCTGAGGAGCAGAAGGATAAGGTTATCTTCCCTTCAAAGGGCGAGTGCCGTAAGATGATTCAGGGTGGTGGCGTATCACTCAACAAGGAGAAGGTTAGCGACCTCAATCAGGTTGTTACAGAGGCAGACCTCATCGACGGTAAGTATCTCCTCGCTCAGCGTGGCAAGAAAAATTACTATCTGATTACTGTAAAGTAAAAAGAATATAGCGGAAAATTTGGTAATGTCGCAAAAAAGCATTACCTTTGCATCCGCATTTGGATAAATGTCTAATTAATTATCAATTATTAATTATTCATTATCAATTAGCGTATAGCTTTGTCCCATGGTGTAATGGTAGCACAACAGGTTTTGGTTCTGTTTGATAAGGTTCGAGTCCTTATGGGACAACGCAAGGAGATTGCAATCATAA
>JAEEGG010014618.1_pt1 | contig 16585 bp, 9 predicted proteins | sample 9134161 | NCBI WGS metagenome assembly JAEEGG01 (sample SAMN16246543, study PRJNA631951) | gut metagenome | biome: gut microbiome; feature: rumen; material: CR-attached | host: Bos | place: Iran: Karaj | collected 2018-10 | reverse complement strand
AGGAGTTTGTGAATTCCCCCAATACGGGTGCGACGGCGAAAAAGTCGAACGCCGCTAAATCTAAGAAAAAGTAAATCGTTGGTGTATGAATAACGAACCGAAGTTTTCGGAGCTTAAAAAAGGCGACAAGGCCGAAATCATTGGATACAACACGGGTGATTCTCAGTACAAGTCCAAACTTTTGTCAATGGGGCTTGTGCGCGGCGTGGTGCTGCAGGTTTTGCAGGTGGCTCCGCTCGGCGACCCGGTCGAGGTCAGCGTACTTTCGTACAGGCTCTCGCTCCGCAAAAAAGAAGCCGATGTGCTCAAGTTGAGGAGAGTCTAATGCCTATCGAGAAAGAAGTTTTCACGATTGCGATTGCGGGCAACCCGAACTGCGGAAAGACCGCGTTGTTCAACTCGCTGACCGGATCGAACCAGATTGTGGGCAACTGGCCGGGCGTGACTGTCGAAAAGAAGGAAGGTCAATTCAAGCTCGACAACCACACGATTCGCGTGGTGGACTTGCCGGGTATTTACGCGCTGTTTGCAAACTCCGAAGACGAGCGCGCTGCTCTCGATTACTTGCTCAAGGGCGAAGCGGACTTAGTCGTGAATATCTTGGATGCCACGAACCTGGAACGTAACCTGTTTCTCACGAGCCAGCTGATGGAAAAGGGCGTGCCGATGGTCTTGGCGGTGAACATGATGGATATTGCGGCGAGCCGCGGCATTCATGTGGACCTGCACAAGCTCGAAGAAATCCTCGGCGTGACGGCGATTGGCCTCACGGCGGTTTCGCCCAAGAGCTGCGAAGGATTCGTGAACGACTTGCACAAGCTGCTGCACAATAGTCGTGAATTGCCACTCCCGAAGGCAGTCAAGCATTCCGAAGTCCTGGAAAAGCTGATTGAAGAAATTGCGGTGCCGCTCAAGCCCGTGGCCGACAAGCTTGGCGCAAGCCCGCGCTGGACGGCGGTGCAGTACCTGGAACATAGCGGTCGCGTGCTGGAACTTGCCGATGAACTCGGTGTCGAAATTCCGCACGACAAGATCGAAGAAGACTTGGGCGAAGAGGTGGAATTTGCGCTGGCTGATTCCCGTTACTCCTATGCCCGCGACATCGCGAAGGCGGTCATCCGCGACAACACCAACAAGCGCACGCGAACCGACAAGCTCGACAAGCTCTTTTTGAACCGCATTCTGGGAATTCCGCTTTTCCTTATTGCCATGTATCTGGTGTTCTGGTTTGCGGTGAAGGTCGGCAGCGCGTTTATTGATTTCTTCGACATTCTGTTCGGTGGAATTTTCGTGGATGGAATGACGGAACTTCTGACGAAGATTGGTGCGCCGGGTGTTGTCGTGGCGCTGTTGGCGAACGGTATCGGTACGGGTATCCAGACGGTGTCGACGTTTATTCCGGTCATCTTCTTCATGTTCCTTTGCCTTTCGTTCCTTGAAGATTCCGGCTATATGTCGCGTGCGGCGTTCGTAGCGGATCGCTTTATGCGGTTCCTCGGGCTCCCGGGCAAGGCGTTCGTGCCGATGATTGTGGGCTTTGGCTGCTCGGTGCCGGCGCTCATGGGCACGCGTACGCTCGAAAACAAGCGTGAAAGGTTCCTTACTTTGTTCCTGGTGCCGTTCATGAGCTGTGGCGCACGCCTCCCGGTGTATGCGCTGTTCGGTGCGGCGTTCTTCGGTGAAAGCGCGGGGACGCTCGTGTTCGGGATTTACCTGACAGGCATCGTGATTGCGTTGATTTACGGTTTGCTCTTGCGCCATACGGTTTTCATGGGCAAGGAATCGACGTTCATCATGGAACTGCCGCCTTACCATTTGCCCAAGGTGCGTAACCTTTTCCGCCACGCATGGCTCCGCCTCAAGGAATTTGTTTTCCGTGCAGGCAAGGTCGTGCTCATTATGGTGACGGTGCTCGGCTTTATCGGCTCCGTCGGCACTGACGGAAGTTTCGGTAACGACAATAACGAAAAGTCGGTGTTGAGCGCCGTGGGTACGGTGATTACGCCCGTGTTCGAGCCCTTCGGCGTTGAACGCGACAACTGGCCCGCTTCGGTGGCGCTCTTTACGGGGCTTTTTGCGAAAGAGGCGATTGTCGGAACGCTCAATTCGCTGTATGCCATCGAGGACACGGGCGACGAGGGGGAGGCCGGCGCGCTTGCTGCTGCCGACGCGGCCCCGGAAGAAACTGCCACGGACGAAGGCTTTAGCCTGAAATCTACCGTGAAAGATGCTCTCGTGAGTGTCCCGGCGAATTTGGTAGAAGTATTTACCTCAATTGCGAACCCGCTGGGCGTCAAGGATGCCATCGATGAATCCGAAAGTGCCGGAAACGAAGGTGCGTACAAGACGATGCAGGCACATTTCAACCTCGGTCGCTTCCAGGTGCTGGCTTACCTGCTGTTCATCTTGCTCTACGTGCCGTGCCTCGCCGCCATGGGAACCGCCTTCCGCGAACTCGGACGTTTTTACGGGACGCTCATGATGGTATTCCAGACGGTTATCGGCTGGAGTCTCTCGGTGCTGTTCTTCCAGGTGACCTGCGGGCATTCTACCGCGTGGATTGCAACCTCGGTGACACTGCTTGCCGGTGTGGTCGTGAGCCTCGTGCTGATTGGCCGTGACCAGCGCAAGAAGAAGGTATTCGACTAACGCTTGTTCTCGAGAAGTTTATTGTCAAAGGAAAGACCGTGCACCTTGTGGACGCACGGCCTTGTTTCTATTGAGCAATAAGGAGGAGTTTGCTTATGAAGGGGGTTAGTAGATGAACAGCATCTCTCTATACTTCGGGAGCGGCCACTTCTCGTCGGGGATGACCTTTTCGAGCTTGTCCACCTGCACGCGGAGATCCGCCATCGCTTCGAGAATGTTCTCGTGCTTTTCGCCGAGGGCCTTTTCCATGCGCTCGATTGCAGAGGCGAGAGCCTTGTAGCCTTCACCGAGTTCCTGAGCGTAGGAATCCACTGCGGCAAATCCCTGTTCCTTGGCCATGGCGTTGGTCTTGAGGGCGGCGCTGTAGGCGCACAGCACCTGCGGCAAGATAACGTTCTTAGCGATGTCGTCGGAAATCTTTCCTTCGATGTGGATCTTCTTGTGGTATTCTTCCAGGTTCACTTCGTAACGGGATTCCAGTTCGCGCTTGTTGAACACGCCGTACTTTTCGAAGAGGGCGATGTTTTCGGCCTTGTTTAGGGCCTGCAGCGCTTCCATGGTGGTGCGGGTGTTGGGGAGGCCACGCTTGGCTGCTTCTTCCACCCATTCGTCGGTGTAGCCGTTGCCGTTGAAGATAACCTTCTTGTGTTCCTTCACGATCTTCTGCAGCAAGGACTGCAGTTCTTCGTGGAACTTGTCGGCCGGAACCTTTTCGAGCTTGTCGGCGATGATGTCGAATGCTTCGGCCACGATGGTGTTGAGGATGACGTTGGGTTCGGAGCAGCTCTGGCTGGAGCCCGGAGCGCGGAATTCGAACTTGTTGCCGGTGAAGGCGAACGGAGAAGTACGGTTACGGTCGGTCGCGTCGCGCGGGAGAGGCGGCAGCGTGTCGGAACCGAGCTTCATGACGCCAGCCTGCTTGCTGGACTTCGGGTCGCCCTTTTCGAGCTGGTCGATGACGTCTGCAAGCTGGTCGCCGAGGTACATGGAGATGATTGCCGGAGGCGCTTCGTTGGCACCGAGACGGTGGTCGTTGCCGGCACCGGAAACAGCCATGCGGAGCAGGTCGGCGTGAGTATCGACGGCGTAAATCACGGCGCAGAGCGTGGTGAGGAAGATGGCGTTCTGGTGCGGGTCCTTGCCCGGGTTCAAGAGGTTCGTCTTGCCGTAGTTCACGGACCAGTTGTTGTGCTTGCCGGAACCGTTGATGCCAGCAAACGGCTTTTCGTGCAGCAGGCACACGAGGCCATGACGGTCGGCGACCTGGCGGAGCACTTCCATAATCTGCATATTATGGTCGCAAGCGAGGTTCACTTCCTCGAACATCGGGGCAAGTTCGAACTGTGCCGGAGCGACTTCGTTGTGGCGGGTCTTGGCCGGAATGCCCAGCTTCCAGAGTTCCTTTTCCACATCATTCATGAAGTTCAGAATGCGGGCCGGAATGCTACCAAAGTAATGGTCTTCCATCTGCTGGTGCTTTGCCGGAGCTGCACCGAACAGCGTGCGGCCCGCCTGGTACAGGTCGGGGCGCTGCAGGTAGAAACGCTTGTCAATCAGGAAGTATTCCTGTTCGGCACCGAGAGTGACGGTGACCTTCTGCTGGGCAACGCCGAACATACCCATGAGGCGATCGGCGGACTTCTGCAGGGCCTGAATGGAGCGGAGCAGCGGAGTTTTCTTGTCCAAGGCTTCGCCGGTGTAGCTACAGAACGCGGTGGGAATACAGAGCGTGGCGCCGTTGCCATGACGCTTGATGAATGCGGGCGAGGTCGGGTCCCAGGCAGTGTAGCCGCGGGCTTCGAAGGTGGAACGCAGGCCACCGCTCGGGAAACTGGACGCGTCCGGTTCGCCCACGATCAGGTTCTTGCCGCTGAAGGCCATGATGGCCTTGCCGTTTTCGGGTTCCAGGAAGGAGTCATGCTTTTCGGCGGTAGAACCGGTGAGCGGCTGGAACCAGTGCGTGAAGTGGGTGGCACCCCGGTCGATGGCCCACTTCTTCATGGCATGTGCGACTTCGTTCGCGATGCTCGCGTCAAGCGGTGCGCCCTCGTCGATGGTGGCGAAAAGCTTCTTGCAGATATCCTTGGGCAGGTAGGCGCGCATGGCCTCTGCGTTAAAGACGTCCTCGCCGTAAAAGTCGAGACTTGCGGGTGCGGCGGGCATGTTTGCGACCGCGGCTTCGCTCGTGATTTCCTTGATGGCCTTCAGCCTGTATTCGTTGCTCATTGTGAGTCTCCTAGTTTGAAATTTTTTCGGAGACCCTATTGCAAAATGTGTGCCAAAAGTGAAAATGGCGAAATTCTGCAAAAATCCAAAAAGCAGGCCGGTTACAGAAATTGATGACTTTCCATAATTTGAAAATTTCTCTCTACTATTACGGAAAACGTAAATCTGAAGCTGTCGAAAAAGGTTCTAGCCGCCGCACGAACTATTTTCAAAAATTGTAACCACAGAATTTCTTTTTACAAAAAGTGAAAATATAGAGGCGTGTAGTTTGAGCGATATTCTTTCGTTCTTTACATATTCTTTCCGCTTTTTCAATAATTGGCGGGTATTTCCAGAAATTGGCACGGAATTTGCAAAGCCTTTTCGCAAAAATAGGAATAATGCGCGGATTTGAGAATGATTCGCAAATTTAAGAAAGGACGAGTATGAACGCTCAAGCTCTTTACGACCCGATGAACGAACACGACGCCTGCGGTGTCGGCCTGGTCGCTAATATTAATAATGTAGCCTCGCACCAGATTGTGCTGCAGGGCATTACCGTTTTGAAGAGGCTCATGCACCGCGGTGCAGCAGGTGGAGACCCGGAAACCGGTGACGGTGCGGGTCTTTTGCTTTCGATGCCCCACAAGTTTTTCCGCAAGGTGAACCCTGAGCTCCCTGCCCGCTACGGCGTGGCGATGTTCTTTGTGGAGAATACGCTTGCGGCGGATGCCTTTGACGCGAAGATCAAGGAGATTGCCGCTGCCGAGGGCATGCCGGTGCTGAACTTCCGCGAGGTGCCGGTGAATGCCGACAAGATCGGTCGCACGGCCCGCGAGACTTTGCCGCATATCCGTCAGGTGTTCTTCGACGGTTCCGCTTTTGAATCCGACAGCGCGTTCGATATTAAGTTGTATGTTTCCCGCCGCCTGATGGAAAAGGCTTGCAAGGGCTTGTATGTTTGTAGCTGCAGCCGCCGTAGCATCGTCTATAAGGGCTTGCTTCTGGCGAGCCAGATTGAGGGCTTCTACAAGGACTTGAACGATCTCGATTTTGAGAGCCCGATTGCGCTTGTTCACCAGCGCTACTCCACGAACACGTTCCCCACATGGCCGCTCGCGCATCCGTTCCGCTACCTCGCTCATAACGGCGAAATCAATACCCTGCGCGGAAACCTGAACAGTCTGCGTGCCCGCGAACCGCACCTGAAGAGCGATATTATCGGCGATGACCTGCAGAAGCTTTTGCCGCTTGTTCCGGCGGGGCAGAGTGACTCGGCCAGCCTTGACAACATGTTTGAGCTCCTCGTCGCTGCGGGTCGTAGCCTTCCGCATGCGATGATGATGCTCATGCCTCAGGCCTGGGGTAAAAAACATTACCTGGGTCGCGACGTGCGTGGGTTCTTCGAATATGAATCCATGCTCATGGAACCGTGGGATGGCCCGGCCGCCGTGGCGTTCAGCGATGGCGTAAACGCGGGTGCGATTCTCGACCGCAACGGCCTTCGTCCGGCGCGTTACACTCTGTGTAAAGACGGTCTTTTCGTGATGGCCTCCGAAACGGGCGTGCTCGACCTCCGCGATGACGAAGTGGAAGAAAAGGGCCGCCTCAAGCCCGGCGAAATCATTTATCTGGACCTGGAAAATCACCGCATCTTGAAGAATGCGGAGATGAAGGCGCAGGTGGCGCGTGCCAAGCCTTACCGCCGCTGGGTTGCCGAGAACAAGATGAGCGTTCGCGGGCTCTTCAGTGAAATCAACCCGTCCGACGTTCCGGACGACATTCTGGTGCAGCAGAAGCGCTTCGGATATTCTGCAGAAGATCTCTCCATCATTTTGCAGCCCATGGCCAAGAATGGTGCGGAGCCGATTGGCTCCATGGGTAACGACGCCGCGCTGGCCGTGCTTTCGGACAAGCCACAGCCGTTGTTCAACTACTTCAAGCAGTTGTTTGCCCAGGTGACGAACCCGCCCATTGACCCGATTCGTGAAGAGCTGGTGATGAGCCTTACGACATATATCGGGAACCACGGCAACATTCTGGAAGAGACTCCGGAGCAGGCACACCTTATCAAGATTCCGCGCCCGATTGTGACCGAAGATGAAATCCGCCGCTTTGAAAACATTGGCGATAAGGCTTTCAAGGCGAAAGTGCTCAAGATGCAGTTCCCGCTCGGCGGTGACGGCTCCGTGCTGGAAGCTGCCCTGCAGAACCTCGCCGGCGATGCCGTGCGCGCCGTGCAGGACAACTACGATATTATCGTGCTTTCGGACAAGAACATCGACTGGGGATACGTGCCTATGCCTTCGCTTTTGGCGACGGCTTGCGTGAACCGCGCCTTGGTAGAAGCGGGCGTGCGCCCTGAAATCGGTTTGATTGTGCAGAGCGGCGAAGTCCGCGAAGTGATGCACTTTGCTCTGCTCCTCGGCTACGGCGCCACTGTCATCAACCCGTATCTTGCCTTTGAGAGCATTACCAACATGTGCCACAACGGCGACCTGGATGTGGACCCGGTGACGGCTGCTGCAAATTATGTAAAGGCTGTCGATAAGGGGCTCTTGAAGATTATGTCAAAGATGGGTATCTCCACCCTCCGCAGTTACCGCAGTGCACAGATTTTCGAAGCCGTGGGCCTGAACCACGAACTCATCGAGAAGTTTTTGCCGGGTACGGCAAGTCGCATCGAAGGTATCGGCCTCGAAGAAATTGCCCGCGAAGTGGGCGAGCGTCAGAAGATTGCCTTTGCCGATGCAAGCAAGGTCTTGCAGTCTGGCGGCCAGTATGCGTTCCGCAAGGAAGGCGAGAAGCACCTGTGGACTCCGCAGTCGCTTGCCGCATTCCGCCAGGCGGTGCAGGGTGGCGACTACGAGAAGTTCAAGGTCTACAGCAAGCTGATTAATGACCAGTCTGAACGTCAGGCAACTTTGCGCGGTCTCTTCAAGTTCAAGAAGGCTACCCCGATTGATATTAGCGAAGTCGAATCTCGCGAATCGATTATCCATCACTTTGTGGCGGGTGCCATGAGCCTTGGCTCCTTGAGCCCGGAAGCCCACGAGACTATTGCCATTGCCATGAACCGCATCGGTGCCATGAGCAACTGCGGTGAAGGTGGTGAAGACCCTGACCGCGATACTCCGGCCGCTAACGGCGATATCCGTAGTTCTGCCATTCGCCAGGTTGCCTCGGGCCGATTTGGCGTGACCATCGATTACCTGCGCCATGCGAAGGATTTGCAGATCAAGATGGCCCAGGGCGCAAAGCCCGGTGAGGGTGGCCAGCTGCCGGCACACAAGGTGAACGAGTTCGTGGCACGTATCCGTCACTCCATCCCGAACGTGTCGCTGATTTCTCCGCCGCCGCACCATGATATTTACTCCATCGAAGACCTTGCGCAGTTGATTTACGACCTGCGCAACGCCAACCCGAAGGCCCGTGTTTCCGTGAAGCTCGTGTCCGAAGTGGGTGTGGGTACGATTGCCGCGGGTGTCGCGAAGGCCCATGCCGATGTGGTGTTGATTTCTGGCCACGATGGCGGTACGGGCGCATCTCCGCTTACCTCCATCAAGCATGCCGGCCTCCCGTGGGAACTCGGTATTGCCGAAGCGGAACAGACCCTTGTGCTCAACGACTTGCGCGGACGCATCAAACTCCAGGTCGATGGCCAGCTCAAGACGGGCCGTGACGTGGTGGTGGCCGCCCTCCTCGGTGCCGAAGAATTCGGTTTTGCCACGAACCTTCTCGTAAGCCTTGGCTGCGTGATGGACCGCAAGTGCCATACGAACCAGTGCCCGATGGGTATCGCCACGCAGGATCCGGACTACCGCAAGCGCTTTGCGGGCAAGCCCGAATACGTGGAAAACTTCCTCTATTTCATTGCCGATGAAGTCCGCGAGATTCTTGCAAGCCTTGGCCTGCGTTCCTTGGCGGAAGCCTGCGGCCGTAGCGACTTGCTGGAACGTGACGAGGCGATTGCCTTCTACAAGGCTCACAATCTGGACTTCTCCAAGATTTTCGAAACTGTTGATGGCGGCATCAAGTCCTTCGACAAGAACTTCGTGAAGGAACCGCTTGAAAACTTCGACCGTCGTGAACTCCTTCCGTTCGTGGCCGATACGCTCAAGAGCGGCAAGACCGTGGAACTCTGCACGGTGGTGCACAACGTCGACCGTACGGTGGGTACGGAACTTTCCGGCGAGGTGGATGAACGCTTTGGCGTGAAGGGCCTCCCCGAAGATACCATCAAGATTCACCTGCAGGGTGTCGCGGGCCAGAGCTTCGGTGCGTTCCTCGCTCCGGGTATCACCCTCGATTTGCAGGGCGAAGCCAACGACTTTATGGGCAAGGGCCTTTCGGGCGGTAAGATTATCGTGCGGCCGCCCAGCAATGCAAGCTTTAGGGCCGAAGATAACGTGATCGCGGGTAACGTCATCGGTTACGGCGGAACCTCGGGCAAGATTTTCATCAACGGTCTCGCGGGCGAACGCTTCGGTATCCGTAACTCGGGTATGCTCCTGGTTTCGGAAGGCGTGGGCGACCACGGCTGTGAATACATGACGGGCGGTCGCGTAGTCGTGCTCGGCCGTGTGGGCGTGAACTTCGCTGCAGGTATGACGGGTGGCTTTGCCTACGTCTACGATGAGACGGGCCACTTTGACCTGAGTTGCAACGTGGATTCCGCCGACCTCGAAAGCGTGCTTCCGGGTACCGAGAGCGAAAGCGAACTGCTCGACATCATCAATCAGCACGTTGAGGCGACGGGTAGCGAGAAGGGCAAGCGCATTCTGGAAAACTGGAACAGCGAACGCCCGAAGTTCGTGAAGATATTCCCGGTGGATTACAGGAACGCGTTGGCGAAGAAGGGGAGGGCATAATGCAGCAAATTAACCGAATCGCAGACATCTACCGCCCTGTTGAAGAGCGTGTCAAGGACAACAACGAAGTCGAACGCAAACTCACTTCAATCGAAATCATCGGCCAGGCGGAACGCTGCCACACTTGCGGAATCCCCTTCTGCCATGGTGCGGGTTGCCCCCTCGGAAACCTCGTTCCCGAATTCAATGCGGCCATTGCTGCCGGGAATGCGGAACGTGCCTACGATATCATCAGCAAGACGGCGTTCTTCCCAGAGTTCACGGGCCGCGTTTGCCCCGCACTCTGCGAATCCGCCTGTACCGGCAACGTGCATAACGACCCGGTGATGGTGCGCCAGATTGAGAAGTTCATCATTGAGACCGCTTTCGAGGAAGGCCGCGTGGTGCTCCCGACGGCTGAACCGAACGGAAAGTCTGCCGCTGTCATCGGCTCTGGTCCTTCGGGGCTGTTTGCTGCTGAGGCCTTGCGCCGCAAGGGCTATGCCGTCACGGTTTTCGAGAAGCAAGCGAAGGCGGGTGGCCTGCTGCGCTACGGCATCCCGAATTGGAAACTGGACAAGTCCATTATCGACCGGCGTATTGCCCTGCTTGAAGCTGCCGGAATCAAGTTTGTCTACAATACCGAAATAGGGAAGGACATTGCCGCGGAATACGTCCACAAGAATTATGACGAGGTGTTCCTCGCGATTGGAACGCCGAATGCCCGCGACTTGAAAATCCCGGGCCGCGAAGCCGAAGGAATTTTCCTTGCCCTCGATTTTCTGCATGGTGCCGAAATGCCGGGTGAAAGCAATCCCGAAAAGTTTAGCGCGAAGGGCCGCAAGGTGTTGGTGATTGGCGGTGGCGATACGGGTAACGACTGCGTGGGCAAGGCCATCCGTGAAGGCTGCGAAAGCGTGCTCCAGGTGGAATTCATGCCCAAGCCGCCTGAGGAGCGTTCCCCGTCTACGCCGTGGCCCGACTGGCCGTACATGCTGCGCACGAGCTACGCCCAGCACGAAGGCGGTGAGCGTCGCTGGAATGTTTCTTCCAAGCAGTTCATCGTGAAGGACGGTCGCGTGGCCGGCGTGGAAGCAGTTCGCGTGGAATGGGAAATGTCCCCGCAGGGTCGCCCGCTCAAGCCTGCCGAAGTCCCGAATTCTACCGAGGTCATCGATACCGACCTGGTGGTGCTCGCGATGGGATTCACCGGTGTGCCTGCCGAGGGAATCGTGAATGACCTGGGCCTGCAACTTACCCCGCGTACGGCGATTATCGCTGATCCGGCCCGACACATCTATGCGGTGGGCGACTGCGCGAACGGCGCCTCCCTCGTGGTGCGTGCTATGGCCGACGCGAAGGCGAAAGTCGCGGCGCTAAAGTAACGGTTTCTGTTATAAACTGCGCGCGGCACTATGTTCGGATTTTATCGGTTCGCATGTGTTTCTCCGGTGTTGAAGGTGGCCGATACCGCCTACAATACCGAAGAAATTATCAGGAGCGCGAAAATTGCTGCCTCTAACGGGGCGGCTTTTGTCGTTTTTCCGGAACTTTGCATTACGGGCTATACTTGCAGCGACTTGTTCCACCAGGAGTTGCTTCTGCAGAACAGCACTCGCGCGTTGGTGCGGATTGCGGACGCCTTAAAAGAAAGCGACGCCGTGATTGCGGTGGGCCTGCCTTTGCGCATATTCGGAAGGCTGTATAACTGTGCCGCCTTTGTGCAGCGCGGTCGCGTTGTGGCGATTACGCCCAAGATTCACTTGCCGAACCAGCGCGAGTTCTACGAGAAACGGCATTTTTCGAGCGGGCGGGATTTACTGCGCGGAGCGTATGGCGCTTCGGCAGGGAGTGCCGCTAGCATCGTGAAGTGTGCGATAGAAGGCGCAGGCGAAGTACCTATCACGAATTTCATCACCGTGAGCGGCCGCACATCTGGCGGTCTGAATTGTACATCTAATAATCCGAATTGCACATCTTGTAGCAAAGGTTCTGAGGTCCGTATCGGCGTGGAACTTTGCGAAGACTTGTGGACGCCTGCGCCACCGAGCGCGGAACTTGCCCTTGCAGGTGCGAACGTCATCGTGAATCTCTCGGCGAGCGATGCGCTGGTAGGCAAGCGCGATTACCGCAGGAACTTGGTGATGAACCAGTCGGCGCGTTGCATGGCGGCTTACGTGTACGCCTCCGCCGGAGTGCACGAATCTACGACGGACATGGTCTTTAGCGGTCATTTGATGATAGCAGAAAACGGGAGCATGCTCGCCGAAAGCAAGCCGTTCTCGCGGGAAACCGAAACCGTGTATGCCGATGTGGACGTGGAGCGTCTGAATATGCAGCGCCTGAGTGAAGGAAGCTTCCAGGATTTTGACAGCCGTGCCATTATTGCGCGGGCGGCGACTCTTGATAGCCTGCACGCATGCGATAAGCTCCAGTACCGTTTTGTTTCGCCGACGCCTTTCGTTCCCGGCTCACTTGAAACCCGCGATACATCTTGCACCGAGATTTTTAACATACAGTGCGCAGGGCTTGCTAAGCGCCTGGAGGCGACCTGCAGCAAGCGTGCTGTAATTGGCCTGAGCGGCGGGCTTGATTCTACGCTTGCGCTTCTTGTGGTTGCGGAAACGTTCAAGCTGCTGAAACGCCCCGCAAAAGAAATCCTTGCGCTCACTATGCCCGGATTCGGGACAACACATCGCACCAGGAACAATGCAGTTGAACTCGCGAAACTCCTGGGCGTGGAACTGCGCACCATTGATATCCAGAAGACATGCCTCCAGCATTTTGCCGACATCGGGCACGACCCGCAAAAACTTGACGTGACTTACGAGAACGTACAGGCCCGCGAACGCACGCAAATCCTGATGGATATTGCGAACAGCGAAGGCGGAATCGTTATCGGCACGGGTGACCTCTCCGAAATTGCGCTCGGGTGGAGCACTTACAATGCCGATCACATGTCCATGTATGCGGTGAACTGCGATATTCCCAAGACGCTCGTGCGCCATATCGTAAGCTGGTATGCCGACCGCGCAATTCACAACCCGAGCGAAACCGGCACGCATCTTGCCCCCAGCGAAACCGGTGCGCATCTTGAAACCCGCGAAAAAGGCGCAGAACTTGCCGCAGTCCTCCGCGACATCCTCGATACGCCCGTCTCTCCGGAACTCTTGCCCGCCGATTCAAGCGGCCAGATTGCGCAAAAGACGGAGAGCATTCTCGGTGCGTACGAACTGCACGACTTTTTCCTTTATCACTTCGCGAAATACGGGGCCGCTCCCGAAAAGCTCCGCTACCTCGCGAAATACGCATTTGCAAACAAGCATACTGACGAAGAAATCGACAAGGCGCTCGCCATCTTTATTAGGCGCTTCTTTACGCAGCAGTTCAAGCGCAGTTGCATTCCCGACGGCCCGAAGGTCGGAACCATCTCGCTGTCGCCCCGTGCCGACTGGCGCATGCCCAGCGACGCAAGTTTTGGGGATTGGCTCAAGGAAATCTAATCAAAAAAAATGTATGTATTTATGCCTCCGTGCCGAGGCTTTTTTATTTTAGTCTAAATCGCAAAAACCCCGAGACATTTGTCCCGGGGCATTTTAGTCAACAGAGAAATTCTTTCGTCTAATCTACATATTGCTGAAGATCTGGAATCCGCTGTAGGATTCTTGTCCGTGTTCGCTTTGGTCGAGGCCGCGGAGTTCTTGCCTTTCCGTGACGCGCAGGCCCATTGTCTTCTTGATGACGAAGAATATCAGGCTAGCGCCGGCGAAGCAGGGTAGGGCGTAGGCGGCAACACCGATGAGCTGAGTGAGCACGCTGTAATCGCCCGTCATGTCAAAGATACCCACGGCAATCGTACCCCACACGCCGTTCACCAGGTGAACAGAGAGGGCGCCGACCGGGTCGTCCAAGTGCAGGCGGTCGAACATGAATACTGCGCCGACTACGAGTACGCCAGCGATGGCGCCAATAATCCAGGAAGAGAGCGGGGTTACCACGTCTGCACCGGCTGTGATTGCCACGAGGCCGGCAAGGCATCCGTTGAGAGCCATGGTGGCGTCGGGCTTCTTCGAGACGATCCAGCTCGTGAGCGTTGCGGTAATGATACCTGCGACGGCGGCGAGGTTCGTGGTCACGAGAATCCAGCTAGTGGCCTTCGGGTCGCCACTGAGGGCGGAACCTGCGTTGAATCCCCACCAACCGAACCACAGCATGAATACACCGATGGTTGCAAGCGGGATGTTGTGTGCCGGGATGGCGTGTACCTTGCCGTTCACGTACTTGCCGATACGGGGCCCGAGAATCATTACGCCGGCAAGTGCTGCCCAGCCGCCCACGGAGTGCACGAGGGTAGAACCGGCGAGGTCGTGGAAACCAGCCTTGCCGATGGTCGAAAGCCAGCCGCCGCCCCATGTCCAGCTACCCACAATCGGGTAGACGAGAGCCACGTAGACAATGGTGAAGACCAGGAAGGAATTGAGTTTCACACGTTCGGCCACGGCACCCGAGACAATCGTTGCTGCGGTTGCTGCAAACATTGCCTGGAAAAGCCAGTCTGCAAACAAAGTAAAGTGGCCGTTGTAGGCAGAGGTGAAGCTTGCCGGGTTGGCCCAGTCGCCAATGCCAAAGCCCGCGAAACCGAGAATCCCGTTGAAGGTTCCCGGATACATGAGGCCGAAGCCTAGCAGGGCGTACATCGTGATGCCTATGGCGGGGACCGCGATGTTCTTGAAGGCGACGTTGGCAGCGCACTTGGCGCGCACGAGGCCCGCTTCAACGCAGGCGAATCCAAGACCCATGATGAACACCAGCATGGCGCTGATCATGATCCAGATGTTTTCTGTCATAAAGATTGCGTCGCTGACAGGTACGACTTGTGTAACTTCATTCATTCTTTAAATCCTTTTGATTGATCTTTCGTCTGTAGGCGCGAAACGCCTTTCTTTCGTCTAACCGATTGCCTCCGGGCCCGTTTCTCCGGTGCGGATGCGGATGCACTGTTCAAGGCTTGTGACGAAAATCTTTCCGTCACCGATTTCGCCGGAGCGCGCGCCCTTGATGATGGCGTCGATGCATGGCTGCACAAAGTCATCGTTCACCGCAATCTTGAGGCAAATCTTCTTGAGCAAATTCACCTCGGTCACCACGCCGCGGAAGCGCTGGTTATAGCCCTTCTGCTGGCCGCAGCCGAGCACGTTGGTAACTGACATCTTGAAAATGTTGTTTTCGTAAAGCGCTTGCTTCACGAGATTCAGTCGTTCGGGTTGGATGTAGGCCGTAACGAGTTTCATTTTTTTTGTCCTTGTTAGATTCCAAGGAATTTTGGAATTCACCCCCTCTATGCAAAGAGCGTGCCAAAAAAGAGAAATGTGCGAAATTTCGCGAAAAACGGCGAAATCGCGGGGAAAATGAAAGAAAACTGCGCTGGCTTTACGGATAATGTTTTTCGTTTATTGAATAATATCCAAAAAACGTAAAATCCCTGCCGCGCAAGGACAGGGTGTGACGAATAAAGTAATCTTGTTTTTTTGCGGAAGAGAATTACAGTTCGTGATAGTACGGGCAGATGTTTTCGTAGTGCCCGTCCTTCATTCGGAAACCTTTCGGGATGGTTCCGAGCTGGACAAACCCGAGGCGTTCGTACAGGTGCCGCGCGTGCGTGTTGCTTTCGACGACGGCATTAAACTGCAAGACTCCGAAGCCGTGCTTTTTAGCTTGTTCGAGACAGTCCTTTACGAGCATTTCGCCGATGTGCTTGCCCCTGGATTCCGAAGCGACCGCATAGCTCGCATTTGAAATGTGGCCGCAACGACCCACGTTATTCGGGTGCAGAATATATAGGCCGAAAATCTTGCCGCCCTCTTCGGCGACGGCGCAGTAGGTCTGTGCGGCAAAGAACTGCCTGCCGGTTTCGGGCGTGAGCAAGTCCTCTTGCGGGAAGGCGATGCCGTCTTCGACCACCTCGTTCCAGATGCGGATCATTGCCGCAAGGTCCGCTCCGCTGTATTGCCTGATAATCATAGTGGGAAAGATAGAATTCTTTGTGGACAGCGATGTCAACGGAAAAAAGTTTACATGCAATCGGAACAATTCTTTTGAAAGTATTTTCTGGAATAGAAAATCAAAAAGGAGTGGTTTTATGAATCAAGCTCTATGGACCGGTGTGTCCGTTGGCGTTATTATGGCGTTGTCTGCTGTGACGGCGAATGCGTTTACCCTGACAGGCAAGGTGAGCGACGATGGCGGCAAGGCTATCCGAGGCGCAGAAGTCTCGCTTGTTCAAAAAGGCCTCAATGCGAAAACAGATGCCTCAGGCGCATTCACGATTCACCAGGACGAAGAACCGTTGGCTCTGGCGAACAAGGCCTCGGTCGGATTTCTTTCCGTGAATAACGGGGTCCTATCGTTTTCGCAGGGGCAAAATTCCCCGGTACAGGTGCAGATTTTCGACATGTTCGGGAACCGTCTTTTGAATGAAACTCTCTACGGCTCGGGTACGGTTGACATGAAGTCTTCCGTTAAAGCGCAGGGCAAGTACTTCGCGCGCGTCCGCGTAGGTAGCGCTTCGCAAACGTTCCAGTTTGTCGCCGATGGAAGTTTCAATACGGCATTCGGCGCGAAGTCCGGAGCAAAGGCGCTTCTCAAGGTGGGCGATTCGGACAATCTGCGCGTTGTTGCCGACGGTTTCGACACCCTCAATGTACAGCTCAACAATCTTGACACGAATCTTGCGCTTACGCTCAAGAAAACCGCTCCGCCGCAACCGCAGTACGAATACGGATGGGGCCTTAAGAACGACCCTGTTCCCACTCGTGGCTGCGGCAAGGACACTCGACTTGATTACAAGTATCGTGGCGACAAACCCTACATTGACTTTAGGT
>JAEEGG010014617.1_pt1 | contig 16589 bp, 12 predicted proteins | sample 9134161 | NCBI WGS metagenome assembly JAEEGG01 (sample SAMN16246543, study PRJNA631951) | gut metagenome | biome: gut microbiome; feature: rumen; material: CR-attached | host: Bos | place: Iran: Karaj | collected 2018-10 | reverse complement strand
TCGGGACAGAGGCTTCGGCTGCTGCCTGCTACTTGAACAACAGCGACAATGTGTTCATCGTAGAGGACACCAAGGGATGGTATCGCGTCGTAGGCAGCGAGAAGTGGGTCACCAAGACAACTGTCACGCAGGACAATGGTCAGGGCCCCACTGGTACTGTCGCCACCACTATCAACGTGGAGGCTACGGACGAGACACCTGCACCCTTCTATGTAGGCACCCTCGATACGGAGGATGGTATCATCAACTGTATCCCGTATGACGATTAGTTGCTTTCCATAATAGCTTTCTGTCGGTTCGTGCGTTTTCTTCGTGTTTGCGCCCGGGGATGTGATCTCGCATCTTCGGGCGTTTTTGATTTTTCTGTGCGTTATGATTGAAGAATTGACATCTGAAATACCTGTTCCAGAGGATATAAACTCGCTGACTGCGGATATTCCTTTGCCTGTCATGCCGGATATAACAATCTCTGATGATTGTAATTCGGAGAAGGACATCTTTTCGCCTAAAGAACGAAAAGCTTGGGACAAGTCTCTTGAAGCAAGATGTGATTTCCAGTACCACCTGCGTCTGACACGTCGGGCTTCCACTAACTTCATCACGATTTGGCAGAAGTCTGTGTTCGGGAAAACACTTACTGAAATCAAATCAGATGATGCTATGGTGCCCTACTTCGTGGAGCATATTCTGCCTGTCATCCAGGAGATGATTGGCTACAATCTCTCTGCCGGAGATTGGGCGATTGTTACCACGCCGATGCGCAGGCATCTTGAACAAAACTTTGCTTCGCGTATCGCTGAAAGGCTTGGCGAAGCATTGGGCATTCCGTTCTACTATGACTGTGCGCATTGTCGCTCTAAGCAACGTGTGGGAGCTGTGTACGATGAAAACAACATCCCCATCGAGCACAACGTGATTGTGTTTGATGACTTCGTTACTACTGGCTCCACTATCCTTGCCATGAAGAACATGCTGCACTCACTCGGGAAAAATCCTGTTTTCTTCTGTGGAATCAACAATAAATTGTAGATTTTTTCACGACCTCAAACGTATTTTGTCCACCTGTGTTCTCCTCCCTTAATTATGAATTATGAATTGTGAATTATGAATTCAAACAGGGTTTATTTTAATAAGCCGCAAAGGCTCACTCAGCTCATCGGAGCTAATATATCTGTGATTGTCGCTGGCCGCCGTACTGGTAAGACGGACTCTATTGCCGCGCCTTTTGTACTGCGGAACATGCAGCGTATGCCTGGCAGTACTGGGGGCATCGTGGTACCGACATTCAAGCATGGTCTGACTAACACGCTGCCCGGGCTGTTTGCGGCTTGGAAGCGGTGGGGATTTATCAGAGGCGTTCACTATGTCATAGGACGCAAGCCGCCTAAGACATTTGCAAAGCCTATCATTGAGCCTGCGGAATATGAGCACGTCATATCCTTCTACAACGGCTCGTGTGCTGTGATTATTTCACAGGACAGGCCTGGCTCTTCTAACTCCCTTACCCTTTCATGGCTCCTGATTGACGAAGCGAAGTTCATTGATTACAATCGCCTGAAGGAGGAATCGCTTCCGGCGAACGGTGGTATCAAGTCACACTTCGGAAAGCATTCGTGCAATCACTCTATCCTTATCCTCTCTGATATGCCACAGACTCAGAAGGGTTCGTGGTTCCTCCACTACAAGGATAAGATGGATGTGGAGGTGATTCGAGGCATCGAGGGGCTTATCTATGACATCTGGAAGCTGAAGGAGCGCATGAAAGCCTTAAAGAAGTCTGGTAAGGATGTCCCGAAGGCTATGGTCTATCAGTTGCGGCATAAGGACAAGCAGTTGAATCAGCTGCGTTCTGTGGCTACGTATTACAAAGAATACTCTTCCATCGAGAATCTGCAGCTGCTCGGTGAGAACTACATCCGACAGATGAAGCGTGATCTTACACCGCTGACCTTTCAGACATCCATCCTCTGCCAGAGGATAGGCATCGCTAAGGATGGGTTCTACTCTTCTATGCGCGAGAAGCACAAGTATGATGCTTCTAACTTTGAGTACCTGGATCATGTGGCACAGTCATTCTACGAGGAAGAAAAAGCCCCCTTCCCTTCAGGTGAGGGATGGGGAGAGGCTCTGGATTGCCGCGCTGACCGCGACTGCAATCCGCTGGCCCCTATCTGCATCGGCATGGACTATAACGCGAACATCAACTGGATTGTCGCAGGTCAACCGTCTGGCAGACGATTGAACGTACTCAAATCCTTTTATGTGAAGTTCGAGCGTAAGCTGCCGGCACTCATTGATGATTTCTGCTCGTATTACCAGTTTCACCAGAATAAGACTGTCGTGTTCTACTATGACACGACGGCCCTCGGCTCAAACTATGCGGTAAACGAGCAGGACTTCCGTTGGGTTATCATCCATGAGTTTGAACGACATGGATGGACTGTCAATGATGTCTATCTCGGGAATCCGATGCGGCATGATGAGAAATACCTGCTCATCAACCAGGCTTTCGCTGGGAAACAGCGCCTTATGCCGTTCTTTAATCGCCAGAATAACGATGACCTGATTCTCGCTATTCAGGCTGCTGGGGTTACTCGTGGACGTAATGGCTTTCACAAGAATAAAGCTGGTGAAAAGCTGGCTGAGTCGGAAGAGGATCTCCTCGAACACCGTACCGATGGCACTGATGCCTTCGATACATTGTTCATCGGATGTGAGAAATTCCCCCAAAGTGAATACTCTGGAGGAATGGTGGATTCGGGAGGGATAATGTAATAAATCGGAGCTGGAAATAGAACAAGTGTCCGTTTCCGAACAGTCATGTGTCCGAAAATGGACACTCTGTTTTTATAGCAATGCTCATTTTCAACAAGTTACGAGTTTGGCACGGTTATTGCAATATAATATGTGCAAATCATATCAATCAACTAAAAAGACATCAAGCCAATGAGCAAAACTTATTTTCGCCAAGCCCTCGCCATGATACGGGAGGAGAAGCTGTTCTCCGCGATTCACATTGCGGGGACGGCACTGGCCATTGCCTTCACGATGGTGATGGCTGTGGTTTATTACATCAAGCTGGCACCTATCTATCCAGAGGTGAACAGGATGCGGACAATCTATTTCGACGGAATAAAAATCGAGGCGGAGCGTCGGGGAATGCTCACGTACTATGGCATGAAAGCATTTAGGGAGTGGTTTCAGGATAGCCCCAACATTGAGTACTGTGCGCCAACGCTCTTAGCAGCTGGTACGGGGAAGCTTGATAAGCATGGTTGTCACGACTGTGTGGTGAAAAGCAATGATGAATACATTGATGTCATTAAGAACCTGACCGCTGCGGACTTCTTCAAGATATATCAGTACGAATTCCTGAACGGTCGTCCCTTTACCCGTCAGGAAGTTGAGGCAGCGGAGCATGTGGCTGTCATCACCGAAGGGTTGGCCGAGCGACTGTTCGGCAAGGGCGTGGATGCCGTGGGACGCATTGTAAAGATGGAGGATCGGAGTTTAAATGAAGTGCGTGTAGTGGGCGTAATTCGCGGTGCAAGCCAACTGACACCTGACAGCTACGCAGACATCATCATGCCCTATACGGCTTTGGGGTACGATGACAATTACACAATAGGCAGTTTTTCCATCATCGCCACCGTAAAGGACAACGAGCAACTGCAAGCCCTGAAGCAAGAGCTGGACGAAGTTTCAGCCCGCGCCTTGCAGGCTCATCCCGAAATATTAAAATACAATCCCGAATTCAATGACTTGAAGCCAAAGATGAAATTAACCAGGAATATGGAGACACACCCGATTTACGTGCTCCACAGAGAAAATGGTCAAGACTCATTCAGCGTGGTCACAGTATGGCAACTCATCAAGCACTATGCCAGCATCTTTTTCGTGCTCTTGTTTGTGCCGGCGCTGAACCTGTGTGGCATCGTGGCAGGCAGGATGGAGAGGCGAACGGCGGAGATGGCAGTGAGAAAGACCTTCGGCGCACGTCGGAGTACACTCCTGAATCAGGTAGTTACGGAGAACCTCGTGCTGACCACCATAGGCGGCATTATCGGACTCGTGCTCTCGTGGCTTGCCATTTATGCCTTCCGTAGGGAAATCCTGGGTCTGTTCTTCGACAACAGTACGCTCACTTCGGCACCAATTGTTTCGGGCGAGATGCTTTTTGCTCCGACCCTTTTCCTGGGTGCTTTTGCTGCCGTTGTGGTGCTGAACCTGTTGGCAGCCGTGGTGCCTGCATGGTGGAGCCTAAGAAAACCTATTGTTGAATCTATGATGGAGAAAAGATAATAAAATGAATAATATACCAAAACTAACTTCAAATCTCTCCCTCCTCGGGGGGAGCTGGAGGGGGGCTTCTGTATGGCTCTTCCTCGAACTCATCGTGATTACTGTCGTTGCATGGGTTGTGTTCGACCCGGCCGTAGTCAACCTTTACTACCGCAGCCTGCCGATGGGTTATGATACCAGTCGGTTGGTCTATGGCGAATATAAAACCAGAGAGGACGGGGAGGATGAATATTTCAGAGATGAGTACGGAAACGTCATGGATTATATTAGCCGATACGAGATGACCGAGGAACGGCAAGACCAGATAATCCGTCAGTTCAAGGATGTGGAGGGCGTGGAGTCCGCAACTCTTAGCGGGATAGAATACAATTGGATTTACAGCTCTATTGGTGGAACAGGACCGGGATACAACGGATGCATCAACGAAGGTGATACAATCAGCCTGAATATTATCCGATTCAGCCCGAACTCCCTTTTCTTCGAGACCTACGGCCTGCGTCCCTTGCCCGGCAGCCCATCTGCCGAGGAACTCTCGCACATCACAGTGCCGGAGAATAAGGTGGTACTCACACGCTCTGGTGCCATCACCGTATTTGGCACAGAGGACGTGGTGGGCCGCCACTTCAAAGTCCGTCATGAAACCGACGACGGCGAAAATATCATCTACGATGAGGTAACGGTGGCCGGCGTTGTGGAGGACATCCGCAAGTCGGTACCCACAAACCTGCACTCCATTTACTTTAGGCCCGATACACTGAAACTGAGCGAGTGTCGTTTCGTCCTCCGTCTGCGTGAAGGCATAGATGCCCACCGTTTCTTGGAAGAACACGGCAAGGAAGTCGTCAGCAAGGGGAAGACCAACTATAACCGCATCAGCAAACTTATGACATTTGATGAGCATTTGCAGAAACAGGAGGTGGAGGGAGGCCGCACGCAGGAGGTGAACCGCAGCCTGGCCCTTGCCCTGTTCTTCTTCGTGAACCTCTGCCTTGCCGTCATCGGTACAGTTTGGCTCCATGCTAAACGTAGGACGGAGGAGTGCGGCGTGCGCCGTGCCTTCGGAGCCACCCGACTTAGATTACTCTTTGAAATGTTATGTCAGAACGCGCTGCTGGCTACAGTTGCCGTCATAGTGGGACTCATCATTTTTCTGAACTACGCACATAGCGGCATTCAGGAATGGAGCGGCTACACTCCCAGCGAGGCATTCTACTCGCCCAAGATAAATTGGTTAGATTTGGATAGGGCTTGGCCCGATCACTTCTGGCCGCACTTCCTCATCGTGTCCGGCGTGGTGTACATTATTATATTATGTACCGTCCTCATCGGCACCGCCATCCCTGGTTGGAGAATAAGCCGAAGCGAAATTACCGAGGCGCTGAGGGAAGAGTAATAATAATTGATAATTGACAATTGATAATTTAAATAACAAACATTATGGAAACTGTAATCAAACTGACTGAGATTAACAAAATCTATCGTACGGACGAAGTGGAAACACAAGCTCTGGAGAATGTGAACATTGAAGTAAAGAAGGGCGAGTTCCTGAGCATCATGGGGCCTTCCGGTTGCGGCAAATCTACGCTGCTGAACATCATGGGCCTGCTTGACGAACCTACAAGCGGCACCATCGAGCTGTGCGGCACCGTCATCGACCCCAAGCTGCCGGACAACAAACTCGCAGAGCTGAGGAACAAGACGCTGGGCTTCGTGTTCCAAAGCTTCCACCTCATCAGCACGCTCAACATACTGGACAACGTGCAGATTCCGCTCATCTATCGTGGTGTTCGTAGCGCTGAGCGTCTGCGCCTAGCTAAGGAAGTTATCGAACGCGTAGGCCTCTCGCACCGCATGAAGCACCGTCCATCGCAGCTCTCCGGCGGTCAGTGCCAGCGCGTCGCCATCGCCCGCGCCATCATCGGCAACCCCGAGATACTCCTTGCCGACGAGCCGACAGGTAACCTCGACTCGAAGATGGGTGCCGAGATTATGGAGCTGCTGCACAAGCTCAACCGCGAGGACGGCCGCACCATCGTGATGGTAACACACAACGAACAGCAGGCCGCACAGACCGGCCGCATCATCAAGTTCCTCGACGGAAGACAAATCATGTAATTTACGATTTGACAATTTACAAGTTACGATTTATATGCTGAGTAAGTTCTTTCTATTTCTGCGTCATGCGATAGCTTTGGTGCGTGCCGACAAGCTGTTCTCCACCATCTACGTTGCGGGCACAGCCGTTGCCATTGCCTCGGCCATGGTGGTCGCCATCGTGCTGAACATCATGCTGGCGGACATCAGGCCAGAGGTGAACCGCAGCCGGACGCTTTACCTCACCAACACGTTCAAGAAGGCATCGCAAGAAGAGGAGCATATAGAATACAGCTCAACCCTTGCCATCGATTCTTGCTTCAAGAAGCTGAAATGCGTAGAAGCGGTGGCAGGAATCGCAGATGCTTATACCGTAGTCGGCATCAGAGCATACGACACGAGTTTTCAGCAGTCGGTGCCTATCACGCTTCTCGACGTCAACCCCGACTTCTTCCGTCTCTACGAGTTCAGCTTCACGAGTGGCCGTCCCTTTTCAGAGAAAGAGTTCCGCGACGGCGACAATGTCTGCGTCATTTCAGATAAGGTGGCGAAGGCGCTCTTAAACGGAGAGGACATAGGAAAGGAAGCGTCTTCCATTCTCGTCAATGGCTTCACCTATCGTGTCGTGGGCATTATGAAGCGGGTCAGCTTCGCGATGGACGGGGCAGCAGCAGACGTCTATATTCCCTACACATCGAAAGAGATGTCGAACCATCCCGAGTCGCGCGACCCGATGGCACTGGACTTCTCCTACGCCGGAAGCCTTTCCGTTCGCATCCTTCTCAAGAAGGGTTACACGAAGCAAGACTTCCTCAACGAGTTCGAGCCGCTTCGCAAGCAGTACGAAGCCGTGACAAGCACCCAGTTAGGAGAGCAGGTGCAATGGATAACGATGGTGTACAGTCACTTTGCCAAGAAGATAAAGTTTCTTCCGCATGACATGAGAGGAGACAGTAGCACAGCTATGAAAGCAGTGAACCTCTTGCCGCCGGCACTGCTGATGCTTCTCTTCCTCTTCTTGCCCGCCATCAATCTCAGCGGACTTGTCAGCAATAGGATGGAGGCCCGCCGTGCTGAGATGGGCATCCGAAAGGCTTTCGGAGCGAAACGCAGGACGCTTCTCGGCGAAGTCCTCTTCGAGAACCTCGTCCTCACGCTACTTGGCGGACTTGTGGGTTGGCTGCTTTCGTGGGGCTTCATCAGCTTGATGCGAGGCAATATCATCCTCCAGTTGATATTCGGAGGATTCAATAAAGATGGCTTCGACTTCAGCCTCGACTACCAGATGTTCATCACGCCAACACTCTTCCTTGTCTGCTTCATCTGCTGCGCCATACTTAATCTCATGGCAGCCCTCATTCCATCGTGGCACTCACTACGTAAGCCAATCGTTGAATCGTTGAATCAAAAGAGATAATACGCAACATGACACTCAAATCTTTTTGGGCACACCGCAAGCAAAACGGCTGGTTGCTCGTAGAAATAGCACTCGTCACAGTCCTCAGCTTCTACTTTATCGACCACTGCGTCGTCGTGGGTTACGACACCTACATCTGCCGTGCTTCGGGCGATTTCGAAAAGAAGCATCTGGTGACGGGATTTGTGGGAAACCTCCCGGGTGCACCTGCTTCGACCGATTCCGCCTCGATGTTCGGCCCGCTCTATGCTCTTCGCGACCATATCCGCAAACTGCCCGAAGTGCAATCCGTTTGCATGACCAACAGCTTTATAGGCGACTACAGCCAGGACTGGACCACGATGGAACTGTATGCCGAAGCAGATACGATGCGCAGAGGCAAGGCATATCTGCATCAATTCCTCGTGGGTGAACACTACTTCGAAACGCACGGCTTGACGGCTGCAACAGGAAGCCCAGCCATCGAAACGCTGTCGGAAGGATGTCCCGAAGACGGCGTCATCATCACCCGCAGCCTTGCCCGCGCCATCTTCGACACAGATCAGGCGGTGGGCAGACGCATCGTGCTCGTCACTTACAACCCGAGAAGCAATTCGATGGACGAGGCGGAGACGAGGCATCGAAAGGTATTTGGCGTCGTCGAGGACGTGAAGGCCATGCCAAGGCAACGCTACTTCTACAGCATCTTCACACCAACAACGCTCTGGGACAACTCGCCGCAGATGCTCATCCGTCTGAAGCCTGATGCCAACGCGAAAGCTTTCATTGCAAAGAACAGCACGAAAGAAGGATTCATTCAAGAAGGCTATAAGGCTCTCGTACAACTGAAGACCTACAAGGAATATAAGAATGAAAACCCCAACTTCACAAGTCAGTACATCCTGCTGAACATCACCGGACTGTTCCTCGGACTCTTCCTCGTGAACGTCGTCATTGGTACGCTCGGCACCTACTGGCTGCAGATACGCAAGCGGACAGAGGACTTCGGCATCATGCGAAGCTTTGGAGCGAAGCGCCGCAACATTTTCGGAATGGTTTGGAAAGAGGTCGCGCTGCTCACCTTGATAGCTTGCATCATCGGTCAAGTCCTTTGGCTGCAGTTCGCGCTTCGTGTCGGCTTTGCCAACGGATTGAATGAAATCAAGACCGGACAAGAGTCGGATTGGGTGACGAGTTTCTGGCCGCACTTCTTCGTCGTTTGTGGCGTGCAGTATCTCGTGCTTCTCGCCATCGTCACGCTTGGTATCATTATCCCTGCTTTGATAGCTATGTATAGAAAACCTGTTAATGCGTTGAGACATGAATAAGAAGATCGCTCTCTTCTTTTGCTTATGGCTGTCTGTTTTGATGTCCTTCAGTCAGGACACAATTCGTTTGACGCTCGATGAATGCATCGCTATGGCTCGCCGACAGAGTGTGGATGCTGCAGTGGCCTTGGGTGAGCTGAAATCCGCCTATTGGCAATGGCGCAGCTACAAGGCCGACTTGCTGCCTGAGGTTTCGCTTTCGACAAGCGGCAGCTATAACAAGCGCTACACCAGCTATCAGCAGGCAGACGGAGGCGTCAGCTACGTCCGTAATGACTACCTCGGATTGGAAGGCTCGCTCTATGTCACGCAAAAGATATGGCCTACGGGCGGCACGATATCTATAGAGTCTTCTTTAGACTTCCTGCATCAGTCGGGAAGCGGTGGCGGCAACCAGTTCATGTCGCTACCCGTTGCCGTCACGCTCTCGCAGCCCCTCTTCGGCGTGAACCACCTGAAATGGAACCGTCGCATCGAGCCACTGCGTTACCGCGAGGCACAGGCGCGTTTCCTCACAGAGACGGAGCAAGTGGCGATGGAGGCGGTCAGCCTCTTCTTCAGCCTGCTGATTGCAGGCGAACAGGTGGGCATTGCCGAGCAGAACCTACAGACTGCCGAGAAGCTCTATGAGGTGGCACAAGCCAAGCGGCAGATGGGCACTATCAGCGAGAATGATGTGCTGCAAATGCGGCTCAACGTCTTGACAGCCCGTAGCAATCTAACTAGTGCGGAATCGGGCAGGCAAGCAAGCCAGTTCGCTCTCCGCTCCTTCCTTGATGTGGAAACAGACATTGAGCCTATAGTCCCTGAAGATGTTCCACAGTTACATCTTAAATATGATGAGGTGCTCAGTCATGCTCTCGCGAACAATGCCCTTGCTACCACAATGCGACGCAGGCAGCTTGAGGCGGACTACAACGTCGCCTCGGCCAAGGCGAACCGACGCAGCGTCACACTCTATGCACAGTTGGGCTATACGGGGATGGACGAGAGCATCGGCGGCGCCTATCGCGACTTGCTGAGCAAGGAGGTGGTGCAAGTGGGCTTCTCCCTGCCGCTCCTCGACTGGGGCAAGCGCAAAGGACAGCGCAAGGTGGCGGAATCGAACCGCGAGATAGTGCAAGGTCAACTCCGCCAGCAGGCACAGGATTTCCGCCAGAACCTCTTTGTGCTGACCGAACAGTTCAACAACCAGGCTGAGCAGCTGCGCATCGCCTGCGAGGCAGACACCATAGCCCGCAAACGTTACCACACAAACATCGAGACATTCAAAATTGGCACCATCTCTACTTTGGAACTTTCCGACGCGCAGACATCCAAGGACACGGCGAGACAAAACCGCATCGCGCAACTCTACAACTACTGGCGCTACTACTACCAGCTCCGCTCGATTGCCCTCTGGGACTTCGAAAAGGGATGTGATATCAGTGCAGATATAGAAAAGATTATAAAATGAAGAACGACAATCAGACAATGGACAGGGCGATTCCTGTCAGTGAGCAGCGGAAACGCAAGATGAAGAAAGCGGCTCTATGGGCTGGCGGCTTCCTCGTCGTGCTGGGCATTGCTGCATGGCTCGGCACGCAGATGATTCCGACATTGGACAAAAAAGCACTTGTTATCTCGGATGTGGACCGAGGCACGATAGATGTCAGCGTCTCGGCTACAGGTAAGGTGGTACCAGCATTCGAGGAGATTATCGTCTCGCCCATAAGTTCACGAATACTGGAAGTCTATGCCCATAGCGGTGACAGCGTGGATGTTGGTACACCACTGTTACGACTGGACTTGCAGTCAGCAGAGACGGACTACGCCAAAGCCCTTGATGAGCGGGAGATAAAGCGCCAGCAGATGGCACAACTCAAGGCAAACACCGAAACACAGCTCTCCGACCGACAGATGCAGATTGAGGTGGAAGAGATGAAGGTCTCGCAGTTGGAGGCGCAGCTCCGCAACGAGCTTTATCTGGACAGCCTTGGCTCCGGCACACGCGATAGAGTAAGACAGGCAGAGACGGCCCTGCGCACGGCACAGCTCCAACTCAGCCAACTGCGCCAGCAATATGCCAACGAGAAGAAGGTGAAACAAGCCGACCTGCGGATGCAGCAGCTGCAGGACGGCATCTTCGAAAAGGGACTCTCTGAGAAGCGTCGCACTTTGGATGATGCCAAGATATGCTCGCCACGCCGCGCCACGCTGACCTATATCAACAATGAGATAGGCAGCACTGTCGGCGCTGGGCAAAAGGTGGCTATCGTGAGCGACCTCAGTCACTTCAAGGCAGAATGCGAGATAAGCGATACGCACAGCGAACGCGTCCGTGTGGGCGGTGCTGTCCTGCTGAAGATTGGCAAGGAGCGGCTGACGGGTACCATCAACACTGTTACTCCCCTCAGTCAAAGCGGTGCTATCACTTTTACCGTAGTACCAGACGATATGAGCCATCCACGCCTGCGTTCAGGACTGCGAACTGAAGTCTTCGTCATCACCAGCATCAAGGACGATGTGCTCCGCATCAAGAACGGCTCCTTCTATAGTGGACCTGGTGATTATATTTTGTTTGTTTTAGAAGGCAATGTGCTTACACCGCGTGAAGTGAAACTCGGTGAGTGCAACTACGACTACATCGAGGTCATCGAGGGTTTGCAAGAAGGCGAGCAGGTGGTGGTCAGTGATATGAGTAAATATAAAGGGAAAGAAAAACTGAAAGTAAAATGAGATACTTAAGACAAGCGCTCGCTATGATGCGAGAAGAGAAACTATACTCCGCGATGTACATCTGCGGCACGGCCCTCGCCATTGCCTTCACGATGCTCATTGCCGAAGTGTTTTATATAAAGGTAGCCGACATAGCGCCGGAAGTGAACAGGAGCAAGACGTACTATCTGGAAAGTATGCAGCTGAGAGAAAATCCAAACCAATTACCTTATCCGAAACTGGCAGACTTCCGTGACCTGTTCCAGAAGATGCAGACGCCGGACTGCGTGACGGCTGTGATGTGGTACTGGTCACAGAATGGCGACTACATCAAACTGGCCGACGGCCGTCACTACCGGGCCGTGAAGCTGATGGTGACAGAGCCGGGCTTCTTCCGCTTCTTCCGTTTCCGCTTCACGGAGGGCGCACCCTTCACGCAGGATGACTTCGACAGCGGGCGGCGCAATGTCGTCATCACCGGGGAGATTCGGGACCTCCTCTTCGGAAAGGATGGGAAGGCCGTGGGCAACACCATCAACGTCAACTATCTGGATTACCGCATCTGCGGCGTGGTAGAGACACCAAGCCAGCTCACGGAAAGGTGCGTGGCAGACATCTACATTCCCGCCGCTGCCGACGGGTTGCCAGCAAACTGGGGCACCGGTTACGAAGGCCAGTCCTGCAGGGTCTTCTTCTCCGTCCCCTCCGCCAAGCGCGACGCCTTCATGCAGGAAATGAAGGAGGTGGAAGCCCGCTACAACTCCATGCATTCGGACCAGCCCGTAGATATGACGAATAGTATAGCGTCGCACTACGCCAAAGTCTGGGGAAACCTGGGCTTCTTATTCAATACCTGGGGCGACAGCCTCATTTGGTACGTTGTGTCCGGCATCCTGTTGCTCCTCATCGTGCCTGCCATCAACCTGAGCGGCATGGTGGCGAGCCGAATGGAGCGCCGCCTGCCCGAGATGGCCATCCGCAAAGCCTTCGGAGCCAAGCGCCGCATCTTGCTCGGGCAGGTCGTGACGGAGAACCTGATGCTGACGCTCATCGGCGGCGGCGTGGGGCTTTGCCTCGCCTGGGCGGCACTCTACGGCTGGCGCGACTGGGTGTTCTATACCTTCTCCAGCAACAGAGAGCTCTACGGTGCCGTGCCCATCTTGAAGGGCGAAATGTTCTTCGGCCCCGCCATCTTCCTCATCGCCCTGCTCGTCTGCTGCGTGCTGAACCTGTTGGCCGCCACGCTACCCGCATGGCTCAGCCTAAGGAAACCGATTGTTGAATCCATGATGATAAAGAAATGAAACAGTTAAAAGAACTATTCCGTCGGAGCACATCTCTCTGGCTCGCCCTCGAACTGATATTGGTCACCTTCACATTGTGGTGGGCCTTCGACCCTGTCATCGTCACCAACTACGTCTTCCACCTGCCGCTTGGCTACGACGTGGACCGCATGGTCAAGCTGGACGTTGCCGGCACATCAGACCAGACCGGTATGTCCGCTCTTGACTTCTCGGACGAAGAGGAAATGCTGCTCCGGAAGCTGCAGGAGATGGATGAGGTGGAGCTGGCCTACAGCGCCCATAACAATCCCATGGGCTGGAACACCATGTTTCACCCTCGATTCTTCTTCAACGACAGGGGCGACTCTATCCAGGTTCGGTGCTACGGCTTCCACAAGGACTCGAAGATGCTCGAGGTCTATGGCATCCACTCCCTGACACCCGATGTGCCAGACAGCGAACTCACCCGCGACTGCGAGTGGGACAAGACCGTCATCTTCACGCGCTCAATGGCCCTGTGGTTTTTCGGCACCACAGACGTGGCAGGACGGAACGTGGAGGGGAAGGAGTACGGCTATGACCCCGAAATCCGCACTGGCGTATGGCAAAGGAAGCAGTTCCACATCCGCGCCGTGGTGGAGGACGTGCGCTACCAGGCCTCCGAGTGCGACTATGCAACCATCTTCATTTGCGACGGAACACTCAGTTCCAGCGCACCCATCATTCTCCGGCTTCGCGAAGGCGTGAACTCCGAGCACTTCGTGCAGGAACACGAGAAGGATTTTCTGAACGAGTTGGTGACGGAGCACCGCTACATCCGTGGCATACAGACCGCCGTGGAGGCGATGGATAAGCTAACAGGGTCTACCTCTTTAGGACGGATTACGCACAGCAACCTGCTCATCGCCGCCTTCTTTGCCACCAACATGGCCTTCGGTGTACTCGGCACTTTGCTGATGTACACACGACAGCGCCGCGAGGAGGCTGGGGTAAAGCGTGCCTTCGGTGCCACACGATGGAGCATCTTCTGGGGCTTCATCTGCGAAGCATGGTTGCTCACCACCATCAGCGTTATCATCGGCTGCATCATCTACTTCCAGTTCGCTACCGCAAAGGGCCTCTTTACCTTTGGCTCGCACTCAATCCCTGCCGTGCACTTCTGGTTCGACGACTTCGGCACGCACTTCATGGTCGTGTCTCTCTTTGTTTACATTATAATTTTATGTACCGTCCTGCTTGGCACCGCTATTCCAGCCTGGAGAATAAGCCGGAGCGAAATTACAGAATCATTAAGAGAAGAATAAGATTTGTGGGGATTGGCGGATTCATACAATAAAAAACTTGTGGGGATTGGCAACTTTTTATGAAATAAACTTGTGGGGATTGGAAAACCTTACTATCTTTGTGCCATAAATAACGGACTTTGCCCTAAATCGTAAATTGTAAATTGTCAAATAGTAAATCAAAGAAGTGGTTCTTGTAGTTGATGACGATAAAAGCATACGCCTCTCGCTGAAGCTTATCCTGGAACGCAATGAGTTCGAGGTTGTTTTGGCTGAAGAACCACATGCCGCCATACAGGTGATTCGAGATAATCCCGCTGTGGAACTGGTGCTGATGGATATGAATTACAATATCTATCGCACCTCTTCTAACGACGGTGAGGAAGGTCTCACTTTGCTGAAACAGATAAAGGTTTTCCGTCCCGACGTGCCATGCATCCTGATGACGGCTTGGGGTACCATCGATCTTGCCGTACGGGGAATGCGGGCCGGAGCGTTCGACTTCATCACAAAGCCGTGGGACAACGGGGTGCTGCTGGAGAGAATACAAACCGCCCGGACACTGAAAGGAAGAGTCTCTTCATCTGACGACAAGAAAGAGGATGGCTCTGGGACGATAATCGGCTCGTCACTGACTGGCATCCTTTCTACCATCAGCCGTGTCGCTCCTACAAATGCGCCTGTTCTTATCACAGGAGAAAGCGGCACGGGCAAGGAACTGATAGCAGAGGCCATACACCGACAAAGCAAAAGGGCTAACGGACCTTTCGTAAAAGTAAACCTCGGAGGCATCTCTTCATCACTCTTCGAAAGCGAGATGTTCGGCCATAAGAAAGGCTCCTTCACAGATGCTACAGCCGACCGCATCGGTCGCTTCGAGTTGGCGAAGGGCGGCACAATCTTCCTCGACGAGATTGGCGAACTGTCGCTTGCGAGCCAGGTTAAATTGTTGCGCGTGCTGCAGGATCAGACATACGAGGTGCTGGGCGACAGCCATACACGCCGTACGGATGTCCGCGTCGTTTGCGCCACGAATGCCGACCTGCAGGCAATGGTTAAAGAGCACACTTTCCGCGAAGATCTCTTCTATCGCATCAACTTGATTAACCTGCGCTTGCCACCTCTGCGTGAACGACGCGAGGACATTCCACTCCTTGTAGAACATTTCCTGCGCGAAGCTTGTCTGGCTAATAATGTTCCTGTTGTCACTGCATCATACGAGGCTATCGCTTACCTGCAGACGCTTCCTTTCCCCGGAAATATCCGCGAACTGAAGAACCTGGTGGAGCGTGCTCTGCTCATGCATGACCCTGAAAGCGAAAAACTCACCGCCGCAGACTTCGCCGCTCCTTCCCATCCTGCCGCCGTGCCATCAGCTTCTCCCAAAGGTCCCGCTGCTACCCTCGACGATATGGAGCGCACCGCTATCGCTGCATGTATTCAGAAGCACAGCGGCAACCTCTCCCTCGTGGCAAAGGAACTGGGCATCAGTCGTGGAGCACTATACCGAAAAATTGAAAAGCACGGGCTATGAAACTAAAGTATTACTTCTTCATCCTCTGTTTATGCATCATCCTGATAGCCTGCGCCAGTTTGTATGCTACGTTCCATACCCACCCCCGGCTGTTCTATGCTACGGAAGGTTTTATCGTATTGATGCTCTTTTACCTGTGGTTCTTCTATCAGAAGACCATACGCCCCTACGATACACTCGTAAGCGGCATGGAACTGGTGAAGGACTTGGATCTGACGACACGGCTTGCCCCGTCGGGACAGCACGAGACAGACATCATTGTCCGCACATTCAACGAACTGCTTAACCGCCTGCGCAGTGAACACCTGAGTCTAGAAGAGCAATACACTTTCCTTAGTCTTCTTATCGAGGCATCACCAATGGGCATCATACAGTGCGACCTGGAGGGCAAAGCCATTTCTATGAATCCTGCGGCACGGGACATGTTCTCGCCTGCCATAGAAGAAGCAATGCGTTCTCTTAAGCTCGGAGAGTCATCCAATGTGCGACTTGCAGGCGGACCACAGCTATATCGCATCAGCCACCTGTCATTCCCCGACAGAGGCTATCGTCATCCCTTCTTCCTCATTGAATCCCTTACCGAAGAGATACACCGAGCAGAAAAGGCAGCATACGAGCGAATTATCCGCATGATTGCACATGAGGTGAACAACAGCGTGGCTGGAACGGTTA
>JAEEGG010014616.1_pt1 | contig 16590 bp, 10 predicted proteins | sample 9134161 | NCBI WGS metagenome assembly JAEEGG01 (sample SAMN16246543, study PRJNA631951) | gut metagenome | biome: gut microbiome; feature: rumen; material: CR-attached | host: Bos | place: Iran: Karaj | collected 2018-10 | reverse complement strand
CCCGGGCGAGTACAAGATCTACGCCTGCGGGCCCACGGTCTATAACTTCATTCATATCGGCAACGCGCGTCCGCTGTGCGTTTTTGACACGCTCCGCCGCTATCTTGAATACAGAGGCTACAAGGTAAAGTTCGTTCAGAATTTCACCGATATTGACGACAAGATTATCAAGAAGGCAATCGAGGAGAATTCGGACTACAAGACCGTTTCCGAAAAGTATATCGAGGAATTCTGGAAGGACGCAAAGGGACTGAATTTCCGCGAGGCTACCGTTCATCCCAAGGCGACCGAGAACATTGACGAGATTATCCATATTATTGAAACGCTTGTCGAAAAGGGCTATGCGTATCCCGTGGAAAACGGCGACGTATATTTCAGCCCCGCAAAGTTTGACGAATACGGCAAGCTTTCGCATCAGCCGCTCGAGGATTTGGAAGCAGGCGCGAGAATCAATATAGGCGAAGTTAAAAAGGAACCGATGGACTTCGCTCTGTGGAAGGGCGCCAAGCCCGGCGAGCCTTACTGGGAGTCGCCGTGGGGCAAGGGCAGACCCGGCTGGCATATCGAGTGCTCGGCTATGGCGGGCAGATATCTCGGAAAGACTATCGACATTCACTGCGGCGGTCAGGACCTTATTTTCCCGCACCACGAAAACGAAATTGCGCAGTCCGAGTGCTGCAACGGCGTTCCGTTCGCGAACTACTGGATGCACAACGGCTATATCAACGTTGACAATGTCAAGATGTCGAAGTCGCTGGGTAACTTCTTCACCGTACGCGAGGTTGCCGAGAAATTCGGCTACGAGCCTATACGCTATCTTATGATTTCCTCGCAGTACAGAAGCCCGATTAACTATTCAATCGATATTATCGAGCAGTGCAAGGCGGCGCTTGAGCGTCTTTACACCTGCCGAGACAATCTTGATTTCGCGCTTGAAAATGCGGGCGACAGCGTTCCCGACAATGCCGACCAAATCAAGGCTCAGCTTGACTCACGCCGTGAACAGTTTATAAAGGCTATGGACGACGACCTCAACACCGCCGACGGTATTTCGGCAGTATTCGAGCTTGTCAAGGACATAAACGTAAACGTAATTAATTCAGGCTCCAAGGAGCTTGTTGAGTATGCCGCAAAGCTCTTTGACGAGCTGACGGGCGTTCTCGGACTTGTATATAACAGAGACAAGGGCTCACTTGACGACGAGATTGAAGCGCTTATCGAAGCGCGCACCAAGGCGAGAGCCGAAAAGAACTGGGCAGAGGCCGACAGAATCAGAGACGAGCTGAAGGCTCAGGGCATAGTGCTCGAGGACACCGCTCAGGGCGTCAAGTGGCACAGAGAATGACAAGGTCTGTGACCTTGTCAATGAATTGCAAAGCAATTCAATTCATTGAATGAAATGAAAATTCATGATTTGTAAAAATCAATTCATGGCGAAGCCAATTCATAAAAAATGAAATCCCGCAAAGCTCAAATAATCTGCACACAGTGCACGAAGCGCCTTGCGGCTTAAATCGCAACCTGAGGTTGCGTTAGAATTTGCAGGAGGCAAACTTATGAACCTTATTAACAGAATTGCAACCAAGCAAAACGCAAGAGCCTATATCGGCACCGATAACAGATGGCTTGTTATGTTCGCCACGATGCTCCCGCTTATGATTGTTTCGGGCAGCTTCGGCTCGGTCAACGCGGCCGGCGGAAATTACTCGGGTTACAGCGATTCAGCCGACAGCAGGGCAATGCTGTTTATTGCTGTCGTTATCGCGGTATTTGCAATAATCGGCGCTGTACTCAATATACTTCTGGTACCCTTTAACCTCAGTATTAACGGCTATTTCCTCAATCACGTCAGAGGCTTCAATCCCCGGTGGAAATCGCCCTACGTCGAGGGCGCGAACCGCTATGCGAAATATCTTGAGGTTGGCTTCACTACGGGACTTGTGATTTTTCTGTGGAGCTGTCTGTTCATAATTCCCGGTATTATCAAGGCCTACGCATATTCGATGGTTCCGTATATCATTCACGACAATCCGAACCTTTCGGGCAGTGAGGCAAGGCGCATAAGCGACCTTATGACAAAGGGACACAAGGGCGAGCTGTTCGTCAAGGACATGAGCTTCATTCCCTGGTATCTGCTTATAGGCTGCACCTGCGGACTTGCAAGCTGGTATGTTTTTCCCTATGTCAAGACCGTGGATGCCATGTACTACGAAGGCCTTAAGGACAATGCCGTAAGGTCGGGACTCGTTCCCGCAGGCACATTGGGCGTTGTTATCGAAACTCCCGCTGCACCGCAGAACAATAGCGGCTTTAACGCTTATCAGCCCTATTCGGCTCCGCAGAGCAACAGCGATTTCAGCGGCTATCAGCCCTATACTCCGCCCGTTAATCCCGAGTCAAAGAGCGAGGAGAGAACGATAATCTTAAACGGCGAGGAATATAAGCCGACGGACAGCGGCTTCAACAATCAGTAAAATCGTCAGAATAAAAAAATCTGTATTTTTTCAAATTTTTTGTTGACAAATCATTTTTCAAGTGCTATTTTAGAAAAAACGAACAAACCTACGATTAAGAGTAGTAACCCTTTACGAAGCTCACAGAGAGCCGCTGGCAGTGGAAATGCGGCAGGGGAGTAATCGGTGAATGGACTTATGAGGGCGGCCGAAAGCGAAAGCGAGTAGTAACCGACGTGGCGTACACGTTACAGTACGGCTTATATGAAAGTATAAGGCAGAGAGGGCGCGAAAGCGTCAACTTGGGTGGCACCGCAGGTATTAATTCCTGTCCCATTTTACTGGGACAGGATTTTTTATTTATTCTAAAAACAAAATTTGACAAGGAGGAAAAGACTATGTCAGAAAACAAAATCCCTTACAAGATTTATCTTGAAGAAAGTGAGATGCCGAAGGCATGGTACAACGTACGTGCAGATATGAAGAACAAGCCCGCACCGTTGCTTAATCCCGGAACGCATCAGCCGATGACAGCCGAAGAGCTCGAAGGCGTGTTCTGCGCGGATCTCGTAGCTCAGGAGCTTGACAACGAAAACGCGTACATTGAAATTCCTCAGGAGATCAGAGATTTCTATAAAATGTACAGACCTTCTCCGCTGGTAAGAGCATACTGCCTTGAGGAAAAACTCGGTACTCCCGCGAAGATTTATTACAAGTTCGAGGGCAACAACACCTCAGGCTCGCACAAGCTCAATTCAGCCATCGCTCAGGCTTACTACGCAAAGAAGCAGGGCTTAAAGGGCGTTACAACCGAAACGGGCGCAGGTCAGTGGGGTACGGCTCTTTCGATGGCATGCTCATACTTCGACCTCGACTGCAAGGTTTATATGGTTAAGGTTTCATACGAGCAGAAGCCGTTCAGACGTGAGGTTATGAAGGTTTACGGCGCAAGCGTAACTCCCTCTCCGTCGATGGAAACCGAAATCGGTAAGAAGATCAACGCCGAGCATCCCGGCACAACAGGCTCGCTGGGCTGCGCTATTTCCGAAGCTGTTGAGGTTGCCGTCAAGAATCCGGGTTACAGATACGTTCTCGGTTCGGTTCTCAATCAGGTGCTTCTTCATCAGTCGGTTATCGGCCTTGAGACAAAGGCTGCGCTCGACAAGTACGGCATCAAGGCTGATATGATTATCGGCTGCGCAGGCGGCGGCTCGAATCTCGGCGGACTTATTTCCCCGTTCATGGGCGAAAAGCTCAGAGGCGAAGCGGATTACGAGATTATCGCCGTTGAGCCGGCTTCATGCCCGAGCTTCACACGCGGCGTTTACGCGTACGATTTCTGTGACACGGGTATGGTTTGCCCGCTTGCCAAGATGTACACTCTCGGCTGCGACTTCATTCCGTCGGCAAATCACGCAGGCGGTCTTCGCTACCACGGTATGAGCCCCATACTCTCTCAGCTTTATGATGACGGTCTTATGAAGGCTGTTTCCGTTGAGCAGACAAAGGTATTCGAGGCTGCCGAGCAGTTCGCGAGAGTTGAGGGTATCCTTCCCGCTCCCGAAAGCTCGCACGCTATCAGAGTTGCCATCGACGAAGCTCTCAAGTGCAAGGAAACCGGCGAGGAAAAGACCATAGTATTCGGACTTACCGGCACGGGCTACTTCGATATGGTTGCCTACGAGAAGTTCCACAACGGCGAGATGAGCGACTACATCCCGACCGACGAAGAGCTTGCAAAGTACAGAGCAAAGCTTCCGAAGATGGACTGATAATTAAATATAAACAGACCGACAGCCGTCGGTCTGTTTTTTTGTCATTTCAATTCTTAAAAAATTGTTACAAATGTCCGTTAGCGGTTGAATAAAAAGTCATTAAGTGATAAAATACTTAGGTTAAGTAATTAATTATTCTTTATATATATTTTCGGAGGAAGAAATGAGAAAACTGGCTTTATGGGAGGCACGGCATCCGAAAATCGTAATTGCGATAGCGGTTGCGCTGCTCATCCCGTCGATAATAGGCTTCTTCTGCACGAGGGTTAACTACGATATGATGTCGTATCTGCCCGATACGTTTGAGTCCGTGCAGGGCGAGCAGGTGCTCGACGAGGTCTTCAACAATGCGGGTATTTCGATTATCGTCTTTGACAACTACGACCCGAAGTACGTCGACGCCGTCAGAACGGAGATTGAAAAGATTGAGGGTGTTACCTCTGCAACGTGGATAAGCACCGTTGCCGACATATCGATTCCGCAGGACATTATGCCCGAAGCCGTAACCGATATTTTCTACTCAAAGGACGGCACGAGCACAATGATGCTCGTTCAGTACAAGTACAAGGGCTCGTCAAACGAAACGCTTGCAACCATCAAGAATATCAAGAAACTGCTTGACAAAAACACGTTTATAAGCGGATTTTCCGCCATCATCGAGGACACAAAGGAGCTGACCGAAACTCAGGCTCCGCTCTATATTCTCGTTGCCGTAACGCTCGCGCTTATCGCGCTTTGTGTTATGATGGAGTCGTGGGCGCTGCCGCCCGTAATACTGTCATCGCTGGGTATGGCGATAATTTACAATATGGGCTCCAACGTTTTCCGGGGTGAGATTTCATTTATCACCCAGGCGGTTGCGGCCATACTGCAGCTGGGTATCACGATGGACTACTCGGTATTCCTCATGGACAGATACAAGGAGGAAAAGCACAAATACGCCGACCGCACCGAGGCTATGGCTTCGGCGGTTACAAAGTCCTTTGTGGCGCTGATGGGAAGCTCGCTGACGACCGTTTTCGGCTTCCTTGCGCTGTGCTTCATGACGCTTCGCTTAGGCTTCGATATAGGCTTCGTTATGGCGAAGGGCGTTGTGTTCGGCATACTCGTCGTAGTATTCGTACTGCCCGAGATTATACTGCTTTTCGAGAAATATATAGACAAGTACCATCACAAAAACTTCCTGCCGAAGTTTGACCGATTGAACGACTTTATCGTAAAGCACAAGGCGATATTTGCGATACTGTTTCTGGTGCTTCTCGCACCCTCTTATCTGCTTCAGAGCAAGCTTGAGGTCTATTACGACTTTTCGCAGGCGCTTCCCTCGAAGCTCGTTTCAATTCAGGGACTTCAGCGCCTTAAAACCGACTTCGGTATGGCTTCCACTCAGTTCATAGTAGTTGACGATACTCTGCCGTCGGGCACGCTTATCGAAATGGAGGAGGAGCTTAAAAAGGTTGACGGCGTAACCTCGGTTATTGCGTACAACAGTTTCATAGGCCCCGCATTCCCCGACGATATAATCCCCGACGCGATACTTGATATCTGTAAAAAAGACGGCAAGCAGTTGATGATGGTCAACACCTATCTCGAGACCGCTTCGCCCGAACTCAACGACCACATTGATAAGCTCATAGCCGTTGTCAAATCCTACGACCCGAATGCCATTGTAACGGGTGAGGGCGCGATAACCAAGGATATGATTACCACCGCGGACCGCGACTTCAAGGTCACGGCGCTGATGTCGATAGGCGCGATATTCATACTGCTGCTGTTCGCATTCAAATCAATCAGTATTCCCGTTCTGCTTATAGCGTCCATTGAAATTGCAATCTGGATTAATCTCGCGCTTGCAAAGATAATGGGCTCGGACGTAAACTTCATAGCGCCGACGGTCATCAACTGCGTTCAGCTGGGCGCGACGGTTGACTACGCGGTGCTTCTGACGACAAGATTCCGCGAGGAGCTTCACCACGGCCTTGACCGTAAGACGGCGATACTCAGGGCGGCGAACAACGCCGAGCAGTCGATATTCCAGAGCGCGGTCGTCTTCTTCATGGCGACGTTCGGAGTTTACCTCGTCTGCAATATCAATATGATTAAGGGTATGTGCGCGCTGCTTGCGCGCGGCGCGATAATCAGCGCACTTTCAATTATATTCTTCTTAACGCCGCTTCTTTATATCTTTGAGGGCGTTATTGACAAAACCACTTTAGGCTGGCATAAGGGCAAGAATCTTGCCGACGCGGAATTCGCCGACGTCACGCCCGTTGCCGAAACCGAAAATGCACAGGAGGATGAGAACAATGCTTAAAGGAAAAACAGTTAAAATAATAAGCCTGCTCACGGCATTGTCGCTTATACTGCTTTGTATGGCGGGCTGCGGCAAGAAGCTGCCGACCGACAATCAGATTATACTCGACAAGCTCGGCGAGAAGAAATACGTTCAGACCGAGTACGAAACAATAGTTGAGAATACCGACCTTCGCAAGCAGGAGACGGTTTACGTAAATATCGGACCCGACGGAAGCGTCAACAAGGTTACCGTAACCGACTGGCTTCACGTCAACACTCCGCAGGTCAGGGTTGTTGATACGAGTACGCTTAAAGATATCAGAAACGTAAAGTCCCTTGCCGAACCTATCGTTCAGGATCAGTACCTGCTTTGGGACATGGACTCGACCGATCTTTATTACAGCGGTATCAGCGATAAAGAACCGCCGATAAAGTTCGAGATAAAGTACTTTATGGACGGCGAGGAAGTACCCTGCAATCAGATGGCAGGGGAGACAGGTCACGTTACCATTCAGATTAAGGCTATCAATACTCTTACCGCAAACGTCAAGTCCGACGGCAAGGAATACACCATCAGCTGTCCGATGCTTATGGTCGGCGGTATGATACTCTCCGAGGAGAAGTTCACCAATATCGCCGTCGAGAACGGTACGGCGCTCGGCGACGGCACGAAGCAGATAGTATTCTTCGCGGGCGTTCCCGGTATGGATCAGAGCTTAGGACTTTCGTCGCTCAACCTTTCGCTTCTCAACCCTCAGCTTTTAAGCGATACCTACACAATTACCGCCGACGTCGTGGACTTTGCGCTGGGCAATATGATGTTCGCGGTTCTTCCGTTCTCATCAATAGGCTCGATAGGCAACGGCGAGCTGCCCGAAACCGTTGACGAGGTCAAGGGAATACTGACCGATATTCAGTCGCTTCAGACGGCGCTTAACGGCCTCGACCTTGAAAAAATAATAGGACTTCTTTACGGCGATTCCGACAAGATAGGTGATATGCTCGACGCGGTCAGCGAAGCCGTAAAGCTCTATAACGAGAACGAAAAGATGCTTAAGGTTATCGACAAGTATATGACCGAGGATAACCTTGCGGCGCTCGACAGACTTGTTGATGACATCAATCAGACCGATATAAACGCGATTTCACGTACACTTTCCGACCCTGCTATGCAGCGGCTTATCGGTATGCTGCCCGCGCTCTCAGAGAGCCTTACGGGATTAAAGGGACTTGCGGACGATCTGAATAAGGTTATGCCCGTATTCCAGGCGATGAACGAGGATATGCAGGACCCCGAAATCCAGAAGTCGCTTGAAAATCTGCCGCAGACGCTCACGAAGCTTAAGGAAATACTCGCCGTAATTGACGACAACCGCGAACTTCTCGACGCGCTCGGCGCATTTGCTGGCGGCGACAATGACGCTCAGCTTCAGGCGGTTATGGACACGGCCAAGAAGTATCTCAACACCGACGAGCTTTCCGAGGCGCAGATGCAGACGCTTGCGGGCAGAACGAGAGAGTGGCTGAGCTTCGGTATGAGCTATTCGATTTTCACTCAGAAGATTGAGGGCAATACCTCGACAGTCCTCTTCACCTATAAGAGCGACTCAATCAAAAAAGCTGCTGAATAAACACACAAAGCATAACGGCGCACTGTAAAGTGCGCCGTTTTTGTTGACCTGCCAAAATGGGATTTATCACTCTTTTGTAAAAAATCTCTTAATTTTAGACAAAAAATGTATTTTATTGTTGACCTTGCGGAAAAAATAAAGTAAAATACATTTGTCGAAATTTGATTATTTAACTTTTATTATATATTTGGTGACACTAATGAAAAAGATTTTTGCTTTCGAGGTATTTGATATCGTCGCTTCAAACGAGGGTATCATTATCTCTCAGAAGGAGCTTTACAACGGTACGAGCTACAAGGTAAGCTTCCTTGAATACTCGATAAAGCTTGACCGTAAATCTCCCGTAACTAAAGATATCTATCAGGGCTTCAAATACGGCGAGAAGTTTGAGGCTGTTACAAACGAGCTGGGCGATTACGTTTCGTGCGACGTGGCGTTCTTTACCAACGGCAACCTCGTTATCGTATATCCTACGGGTGAGACGGGCATGTTCGACAAAAACGGCAAAAACGTCTGGAGCACCGACCTGCTCTACCGTGACTGCCCGATTACCGGCGCTGCCGCCGACGGCTCTCAGTTCTGGAGCGCCGTGCCGATGCAGAACTCGATTATCAGCTATTCAATCCCGCATAAGAAGTTCAGTATGCGCATAGGCTCCGAGCATTCCAACACCTTCGTTGAGCCCGTCAGCGTTACGCGCTACGGCAACGAGCTTTACGTATGCTGCGCGGGTTCGAATAAGATAAGAACCGTCAGCCTCGACAACTTTATGCCGAGCGATTTCAAGCAGTTTGACGAACCCGTTTACAAGTATGTAAGAAGCGCAGGCAGGGAATTCGTAGTCCTCGCTTCGGGCGTATATATGCTTTAAGAGTAAAAAAAATTAAGCCCCCTTTTGAAGGGGGCTTGTCTCTTTTTTATGCGCCGATATATTTTTTGATGAATTCCTCAACCTTCGGCCAGTAAAGCTCGGGATGAGCGCAGACCGAGCGCGCGTGCGGCGCATCGGGAATTGAGAGTATATCCTTGTCCGTCGGACATGCGTCATAAACTATCTGAAGCATCTCGTAGGGAACGAAGGTGTCCGCTTCGCCGTGGATGAAGAGGGTAGGCGTCTTTGACTTCTTAAGCTGCTCGGTGCAGGAAGCCTCCTTGAACGAGAACTTCTCCTGAAGCTTGTTGATGCGGTCTGACGAGTACAGGAACGGGAACTCGGGAACCTTCATCTGAGTCATCTTGTGCTTTAAGATATCCCATACGTTCGTGTAGCCGCAGTCCTCGATGGCGAGCTTAACATTGTCGGGAAGCTCTTCGCCGAGCGTCATCATAGTCGTTGCCGCGCCCATTGAAACGCCGTGAAGAATAATCTTGCAATCGGGATAGGTCTCAACGAGGTAGTTAATCCAGCTGACTACGTCAAGTCTGTCATACCAGCCCATTGAAACGAACTCTTCCTCGGAGTCCGCGTGGCCGCGAAGGCTGGGCATAAGTACGTTGTAGCCCCACTCGTGGAACTGCTTGGCATAGATACCCATCTTTCTCGGGCTTGAGGTGTAGCCGTGAATGCAGATTACGTAAACGTCGCTGCCCGTTGTTGACTTAAAGAAATCGGCGTGAAGGTTCTTCTTGAACTCCTCGCTCCAGATTGTAATCTTTTCCTTATCGGTGTTGTCGAACCACTCGCAGCCGGTTTCGAGGATTTCCTCGAGCGAGCGTCTGTAGTCGTCGGACATCTTCTTTTTCTTATCGTTTTCCTCTGCCTTTCTGGCTATGGGACCGCTCATACCCGTTCTGGTAAGTACAAGATGGTGAGCGAGCTTGCCCGATGCCACAAAAGCGGCTGTCAGCGCACCCGCCGTGATTGCGGTGTACTTGACCGCCTTAACGAGCTTATTGCCCTTTTTGGCGTTTTTGTCTTTCATACTGAACATCCTTTCGTGTGATTGTTTTATATACACTGATATTTTATAACAAAAATCGTACAAATGCAAATATTATTATCAAATTTAGTTGTAATTGTTCAAAATATCTGTTAAAATATATTCCTACCGAAATATCTTTCCTTACGGGGTGTTTTATATGGATGAAAAGATTATGCGTACCAAGCTTTTCGGCGGTTTTGACAAGAAGGACGTTCTGTCCTATGTCGAGGACCTCAAAAAGCAGGTTGAGGAGCTCAAGAGCGACCTTCAGAAGAAGGATGAGAACATAGACGCGCTCAATTCTCAGGTTGCCTCGCTCTCAGCCGAGTGTGAAAAAATCGCAGAGCTTAACGAAGAGATTGAACAGCGTGACGGCAGAATTGCAGACCTCACCGCTCAGAATCTCGAGCTTTCGGCTTCGGTTGACGCGCTGGGTGCGGTTTCAAGAGAGTATGAGGACGCGAAATCAAAGCTTGAAAAGAGTCAGCAGCAGATTAAGGACGAGCAGGCAAGACTCGGCGCCGCCTTCCTTGACGCGCGCAGATATTCCTCCGAGATAGTAGCCGCCGCCAACGAAAAGGCGCACAACGCTTCTCTCGGCTTTTCCGAGGACATTTCCAAGCAGGCGGGCGAGATTACAAGGCTTTCTCAGGAAATCGACAGTCTTTCCGCTTCATTTACGAAATCCGTTGACGAGCTTCAGGCGAATATTGCCGTTCTCGCTTCGAGAATGTCGGCTGCCGCCAAGAATTTAAGCATCCGTCAGGACGCATCTTTTGAGCCCGACCTTAAGGTTTCGTTTGACGTTGACGACGACGCGACGGGAATTGAACAGACCGACGACGGTTCGGGACTTACATACATCCAGTATCCGCCTCACACCGAGTTCAACGAGGACCTTAATATTCAGCCCGACGGTTCGTTCGGCAAAAAAGCAGACGAGGATATATCGTGAGCGAATACAGAATAAACACAGCCGATATAAAAAACGCGGCGTCATATCTTAAGGCGGGCGATACCGTTTACCTTTCGGGTACGGTCTATACCTCGCGCGACGCAGCGCACAAGCGTATTACCGCTCTTATAAATGAGGGTAAGCAACTGCCCTTTGACTTAAGCGGCGCGGTTATCTATTACGCAGGACCTACGCCCACCCCCGAAGGTCTTGCGATTGGCTCTTGCGGCCCGACAACCTCATCGAGAATGGACGTCTATGCGCCCGATTTTCTTGACAGGGGACTTGCCGCCATGGTCGGCAAGGGACCTAGGAACAAGGCTGTCTGCGACGCTATAGTCCGCAACAAGGCGGTATATTTCTGCGCTATCGGCGGCGCGGGCGCGCTGGCGAGCAGATGTATTACAAAATGCGAGGTCATAGCATTTGAGGACCTCGGCTGCGAGTCGGTAAAGAAACTTGAATTCAATGAATTTCCGCTGACGGTTGCCATTGATGCAAACGGCGGAAATCTTTTCGGAGATAATAATGATTAACGAAGAAGCTTTAGCTTTAAGAAAACAGATAATTGAAAACGAATTTCGACGCATGAACGATATGCAGAAAAAAGCGGTCTTTAACACACAAGGACCGCTTTTAATTCTTGCAGGCGCGGGCTCGGGAAAAACCACAGTCGTAGTCAACCGTATTGCCAATCTTATCAAATACGGCGACGCGTACAATTCGGACTGGTTTGAGCGCACGCCCGACGAAAACGATATCGAAAATATGCGCCGTTATCTTGACGGCGATACCTCCGTTTACGGCAGTATAGCCGATATAATGAGCGTCAATGCAGTTAAGCCGTGGCAGATACTCGCAATAACCTTTACAAACAAGGCTGCCGACGAGCTTAAGGAGAGACTGTCCGTTATGCTCGGTGAGGAAGCGCTCGATATCTGGGCGAGTACCTTCCATTCGTGCTGCGTGCGTATTCTGCGCCGCGACGGCGAGAGAATTGGCTTTTCAAAGCACTTTACGATTTATGACACCGACGACTCGAAGCGGGTTATAAAGGAGTGCATGAAGCTGCTTGATATTGACGACAAATTCCTTTCGCACAAGACTATCCTCAACGAAATCAGCAAGGCGAAGGATTCACTCATCACACCCGACGAATACGCCCAAACCTATCAGGCAGATATTCGCCTTTCGCGCGTTGCCGAGTGCTATAAGAAATACGAAAAAATGCTCGCCGAAGCGGACGCTATGGACTTCGACGACATTATAGTAAATACCATAAAGCTTTTCGAGGAAAATCCCGAGGTGCTCGAATACTATCAGCGCCGCTTTAAGCACGTTATGGTTGACGAGTATCAGGACACAAACTACGCTCAGTATAAGCTGACGGCGATGCTTGCCGACGGCTGGCGCAATATCTGCGTTGTCGGCGACGACGACCAGAGTATCTATAAATTCCGCGGCGCAACTATCGAGAACATTCTGCAGTTCGAAAACCGATACGAAAACACAACCGTTATAAGACTTGAACAGAATTACCGTTCGACTCAGACTATACTTGACGCGGCCAACAGCGTTATCGAAAACAATTCCGAGCGCAAGGGCAAGAATCTCTGGACCGACAACGGAACGGGCGGTAAGATATGCTGGCACACCTCCAACGACGAGGTTGCGGAGAGCAACTATATAGTCGATCAGATTGAAAAGCTTGAAACCGAGGGCTTTAAGCGCTCTGATATCGCTGTGCTTTACCGTATGAACGCGATGTCGAACTCCGTCGAGCGCGCGCTCGTGCGAAGCGGTATTCCGTACCGTCTTATCGGCGGCCACAAGTTCTATGACCGAATGGAAATCAAGGACGCCATGGCGTATTTAAGCGTAATCAATAATCCCGCCGACAAGGTAAGGCTGACGAGAATTATCAACGTGCCCAAGCGCAGCATAGGTCAGACGAGCGTTGACAACGCCTCGCAGATTGCGGACACGCTGGGCGTACCGCTTTTTGAGGTGCTTAAAACCGCCGACGAGTATGAGCTGCTCAAAAGAAGCGCATCTAAGCTGATTGCGTTTACCGAAATGATTGAGGAGTTTATTGAGTTCGCCGAAAATGCCGAGCTTGAGGAGCTTCTCGCGTACGTGCTTGAAAAGACGGGCTATACCGAGAGCCTTCGCAACGAGCCCGAACGCTTTGACGACCGAGTGCAGAACCTGAACGAGTTAGGCTCGACCTTGAAGAGATATAAGGAGGAAAACCCCGACGGCACGCTCGGCGATTTCCTTGAAGAGGTCGCGCTGATGACCGATATCGACGCCTATAACGACGATGACGACAAGGTTGTTCTTATGACGCTTCACTCGGCGAAGGGACTTGAATTCCCCGCCGTATTTATCTGCGGTATGGAGGAGGGGACCTTCCCCGGCAATCAGAGCCTGTTCGACCCGCACGAGGTCGAGGAGGAAAGGCGGCTTTGCTACGTCGGCATAACGAGGGCGAAAAAGCGCCTGTTCCTTACGAACTGTAAATCGCGTATGGTATTCGGCTCGACGAGCTATTACCGTCCGTCGCGTTTTATTGACGAGATACCAGAAAATCTGCTTGAACACTCGCAGGACGGCTTTGCGGGCTCATTCGGCTCGTTCGGCGGTTCATATTCCGGTGCGGGCGCAAGGGCGGTAAGCAAGGCAAAAAGCTATTTCGCCGCCGACAGCGACGTTGAGGACTACGAAGCGCCGAAAACGGTTGACCGCGGCTTTTCGGGCGCACCGAAGAAAGCGCCCGTTGGCGCTTCGCTTGACTACAAGGCGGGCGACACCGTCGAGCACGCCGTATTCGGTCAGGGCGTGATACTCTCAACCCAACCTATGGGCAACGATATGCTTCTCGAAATCGCCTTCACCGAGCGCGGCACGAAAAAGATAATGGCAAAAATGGCGAAGCTTAAGAAGGTATAACATAACAAGGCAGGAAAAATCCTGCCTTGTTTTTATGTATAGGGGCGATTTGCGAATCGCCCGTTTCTATTGACTATCACTAAACACAATGATATAATACATTTTTGAAAAAGAATCTTTGCTCCGGGGGGGATAATAATGATAAAGGTGTTTACTAAACGCTTTTTGTCATTACTTCTTGCATTAATAATTATACTGTCATCTTTGGCTTGGACTGCATTTACATCGTTTGCAGATGATGCTATCCACATTAGCGTTGACGGACTTTGGAAATACAAAATACTTTATAATGGCAAAATATCGATTTGTTCGGGAAATGAATCAAAAGCATATTTAGGTGAGGCTACTGAACTAATAATTCCGTCAGAAATAGATGGATATATCGTTAAAAGTATTGGCGAATATGCATTTTATGGGTGTACTTTTATTGAAAAAGCAATAATATCAAATGGTATTAATACTATCGAAAAAGATGCTTTTAGTTATTGTACAGCACTTAAAAGCATCACGATTCCCGAAAGTATAACGAATATAAAGAGTTCTTTTTCCTATTGTACAGCATTAAATGCGGTTTGTATTAATAGCTTGGAGGCTTGGTGTAAAATTGAATTCTTTGGAGGAAGCGTTGCAAACCCTCTTTTCTATGCACATGATTTATATGTCGATGGTGTGCTTGCTACTGAAATAGTTATCCCAAGCAGTATCACGAAAATTGGATACGATGCATTTTGCGGTTCATCACTAACAAGTGTAATCATCCCAGATAGTGTTACTAGTATAGGTATGGATGCCTTTTCCAACTGCGCCTCTCTTGAAAGCGTTATTATCCCAGATAGCGTTACAAGCATAGACAGTTATGCATTTAATAGGTGCATTTCGCTTGAGCATGTAGTTTTGTCAAATAATATTGCCAAAATAAGCAAAGGAACTTTTTATAATTGTACTTCGCTTCATGATGTAGTTATCCCTAATGGTATTGTTGAAATAGATGATTATGCCTTTTCTGGATGTTCCTCACTTACTAGTATAAGAATTCCTAATAGCGTTGTAAAAGTAGGGCGTGAAGCATTTTATAAATGCAATGCACTTATGGTTGCTATTGTCCCAAGCAATGTAACAAGTATAGATACTGACGCCTTCGGATATTATTATGACGATTGGCGCGGTCGCAGAGTGCTAAATGGTTTTGTTTTATATGGATATGTTGGTACAGCTGCTGAAAGATATGCAAATAAAAATGATATTGTTTTTATTCCGTTAGATAGTGTTGAACACATCTGTCCCTTCCCGATTTATTATTGGTCGGATGATAATAGCATTTGTACAGCAACAGCACAATGCCTTTTGCATAACGATGAAACAGTTGAGGAAATTGTTGGCACTGCTTCTATTATTAGTGTTGAGCCGGGGTGTTACAACAGTGGAATAGAAACATATACTGCCTCATTTGAGAATTGCTTATTTGAAACACAAACAAAAGATGTTACCATTGATGCTGTAGGTCATAATTGGGCTTTGCCTACCTATACTTGGTCGTCTGATAACAGCAAATGCACGGCGACAAGGGTATGCTCAAGGGATTCTTCGCATAAGGAAACCGAAACCGTAAATACAACAAGCGTTACAACGGAATCAACGTACGAGAAAACGGGAAAGATTGTATATACGGCGAAGTTCACAAATTCGGCATTTGCAACACAGACCAAGACGGTTACACTGCCCGTAAAGACATTCCCGGATGTTAAGAGCAGCGATTGGTTCTACACTGCGGTTCAGTATAATGCCGAGAGAGGCTTCATTACGGGCTTCAAGGACGGAACCTTCGGCCCGAATAAACAGCTTACCCGTCAGGATTTCGTTGTTATTCTTGCCCGTATCGCGGGCGCAGATTTAACTTCTTACGAGAATGTTCAGAGCACTATGCCCGATGTAATCAAGGGTTCATATTATGCGGCGGCTGTCAACTGGGCAGTTGATAACGGAATTATCGGCGGCTACACCGGCGGCGCAAAAGCGGGTAAGTTCGGCGTAGGCGATCCGATAACAAGAGAACAGGTTTGCGTAATTCTCTACAGATATATGGGTTCACCCGCAATAACGGGCGCGGATAATACACTCAAGCCTTTCGCGGACGCTGGCAAGATAAGCTCCTTTGCAAAGAACGCGGTAGTTTGGGCAATTCAGAACGGTGTAATAAGCGGTAAGAAGCCCGACACGCTTGCTCCCACGGTAACTGCTTCCCGTGCAGAAATCGCAACGATAGTAATGCGTATGGACAAGGCGGGAATGTTTAACGAATAAGCACAACAAAATAAACAAGGCAGGAGAAATCCTGCCTTGTTTTTATGCGTAGGGGCGACCTGCGGTCGCCCGCGGGCGATTCGTGAATCGCCCCTACACAGTTTTTTCTTATTATAGCATCGAATTGTAAACACGACTCAACCTCTCCTGCTAAGGAGAGGGGGACCGCCGAATGGCGGTGGAGAGGTTAATAAACTCACAATTCTTTAACGCCTCAGTCATGTTGCGTAAGGGCAAAATGACAGCTGCGCTGACACGGGGGGGTTGGCAGGTTACGCTCTATATAATATTACAGCATCGAATCGT
>JAEEGG010014614.1_pt1 | contig 16591 bp, 9 predicted proteins | sample 9134161 | NCBI WGS metagenome assembly JAEEGG01 (sample SAMN16246543, study PRJNA631951) | gut metagenome | biome: gut microbiome; feature: rumen; material: CR-attached | host: Bos | place: Iran: Karaj | collected 2018-10 | reverse complement strand
TGATTTCCATACTCGTGTATCTAGTTACCGCGGAACTACCTACCTTATGCAGGCCGGCAGCGTACATGTCCACCTGAACCTTGTTCATGATATCAACGTGGGTCTTGCGGGCCAGTTTGCTGGAACCAACCTTGTACAACGGGAGATAATCGTTCTTCTTCGTCTCTTCGTTGTACTGAGCCACCATCCGGTCAACCTTACAATGCTGAAGGAGACTCTTGATGCAGGCGTTATAGCCATACGTCCCATAGATGTTCCGTAATATCGGGAAACCGAATCCCGTTCGCTTAATGATATCAAAGGCGTAACGGACAATCGGAGTCTGAACCTCAACGTTCCCCTCCTGGGAATCAGCTGTTTTCTTCGGGATATAATGGATGTAAGGTATCCCATCTTCGCTGACTGCGATGGAATCCATGTTCAGATCCAAGAAGTCACTGATTCGACAACCAAATGCACACTGCACGACAAATGCATCCCGAGTACCTTCCAACGACGTCGGGACCTGGGCAGAAAGAATCGTCAGTAGTTCATCCTTCCGGAGGAAGAAAGGATCGTCATACTTGGTCCTCATTACAGCTTTCTTCCTCTCCTTACCTAGTTTCCTAAACGGAGATTTCCGGATCTCGTCGATATCCTCCAACTCAGTGAAGAAAGTCTGGAACATTTTCATCTGGGAAGTCACCGTATTCATGGAGAGCCTGGCTTGAGGCTTGTTTTGCTTCTTGACCTCCTTATACAGCCTCTCATACTTCTTGACATAGAGATATTCGTCAAAGAGGAACTCACGGAATTCCATCAAATGGTCGATGCCAAACTCATCGGCGGTTATCCCACTTATGCCCTTTATAATCAGGAAACGCTCTAGTTTGTCAGCGACCACGAGGATGTGTTTATGCCTTGCCTCTCCGACAATACCGGCACGAAGAGCTCCATCGGCATACTTGCGAAAACGGGCAACGATTCCAGGATTCTCTGCACGGACTTCAACTATAGGGCTCTTAAGTGCAGCTATCTCGCGTTCCAGGACATCAGTCGTTACATCCAGACCTTCATCCTTCATTTTCGCGTAGGCAGCCATCATCACCTCATATTCCTTCTTCAGCGATTCAGACAAATCTACGTTGAACAACTTGACGCGGTCTTTACGCGAGCCATCCGGATTCAGTTTTTCCAGATCCTTTTCACTACATAGTATGTCCGTAGTATAATAGACCTGACCGGAACGGCCGTCCCGGATACGATACTTGACCCTGACCTCACCCTTCTTTTTGCATGGATAGAACGTAACTTTCTCCATTTAACAGCCTCATTATAGCGTGGTTAAGTTTACTCAAAACTTAACCACCAAGTTGCAATTTACCTCAATTCAGTTGCAATCCAATGAGAATTCACAACCGTAACAATCTGATACACAAAGGTAATACATTTTACCAAGATTGCAAATGCTTTTATTATAAAAATCCTGTTGGAGTCACGATAAAACCCCGCTAGAGATAGTTCTAGCGGGGTTTTTCTTTTTTACTGTACCACCCTTGTACCACCGACGGCGAGACAAGTGGCCAGCTGACCGGACGGAAGGGTGCAATCGTCTGCTCTGGAGCAGGTCGCGGGCCATCTTGGCGCAGGTGGTCTGTGTTTTTGGCGCAGGTGGGTTTTTAGGGGGAAGACCTGCGCCACTATAGGGCTCAGAAGCGCGATTCTTGGCGCAGGTCACCAACCTTTTTCTCACCTGCGCCAAAAACACAGACCACCTGCGCCAAAGACAGGGCGAACCCCTACGGATTCACCCGTTTTCCCAGCATGCGGTTGAGGTGGGTCTCCAGGATGTGGAAGCTGGGATCGACCATCGTGCCGTGGCCATGGCCGTCCAGTTCATAGAGGTAGGTCTCCTGGTGACCGACGAGCTTCATCAGGCGGGCGAGGTACTGGTTCTCGTCATAGCGGCCGTAGAGTTCCAGCTCGCGGTCGCCGCAGATGAGGACGAGTGGCGGACAGTCCGGGCGGACCCAGTGGATAGGGGCGAACTCGTCGATGGTGACCTGAAGGGGCTTCAGGCCCTGCATCTTGCGGACATTATAGTGCGTCACAGCCTGACCGCTGAAAGGCACATACATCATCACGCTGTCGGCATCGGTGTCGTAGGCGGCCAGCCAGGATTTGTTCAGACAGAGCAACATGCCGATGTAGCCGCCTGCGGAATGGCCGGTGACGACGATCTTGGCGGGGTCACCGCCGTAGTCGGCGGCGTGACGGAAGACCCAGGCCACGGCCTCGGCCGCATCGTCCAACGTCTCCCGGATGGTCACTTTCGGAAGCAGCCGGTAGTTCACGCCCACGACGACCCAGCCTTTCTCCTTCAGGCGGTCGGGAATCTCCTTATTGCCCGCTTCCAGACCGCCGCCATGGAACCAGACGATGACCGGGCAATCCTCCTCCCCTTCCGGGTAATAGACATCGAGTTTCAGCCGCTCGCGGGAGTAATCGTCGGTCTTGTGCGTGTAGCTGATGTCGTTAACCTGCTTGTAACCCTGCGCGCCGAGCCCCGTGAAAGCCAGGCATAGCGCAAGCGTGACCAGAATGTGCTTCATAAGTTGCATGTCATTGAGATTGATACACTTGCGAAGATACTGCTTTTTCCCGCATAATTGATTATCTTTGTGATAAATACCACATGGACATGAAAACACGGATCATTTGGGCAGCCGCCGCACTTTTCTTCGCGGGACTGCTGCAGGCCCAGACGCTGGGCCAGGATGCACGCTACTGCAACCCGCTGCCGATGGAGATCGGACAAGGGAGCGCCTCGGGAGACGTCAGTGTCTTCCAATGGGAAGGCAAGTATTACATGTTCTGCACCGGAGGCGGGGCCTGGGTGTCGTCCGACATGCTTAACTGGGAGTATCACTATGTGGCCGGCGTGCCGGTCGCGCCTGATGTGTGCCCTTACAACGGCAAGTTCTACATGACCGGCAACAGCTCCAACGTGTGGGTGGCCGACAACCCGCTCGGGCCGTATGAGGTCCTGGGCCAATGGAAGGGTACGCCGGACCGCGAGCACGGCTGGAGCCAGGGCTTCGACCCGCATATCTATGTGGACGAGAACAACCAGCCCTACCTGTTCTGGCCGGGCATGGCCATCAGCGGCATCTATTCCGTCAAGCTGGATCCGAAGGACATCACCCAGTTCGTGGGCCCCGTCACCCACCATTTCAGCTTCAATCCCAACCATGTCTGGGAGCGCCAGGGCGAGCAGAATGAGTTCACGGACGTCGCCTGGATCGAGGGCCCGTGGATCTACAAGCATAACGGAACCTATTATCTGCAATATTCCGCCTCGGGAACGCAGTGGAGGACCTATGCCGAGGGTTATTATAAGGCCAAGGACGTCCAGGGACCGTACGAGTACGCGCCGAACAATCCCCTGCTCCGCCGCACGGAAGGTATCGTGACGGGTCCGGCGCACGGAAGCATGGTCACGGGTCCGGACGGCAACATCTGGCAGTTCTATACGGTCGTCCTGCGCAGCGGCGGCCGCCGGATCGGCATGGACCGCGTCACGGTGGACAAGGACGGCAACCTGACCTGTAACGTGACGGATACGCCGCAGTGGGCGCCCGGTGTGGTGAAGGATCCCACGCAGGGAGATTCCGGTTCCATCATCGTGTCCATCGGCAAGACCACCATGAGCACCGGACAGGGATTCCCCGGTGAGGCCAAGGTCGCCTCGAGCGCCAAGCCCGGAAGAGGCCCGGAGTATGCGCTGGACAATTCCACCGCGACCTGGTGGGAACCGGCCGAGGATGACGTGAATCCGGTCCTTACCATCAGCCTGTCTCCGGCCGTGGACCGCGACCGGGTGCAGACGTTCCAGGTCGACGGCGCCCGGCTGCTGTTCGGCGGCGGTGCCCGGAGAGGATTCTCGGGCGCGGCCGGATCGGCGCCGGTCTATAAGTATAAGATTGAAGTGTCCATGGACGGGAAGGACTGGCGTACCGCGCTGGATCAATCCGGCAACCAGGTGCCCAGGAACGTGCTGTTCGATGAAATCGCCCCCGTGGAGTGCCGCTATGTCCGCCTGACGATGCTCGACTGGCCCAGGACCAGCCCGCTGAGCATCCTGGACTTCTCCGTCTTCGGCAAGGCCACCGGCTACTCCCCTTCCCAGGTGCCCGTTCCGACCCCGAAGGTCATGAATTAAATGTAGGGATTACGGCCTGGTCTGGCCGCGCCCGTCGATGAGCCACTTGTAGGTGGTGAGTTCCTCGAGGCCCATGGGGCCGCGGGCGCCCAGTTTCTGGGTGCTGATGCCGATTTCCGCGCCCAGGCCGAACTGGGCGCCGTCGGTGAAGCTGGTGGGGGCGTTCACGTAGACGCAGGCGGCGTCCACGCTGGCCTGGAAGGCCGCGGCGGCCGCCGGGTCGTCCGTCACGATGCTCTCGCTGTGGCCGGAGCCGTACCGGGCGATATGGTCCAGGGCTTCCTGCAGGCTGTCCACGGTGCGGATGGCCATCTTATAGTCCATGAATTCAGTGCCGAAACTGTCCGGGCCGGCGGGGCAAACCAACGGATATACATCCTTCAGTACCGCGTAAGCTCGCTCATCGGCATAGATGGTCACGTTCTTCTCCGCCAGCGGCGCGCAGAGGGCCGGGAGGTCCTGCAGGCGCGCGCTGTGCACGATGAGGCAGTCCAGGGCGTTACAGACGCTCACGCGCCGCGTTTTCGCATTGAAAACGATGGCCTTGCCCATCTCCAGGTCGCCTGCCGCGTCGAAATACGTGTTCACCACGCCGGCGCCGGTTTCGATGCAGGGGATGCGGGCGTTGTCGCGGACAAAGTCGATGAGCCGGCGGCCGCCGCGCGGGATGACGACGTCGACGTAGCCGACGGCGTTCAGCAGCGCGTTCGCCGCCTCGTGCGTGGCGGGCAGCAGCGTGGCAGCCGCCGGGGCGATGCCCTGGCGCTGCAGCACCCGCTGCACGATCGCCACGGCGGCGCGGTTGGACGCGTCCGCGTCCTTCCCACCCTTCAGCACGCAGGCATTCCCGCTCTTGAAACAAAGCGAGAACACGTCCAGCGTCACGTTCGGACGTGCCTCATAAATGACGCCGATCACCCCGAAAGGCACGGCCACCTTCCTCAGGTGCAGCCCGTTCGGGAGGGTGCGGTCCAGCAGGATACGTCCCAGAGGCGAAGGAAGCGACGCTACGTTCCGCATATCCGCGGCGATGGCCTCGATGCGGGCGTTCGTCAGCATCAGCCGGTCATAGAGCGGCGAGGCCGGGTCCATGCGGGCCAGGTCCTCCGCATTGGCACGGAGGAGTTCCTCCTTGGAGGATACCAGTTCGTCGGCAACGGCGCGCAGGACGTCGTCACGGAAATCGTCGGAAAGGCCGGCGATGCTTTTGCCGGCCTGCTTGGCTTGTATGAATACCGTTTCCATCCGCTACAGCAAACTTAAATAATCATAATGGACCAGCGGCTTGCAGTCATGCTGGCCGATCACTTCCCTCGCCTGGGCCGCGCTGTAAGCGCTGCGCCCCACGGCGAACTGGGTCCCGGAAGGATCCAGGATGCCGATGATGTCGCCTTCCTCGAAATCCCCCTGGACCGAGACGACGCCCACCGGAAGCAGGCTCACCGCCTGTTCGCCGCACAGGGCTTCGCACGCGGGCGCATTGACTGTGACCGTGCCTTTGGCGAAGCCGCTGCTGTGCGCGATCCATTTCTTCACGCTGGAGACGCCGCCCTGGACCGGGACAAACTCGGTACAGACGGTTCCGGGGACACCGAAGTAAAGGTCCTTGACAATCCCCTCGCGTTTTCCATTGGCGATGAGGACGCGGATGCCCTCCTCGGCCGCGTGGGTGGCGATTGCATACTTCGAACGCATGCCGCCGCGGCCGAAACCGCTCTTTTGCGCGCCGATACCGCCACTGATGTCTTCCCCAGGATGGACCTTCGCGATGACCTTCGAAGCCGGGTCGGACGGAGGACCGTCGTAGATGCCGTCCACGTTGGAGAGGATCATCAGGGTATCCGCATCCATCATGGAGGCCACCAGGCCGGACAGTTCGTCATTGTCCGTGAACATCAGTTCGGTGACGCTCACGGTGTCGTTCTCGTTGATGATGGGGACCACATCGTGGGCGAGCATCACCTCCATGCAGGCCCGCTGGTTCAGGTATTCACGGCGGGTAGAGAAGCTCTCTTTCATCGTGAGCACCTGCCCGATCGTCGTGTTCCAATCCTGGAAGAGCCTGCTGTAAAGGCCGATGAGCTGGACTTGGCCCACCGCGGAATACAGCTGGCGCTGCTCGACGGGATCCAGCTTGTGGGCCGTCCCCCGGCGCCCGAGCAGGCTGCGTCCGCAGGCCACGGCGCCGCTGGACACCAGCAGCACCTGGGCGCCGTCGGCCCGGATGGCCTGGACCTGGTCCACGAGGGACGAGATCCGGGTCACGTCCAGGGTGCCGTCCGCCCGGGTCAGGACATTGGACCCGATCTTGATGACAATCCGTTTCATTTGACAGAGGCTTTAAGGCCGCGGATGACGGCCGAAGTGAAACCGGCCTCCTCCATCTCCTTGAGGCCCTTGAGGGTAAGGCCGCCGGGCGTGCAGACCTTGACGATTTCCGCCTCGGGATCAGCCCCTTCCTTCGTCATCAGGCCGATTGCACCGATCATGGTCTGGCACACGACCGGGACCGCCTCGGACGGGTCGAATCCCATCTCGACACCGCCCCGCGCCGCATCCAGAATGTAGCGCATGGCATAGGCGATGCCGCAGGAAGCCACGGCCGTCGCGGCGGACATCATGCCGTAATCGATGACCATCGACGATCCCATCGTGTCGAAAAGGCCCTTGACGAGGTCGACCGAGGCCTGGTCCGCATGGACAGGGGTGATGAAGGTCATGCTCTGAAGGACATCGATAGCGGTATTCGGGATGACGAGGAAGGACTGGATCGCCACCCCGTCCGCATCGCAACCGAGCCACTCCGAGAGCTGCTCGGGCGTGATGCCGGCGGCGATACAGACAAAGATCTGCGTCGAATAGTCCAATCCCGGCTTGAGGCCCTTGACGACTTCCTCCACGAGCCAGGGCTTGACGACCACGAACACGACATCGGCGCCCTGCACGGCCGCCACATTGTCGTGCGTGGTGTTGCATCCCCGCTCGGAAAAACCCTGGAGTACGGCCTCCGAAATGTCGCTGACGGTCACGTCAGCCGCCCGGACCGTTCCCGCCTTGACGAGCCCCCGGGCGATGGCGCCGCCCATATTGCCGGCGCCCACAACCGCAATTCTCATGACTGCTACTAACTAACTGTTTCTACAAAGATAGAAAAAAGCGCCAATTATCGTATATATTTTTAAAATTTTTGTGTTTTCGGTGCATATTATGCGAATACGTGAATAATATACGCATATTGCAAACAATCGGCGCCCGCTGCAACAGCGGGCGCCGACACCAACCAATCAAAAATCAAATTCGCCTATGAAGGACTGCTTATTTGCTGTCAATGATTTGGCATCCTAGTACGGAAGGTCTCCGTCGACGAAGAGGTAGTTATCCTGGTCTTCGAATCCCTTGTTCTGCGTGAGCATGCCTTCCTGGAGGCCGATCTGCTCCTGCGGGATCATCCAGAAACCGCGGGTGAGCGCATACCGCTGGGAGAAGGAACGGCCCGGAAGCTCCTGATAGGTCGTCGGCTTTCCCTTGAACTCGATGTAGCCGCCATCCTGGTTCTTCTGGATGATTTCACCGGCCTTTTCGGGATACCAGCGACGGAGGTCGTTGAAACGCATGCCCTCGGTGAAGAGTTCCCAGCGACGCTCCTTCTGAAGCCGCTCGAGGGTGTAGCCACTGTACGGCGCGAGGCCGGCGCGGGCACGGAGCCGGTTCATGCCGGTCGTGGTCTCCTTCAGCTCATCCAGCATCAGCAGCACGTCGGCGAAGCGGATGTAGATCGCGTCGTTCTTGTTGCCGCTCTTCGGGTTGTTGGAGACGGCGCCGTTCACGGCATTGAAGAAGTTGTTGAGCAGGCTGGACTTGGCACCATCGGAATAGCAGGCGACAGCCTGATACTTCTTGGGATAGAACCAGGTTCTTTCGATTTCCTTGCTGTCGTGGCCCGGGAAATTCGGAAGCTCGACATAACCATCCGCGAACCAAGGATTTCCGGCCTTGACCTTCTTCTCGTTGGCGGCGAGGAGGGTACCGTAGAAACGCTTGTCCTGCGGGCCGTAATCCGGATCCTCATACCACTCCTTGACCGCGAGGGGATTGACGGGAGCATTGCCGTTGGAACCGGCGGCGTAAGGATAGCTGTCCTTGTTGGGACGCTGGGCGGAATTACGCATGCCGATCCATTCCGGGAGACGGTTGTAGCCGTTACCGGTGAGCGAGAAATGGACGCCCCAGACGGTCTCCTTGCTGTGGTTGCCCACCCAGCGGAGATTCTCGTGGTTCGCGTAGGTGTCGAAGTCGGCGCCATACTCGATACCGCTGGAATACGTATTGGTGTAAGGCCAGATTTCGCGCTGGTCATCCTCGAGGTCGAACTTCGAGACGCTGGTATTGGCGCAGTCTTCCAGATAGCTGATCACCTGCGCCTTGGAGATGCCCGCCATCTCACTCTTCTTGTAGAAACCGGTGTAGAACAGCCAGACACGGCCCAACAGCGCCTCGGCAGCATACTTCGTCGCACGGCCGGCGAGATTGTTGTCCCGAGAATAACCGTACTTGGCCGGAATGAGCTTGATGGCCTCGGTGAGATCGTCGGCAATCGCCTTGTAGATATCATCAACCTCGGCCTTGGGCATATTCTCCACCTCGGTGGACAGCGTCAGCGGGAAGGTCTCATACCGCTCGGCGAGCTCCCAGAGCCAGAAAGCACGCATGAAGTGCACCTGACCCAGGTACCAGACCTTGTTGTCTCCCGTGAACTTGTCGTCATCCATGGCGGTGATGGCTTCCAGGGCGAAGTTGCAACGGAACAGTCCGTTGTAGTAGCTCTTCCAAGGAGAGTTGTCCTCATCCATGGACGGGGCCAGCAGACGGTCCGCAGCCGTGGTTTCCTTGGAGCTCGTGGAGCCGCCGCCGTAATAGTCGTCACTGGCGATCATGCGCCGGAACAGGTTGATCCGGAAGATACTGCCCGTGTACAGGGAATGCATCGTGGAGTAGGCCGAGTTGACCAGCTGTTCCGCGTCCTTCTCGGTCTGGGGGAAGGAGGAGGTGTCCGCCTTCTGATAGTTCTTCGTATCCAGCAGGCTGTCGATCTTGTCACAGCTGACAACGGCCAGGATGCAAGCGGTCAGGATGAATATAATCTTTTTCATATGCTTTCGGAATTAGAATTTGATGCTGACACCAGCCATGTAAACCTTAGGAGAAGGATAGAAACCGGTGTCGATGCCGGAAGACCAGCTGTAACCGGGGGCGCCGGTACCGACTTCCGGATCCATGCCGTCATAGCCGGTGAAAGTGAAGAGGTTCTGGCCGGTCACGAAGATGCGGAGCATCTGGAAAGGAAGCCGCTTGAACACCTGCTTGAAGTCATAACCCAGGGTGATGTTGCGGATCTTGACATAATCGGCATCCTGGATGAAGATATCGCTGTTGTAGCTGTTGCACTTGAAGTTGTTGTGCGAGCCGGAGGAGTAGCGCGGGAACTTGTTGGTGGAACCTTCGCCGGTCCAGTAGCGGGCGACCAGGTTGTTGGTGAAGCTCTGGAGGTCCTGGAGGGCGAACTGGCGGTAGCTCTGCATGACCTGCTGACCGAAGGCGCCGGAACCGTTGATGCTGAAGTCGGCTCCCTTCCACTGCAGGCTGATGCTGAAGCCCATCGTGAAGTCCGGATGCGGGTTACCGATCTCGACGCAGTCTTTCTCGTCGTACTTGTCATCCCCGTTCTGGTTGATCCAGATGACGTCACCCGGCTGGGCGTTCTCATAACCGTTCATGAAGAGATAGCCCTTCGCGTTGTACTCGTCGATCTGGGCCTGGTTCTGGAAGATACCCTCGCTGGCCATACCCAGGAAGTAACCGATCGGCTTGCCGGGTTCGGCACGGAAACCGTCTTCCTTGGCAACGTTCTCGGAGATGATCTTCTTTTCACCGTGGATCATACCATCAGCATTGTTGATGTAGAGGACCTTGTTCTTGTTGTAGGAACCGTTGAGGCCCACGCTGTAGCGGAGGTCACCGACCTTGTCGTTCCAGGTGAAGCTGAGCTCCACACCGGAGTTACGCACGGCACCACCGTTGATGGAAGCGGCGCTCGCGCCGAGGATACCCATGGACGGAGGAGTCACCAGCCAGTCCTTGGTATCTTTCTGGTACCAGTCGAAGATGACACCCAGCCGGCTCCGGAAATAGCGGGAGTCGAAACCGATGGCCAGCTGCTGGGAGGTCTCCCAGGAGAGCTTGGAGTTCGGAATCTTGTCGGGGTAAGCGGCCGAGACCGGGTTCGTCTGGTCGTAGGAGAAGTCATACTGACCGTTCAGCGAGATCGTACCGGTGTACTGGAAATTGTCGATACGGCAGTTACCGTTCTGTCCCCAGCTGCCGCGGATCTTGAAGAAGCTGAGCCAGTCCTTCGTGGACGCCATCCAAGGCTCGGAGGAGATCACCCAACCGGCGGAGATGGACGGGAAGACGCCCCAGCGGTGGCCCTTGGCAAAGTTGCAGGAACCGTCGGAACGGACGATGGCCGTCAGCAGATACTTATCCTTGTAGCTGTAATTCAGACGTCCGAAGAAGGAGAGCAGGCTGTTGTAAGGGATCGTGTTGCCACCACCCATGCTGGCGTGCTCGTCGCTCGTCAGGGCACCTTCGACCGAACCGAGGTTGGCCGATTCCCAGGTGCCGAACTTGGTCGTGGAACGGGTGCCGTTGACGCTCATGCCCCAGCCCGTCGCCTCGATGGAGGTACCGGCCAGCGCCTCGACGGTATGGGCCTTGGCGAAGGTCTTCCGATAGTTGGCGGTCAGTTCCCAGGTCCAGTTGGTGGAGACGCTGGAGCTCTGGCTCACGCTGTCGTATTCCTTGAAGTCAGAGGCCGTCAGCTGATAGATCGGCGTATAGGAACGGGAGAAATTGGTATTGGCACGGAAACCGAACGCCGTGCGGAACCGGAGGTCGCGGATGGGAGACACCTCCAGGTAGACATTACCCTGGACACGCACGCCCTTGCCTTCGCTTTCTTTCATTTCGCGTTCCTGGAGCAGGTTCACTTCGTTGTCGCGGGCATCCCAATGGTCCCGCACCTGCTTGTCATACGTATAGATGGAACCATCCAGGTCATAGGCCGGGAGGAGCGGGGTCTTGGTCAGCAGGTTGGAAACATCGCTGCCACGGCCGCCGGTGCTCATGCCCCGGGAGTCCGTGATGGAAACGGTCACGTTCTCACCGAGCTTGATGACATCGCGGTTGTTCTTCTTCAAGACGGTGAAATCCGTATTCGCGCGTACGGTCGTTCTATCATAATAGGTCACCTTCGGCACGCCCAGGGTACCTTCCTGATAGGACTTGGAGAAGCTGAAGGAGTAACGGACGGAATCGCTGCCGCCGGTCACGCCCACAACCATATTATTGTTGGGAGCATTCTTGTTGATGGACTCGGTGAACCAGTCCGTACCGTTCCACTTTCCTTCGCGGATCCACTGCATCTGAACGGGCATGGTCGATTCGATATTGTCGAATTCATGCAGACCCGCCTTGCTGATCAGGTCGAGATATTCCGAGGCGGTAACGCCGTGCACGCCGTTGGTGTTCGGCTGCTGGAAACCCGTGTACGCATCAAAGGTCACGGTCGCCTTCTTCTCGCCGATCTTGCCCTGGCGGGTAGTCACGAGGACAACACCGTTCGCTGCACGGGCACCGTAAATAGCTGCGGAGGCAGCATCCTTCAGGATGTCGATGGACTCGATGTCGGCCGGGTTCAAATCCTCCAGATGGCCTCCAGCCACACCGTCGATGACAACGAGCGGGCTCGCGGAACCGGTGGTACCGATACCACGGACAGTGATGTTGTAACCGGCACCAGGACCACCGCTGGACTGGACGATGTTCACACCCGGAACGGAGCTGTACAGGGCGCCGAGCGCATTCGTCGTGCTCTGCTTCTGGATATCCTCACCCGTGATGTTGATCGTCGCGCCCGTGAGGAGACGCTTCTTCTGGGTACCGTAACCGATAACGACCGTCTCATCGAGGAACTCGGTGTCTTCCTGGAGCACGACATTGATGACCGTGCGCCCATTCAGCTGTTCTTCCTGGGTCGCAAAGCCTACACAGGAGAACGTGAGGGAGGAGTTCGCCGGAACGGTGATCGCATAATTACCATTCCCGTCCGTGAGGGTGCCCACAGTGTTGTTACTGCTGAGCATGACAGTGACACCGATGACCGGTTCGCCACTCGAGTCTGACACTTTTCCCTTGACGGTGACATTCTGGGCGAAAGAATTCGCGCCGAAAAGCATCACCATTCCTGAAAGGAAAAGGCAGCGGAAAGAGTTGAATAATTTCATAAATCAGTATTTAGTTGAGTGTTTGTTTTGGTCGTTTTGACAAAAATACATATCTTTGCCCGTAGCTACGGTGGAAAAAATACACTAAATGGTGGAAAAAATTTCAAGGCGGGTGGATTTTATTCTGGCGGTGTTCATGGCACTGTCCCTCCCCGGCCGGCTCAACGCCCAGACAGAGGCCGAGGATTACATGGTCGTAAACCGGCTCACGCGCGAGGACGGGCTGCCGGACCAGGACATCAACGGCATCTACTTTGATAACCACGGTTACGCCTGGATCAGCACCTTCGGCGGCGGTCTTGTCCGGTACGACGGCGATTCCTTCCTGACTTTCTCCAGCAAGACGGGCGCGCGGTCCATCGGAGACATCGTCCGCCAGTGCCGCGAGGACAATTTCGGCCGGATCTGGATCCCCGGCACGACGCTGGAAGTGATGGACATGGAATCCCTCACTCCGCTGGACGACCTCCCCGGCATGTCCAAGGCCTGGCGCCGCGCGCATCCGCCGGCAGCGCTCCGGAAGGATGATAAAGGCTGCATCTGGTTCACCTCCGCCAACAAGCTTTTCCGCGTAGCTTTCTCCAACGACGGCAGCCGTGTCCTCGTAGATTCCCTGCAGTGCGACGTACCCAACGAAAACCTCATGCCCAAAGTGGGCGATGTGGAGCAGGACGGATCCGTATGGATGACCTTGGGCGGCCGCTTCTTCAAGGTCCGCCCCATCGAAGGCAAAGGTCTCACCCAGTCCGAGATACTGCCTGACCTGTACATCGGCGAAGACAACCGCGCCACCGCTTTCGTGCGCGCGGGTAATGAAGTATGGATCGGGACCATGGACGGGCTGTACCGCGTGGACCTCACCTCCGGCAAGAAAACCTGCTATCAGCATTCCGACACCGACCCGCACTCCATCCCCAACAACGAAATCACCGGCCTGTGCCTGACGGAGGATAACGAAGTCGTGATCGGCACCCTGGGCGGCGTGAGCATCTACAATCCCGCCCGCCATTCTTTTGACACCTACGGCTCCCGGGCCAATGATTACGGAAACCAGATCCTCCCCGGCGAGATCGTGCGGAGCATCGCCACCCGGGGACGGCAGATCTGGGTGGGCCTGGAAGCGGAAGGGCTCGTCATCCTCCAGAAAAAGAGCCTTCAGCTCACCAATATCTCCCGCATTGAAACCACCGCTTCCCCGATCCCGACCACCCCGGTCAGGGCCATGTTCATCGACAGTCAGGACAGGCTGTGGCTGGCGGCTACGGGATTCGGCGTGTGCCGGCAAGTCGGCGACCTGAAGTTCCGGAACTATAACACGGATAATTCTGCGCTCGTGAGCAATTCCGTCACGGCCTTCTGCGAAGACGGCAACGGAAGGCTCTGGATGGGCACGGTGGACGGACATCTGAACTATATAGACCTGTCGAGCCCGGAAATCGTCCGCACTCCGGAAGGGTACAAGTCGGAGATCGCCCGGAACATCGACGTCATCCTCGGGATGGTGTACGACCCGATCCATGAATTCATCTGGCTGCTGGTCCGGAACGGGCTGTATATCTACGATCTCCAGCGTTCCGCATTCTCGGAATACACCCCCAAGCTTCCCGGTTGCCTGGGCGCCTGCCTGGCGGACGGAAAACTGTGGGTGAGTTGTATGGCAGGGCTGCACGTCATCGACTTGAAAACCATGGATTTCCGGATAACGGAAGGATTTCCCATGTGCATGTCACTCGTGCCGGACGGGGACACCATCTGGGCCGGGACGTACGGAAGCGGCCTCTACCGGCTGGACCATTGCCAGGCCGAAAAACCGGACATCACCGTCTATTCCGAGGAGGACGGCCTCGCGGACAACCAGATCAACGGCCTCCTGCTGGACGGGATGTACCTGTGGATTACGACCGAGAACGGCCTTTCACGCCTGGATACGCAGACAGGCGAGCTGACCAGCTTCGGCCGGACCGATGGGCTCAAGTCCATGTCCTTCTGCGAGAACAGCGTCGCCAAAGGCCGCGACGGAACCCTCTACATCGGCCAGAAAGAAGGCGGTTTCAGCATCCTGCGGTCCAGTTACGTGTCGAACGAATGGGGGAACCTGCCGAATGTCGTGATTTCGGGGTATTATTCGAAGGATGAGTTCCACAGCCTCGCCTATACCCAGACGGTCACCAAGGGTGAGAAGGACAACGATTTCACGCTCAAGTTCGCGGACCTGTCCTACGGCAAGCGGCAGGACATAGCCTACGAGAGCCGGATCTGGCCCCTGGACAAGGAATGGTCGCCGATTTTCGGCAAAGACACCCACGTGAAATTCGGGCATATCCCCGGCGGCAAGTACCAGATCCAGATCAGGGCCGTGGACAAGAAAGGCAAGGTCCTCTCGCAGGACGGGAAGACGCTGGTCGTGATTCCGGTCCTGTACAATCGCTGGTGGTTCCGGCTCCTGGCGCTGCTGGTGTTCGCCGTCATCGTTTACCTGTTCGTACGCTGGTACACGCGGTCCATCTCCCGGAAAAAAGACCTCCTGCAGCAGGAAGTGGACCGGCAGACGAAGGAACTGAAGGAACAGAAAGAAGAGCTGGAGCGCAAGGCCGAGGCACTGGCGGAGCAGAATGCGCTGCTGCAGAAGCAGAACGAGATGATCGCGAGCAACCATACCCTCATGTCCAGCACCACCTCCAGCCGCGATTCCGACTTCTCCACGCAACTCCTGGAAGCGATCCAGAAGATGTACAAGGATCCGGATCTGGATGTCTATAAGCTCGCCGACGCCCTGGGCATGAGCCGCAGCCTCCTGAACGAGAAGATCCAGGAAGGATTCGGCCTGTCCATCGCGCAGTTCATCCGGACCTACCGGCTGAACGTCGCGAAGGAAATGATCAGCAACGGGACGAACACGGAGATGAACATCTCCGAAATCGCCTACGAGGTCGGTTTCAACGACCCGAAATATTTCACCCGCTGTTTCACCAAGGAATTCAACGTCACGCCCTCCGATTTGCACAGGAAAAGCAAAGAATGAACTTTTTTTTGTATGTTTGTACTTCCAGCCATGGCGAGGACATCTCGGCCGAGCGTGTCGTCGCAGACATGACTGCGGCGGTCAACCGCTTCATCGGCAAGGCCGAGCAGAGCGATGACCTGACAATGCTGGTCTTGAAAATGCAGCGGAAAGGCCAGGATTAACCGGCCCGTTCCAGTTCTCCGGCGAGGTCCTTGTCCGTCATGGCGCAGACGCAGGAATCGGACCAGACGTTCTCGGCCGTTTCAATCATGTCGATCATGGTATAGATGGGCAGGATCAGGCCCATCACTTCGACGGGTGCGCCGATGCCGGTCATCAGGGATACCGTCAGGAAGAAACAGCCCATGGGCACACCGGCGTTGCCGACGGCGGAAACCACGGCAATGAGTGCCCACAGAAGCATGGACCCGATGCCCAGGGACAGGCCGCCATTCTGCATCACATACAGGGAACTAACCAGGATGAAAGCGGCGCATCCGTTCATGTTGATGGTCGTGCAGATGGGAAGGACGAAGCGCGAGACTTTCGGATTCACCCCGAGCCGGTTCTCCGCAGAGGAGAGGGTCACAGGAAGGGTGGCGGCAGAGCTTTTCGTGAAGAGCGCCATCACCACGGCGGGACTCATCGCCCGGAAGACCTTCAGCGGGTTGATGCCGCAGGCCAGGAGGAACAGGGGCAGGACGATGAAGAACTGGATGGCGTTCCCGGCGAGGATCACCGCCGCGTATTTCCCAAGCGAGCCCAGGATGACACCGCCACTGAGCTGTCCGGCGAGTTGCGCGGCGAAGGCCGCAATGCCCAGCGGGAGCGTCCAGATGAGCGCCTTGATCAGCGTGAAGAACAATTCCTGCAGTCCCTGGATTCCCTTGACGACCACGCCTTTCCCCACACTGTCAGGCATCCAGGCCAGGGCCAGGCCGACGGCGATCGCAATCAGCAGGATGGAGAGCACGTTCCCGGAGAGGAAGGGCTGGACGACGTTGTTCGGAATGACCGAAATGATATGATCGTAGAAGGAGGCTC
>JAEEGG010014606.1_pt1 | contig 16602 bp, 14 predicted proteins | sample 9134161 | NCBI WGS metagenome assembly JAEEGG01 (sample SAMN16246543, study PRJNA631951) | gut metagenome | biome: gut microbiome; feature: rumen; material: CR-attached | host: Bos | place: Iran: Karaj | collected 2018-10 | reverse complement strand
AGCCTCTTCACGGCTCTCTTCCGAAAGGGTGGGGAGGGCGTTACGGATGCTGTCCGTCACAACGTTTGCCTGATAAACCGGCTTTTGCGCCCCCGTTCCCTTATCCTTTAAAGGAAAAACAAGCCACAGTATCAGCAGGCAGGCAGCCACTCCGCTTATGATGTATATGTATGGCGGAATGCGCCGTGCGGGCGTTTCAGCAGCCGCCAGCCGGTCGATGGTCTGCTCCAGCCGCTGCCGGCGGCGGAGGTTCTCCCCATATTCCTGCAAGGTCTGCAAAGCCTTGCTTTCGTCGTTGTTCTGTTTGAAATTGTTGTTTTCCATCGTCTATTCGTTTTCAGGGTTTATGTTGCGCAGGGCATGGCATGCCCGCGACAAAGTGACATACAGATGGTTCATGCTCATGTGGAGCATTTTGGCTATTTCATGGTTATCTTTCCCCTCCACGTATTTAAGCTGCAAAGCCTTGCGCTGCCGAAGAGGCAATTGACGCATACGCTCCTTCACCGCCCGGTAACGCTCCTCAATCTGCGCCGCGCTCTCAGTCTCCGTGCACATCAGCGCGGCCTCGTCCAACGGGACGGTCGAATGGCTTTGGCTCTGGCGCAGCAGGTCTATGCAGTGCCGCTTCAACATGGTGAGGAAGTAGCCCTCAATGTTTTTCACCTCATCCAAACGGTCGCGCATCTCCCACAGGCGGACCACCGTCTCCTGCACCGCGTCCTCCGCCTGTGCGCTGTCGCCGAGCAGCCGTTCCGCCATCTGCTGCAGCGCTGGCTGCAGCGGAAGAATGTGCCGTTTGAATTTTTTTGTCTCCATCATCTTTATGACGGAAGAATGCCACAAATCTTACACCGGAAAGGGAAAAATTTTGTCTTTATAAAAACATTGTCATGTAAAGCGGCAGATATCGCACTCCGTTTTTCTGTTCCACGTTGCCTTTGCACAGGACAATTCCCTCATTGACTGATGCTCCGAATGTCTCCATTGCAGTGTCTAATGAGGTGTGCCGCCGGTAGTCCTTTCCCGATTTCACCTCAATAATGTTGATTTTATTGCCATGCGGGTATACGAAGTCCAGCTCCTGCCTGCTTTTCCGGTCATAATAGTGCAGCGGTATGCCGCGTTTGGAGAGTTCGGCGGCCACAAAATTTTCAGCGAGCGCACCCTGGTTAATATCCAGGCGGCCTTGCAATATTTCCGCCTGCAATCCCTGCTTGCCCAACATCATGCTGCACAACAATCCGTTGTCAATCATGTACAGTTTGTAGAGATTCTTTTTCTCAAAAGCGGCAAGTGGCAGTTCCAACGTGCTTACGTTGCGTGAAAAATAGCCGATACCCGCATCCGAAAGCCATTCGGTGGGGGAGGCGTATTTGCGTTGGGCCGCACCTTTTTCCAAATCTGCGATGACAAACCGTTTGTTTTCTTTGCTGAGCTGTTGTGGAATGGCGTCAAAGACACTTTTGACCAATATTTTGTCCTTGCCCGCATACTTGGAAAAGTCATCCCGATAGCTGTTCAATATATCCGTTTGCACGTCAACTGTTTGCATGATGTCGGAGTTCTGTGTGAACACATTCACAACTTCAGGCATTCCACCTATTATAAAATATTGTCCCAGAAACCTAAGAATCTGCTGATGCAGAAAATCGCTGACCGGTTTTTGCGCATCATGGCATTTTTTCAGTTCCTCCACAACGGACCCGCTGACGTTGCATGCCCACAGGAATTCCTCAAAATCCAATGGGAACATCTCCACCTGATGTTCGTATCCGACAGGGTATGAGGAAACATCCTTATAGTTGATGCCTAACAGCGAACCGGATTCAATATAGTCAAAGCGGCCGTCCTCCACCAGGAATTTGATTGCGGTACGCGCTTGCGGGCAACTCTGGATTTCATCAAAGAAAATCAGTGTGCTGCCCTTTTCAAAAGGGCCGAACCCCATGGAAGACAAATTCATGATGATGGTATTGGCATCCAAATCACCTTCAAACGCCTGCCTGGCTTTCCGGTTCTGCTCAAAGTTGATTTCAATGAAATTCCGGTAGTGGGTTTGCGCAAATTGGCGTACAGCTGTGGTCTTGCCCACTTGTCGCGCCCCTTTTATCAATAGGGCTTTCCGGTGCTGCTTTTCGCTCCATTCTTCAAAGTAATTGATAATCTTTCGTTTGAGCATTATTTACAACTTTTTGCAGTATTTTCGGGTGCAAAATTACAACTTTTTGCAATATGTTGAAGCATAAAATTACAACTTTTTGCAGGTTCAGACGAAAAAAAGCTGCCGTCCTCTTTTCCGTACCGGCCGGAACGAGTAATTGAGGGTGTCGCCTACACCCGCTTCTCCTTAATCCATGTCCCGAGATCTGGCAGGCTGTCCGGATTGATGTCCGGCTTCATGAAATTCTGCTGGTAAGGATATGGCCTGTCTATCTCAATCTCCTTTCTGCTTTCATTGACAAATTCAATCACCTCCTCTTCCGTCACGCCCAAAATCTTCATGTTTGTGGCGTTGCTGTAGCGGATCACTTCTGCCAGATAGCGGTAGTAGGTGACCCGCTTGTGGATGTTCGACAGGCTTGTGCGGAACATTTCGTTATGAAGGAATTTGGAGTATGGGGTCTCTCCCGGGTGTTCTTCAGGATGTTTCAAGATTTCGGCCTCCAATCCTTCAAACTCGTGGATAAATTTGTCGTATTGTTCCGTAATTGTATGCATCATTGAAAAGCATGTGCCCACGTTGTCAATCAGTTTGATATACCCCATGTTTTTCCATGCCTCAATGGAGTTGGCGAAGATTGTTTCCGTTGTTTCGTCATAACTCAATACAGGAAAGCCCATGCTGTATGGCAGATAGTTGAGTGTCTGGCTGTAGGATGGGGCGTCAATGGAATCTTCCGGTATGGCCAGCAGATATGCGACAACGGTGTCACGCCATGCAAGCTCATCGGAAATCTGCTCCAATTTTTGGGCGAACTTCTCCACATTGCCCATCAGCATCATGGCCGACAGCTGCCGCTCCTTCGCAAGACGCCTTTGCTGCAGCACCTGCCCGGTCCCAAAGGTGAGGATAATGGAGATGGTCGTGCCGAGGAAGGTGTACAGCAGGTTTTTCCAAATTTTGTTGGATTTCTCTACAGGGTTGTTGTCCGGAATGTTAGGTAGGTTTTCTGTCATGGTTGAAAAAGTGTTACATTATAATAATGTTTTTCATGGGACTTTATTGCGTGGCAGGTAACACATTTTTACCGCCCCCGTTTCCGTACCAGGCGGAACGAGAAATAAAGGATGTTGAGAAACAGCCCCATGAAAAGGGTCATGCCCCATGTTCTCGGGTGGCTGAACGGGTTGGCGAGCCTGTCCCCGATGTCATACATCAGCTGCAATGGTGATGTCAGGATGTCCCAACTGTTCCAGCGCAAGTATCTGCCGATGTAGATGCCGAAACTTCCTACAAACAGCAAAAGCACGGATATCGCTGTAACCCAGAATTTACTAAGGAATTTTTTAAGCATGTTCTCCATGTCCCACAGGCTCAAAAAACCGAACATCAGTCCTGTCCAGGCAAAAGAGAGGATGAGGATGAGGTCGAACCAGACCGGCATGGAGGAGGTGAGCCTCAAGTGGAACAGATCGGTCAGTATATATGGCGCATTCGGGAAAAAGAGCAGCCAGATGGCAATCAGCAGTGCCAGCATTGTCTTTGACTGGCCCAATTTCCGGCACAGCACCATAAGGCTTGCGATGGCCCAGGGAACAAATGCCAGAAAAAGGTTCCAATTCAGGAACAGGAACACTTTGGTGTCTGTATAATAAAATCGGAAAAGCGAGGCACTGAAACAAAACAGTGTGAATATTCCCATGCAAACGGTTTCGTCAAGACGGTGTGTCTCTTTCAGTCGGTTTAACAGCATATCGACATGATTTTTGGAATGAATATGAAAAGTCCCACGGCCAGCGCGGCGATGGCGGAAAGCAGCACTGCCGCCGCCGCCAGATCCTTTATCTTTTTGATTCTTGCATCCCTTTCAGGGCATACGAAATCACAGATGTTCTCAACAGCGGAATTGACGGCCTCCATGCCGAACACCAGTCCAATGGCAAGTGAAACCGCCACCCATTCGATGCAGGAAATCCTGAACGCTACGCCCATAACAATGACGCAAACCGTTGCAAACAGGTGTATCCTTGCGTTGTGCTCCTCCCTCACCAGCACCCGCAACCCGCTGAATGCGTAGCGGAAGCTCTTCAGCCTCCTTTTTATTGAGAAACGGTTGGTGTCCATGTTGTTTCCGTCGGGTCGCTATTCCTTCAGGGAATCCTCCACATATTGCCTGAGCGTGCCTTTCTTCTTCATTTTGATCAGTTTTTCCGCCATCTTGTTCTTGCCTATAAAATCCTTGTATTTGAGGTAATAGTTGATGACTGTTTCAATGCCGGCCATGGAGCCGTCCGCTTTGGATGCGTCCGGGTTACTGATGCTGTGCCTGGCCCAACCTCCCATGTAAAGGACAAGGAGCTCCCCGTTGTTGAAATTGGCAGCATCTGCATTCACTTCAATGTGGACATCGGGCGAACCTATCATCCACCATACCACGAAGGCATTCACATCCTTGCGCTGTGTGGCGGAAGGTGCGTGGCTTTCAAGCCAATCCATGCAGCGGTTGAAATCCTGCACATATTTGGCATACTCTGTTTCTTCAATCTCACCCGGAATAGCCGGAACGGTGAACTTCTGAGCCCATATCGCCTGCGAAAACATCAGGCAGAGCGCAATGACAAATAATCTTTTCATAATCGAGTGTTTTTAAGGCTGCCAAATGCAGCATGTTTCTGAAATGCAAAAATACAAAATTCTTGGCAATAATAACAAATATTGCCGAAAAATTGTTTTATAATCCTTAGTGTGTTGTTTTTTTGAGTTGTGCTTTAGACATGGTTTAAAGGTTCGTTTTGTGCTTCCAGTCAAATAACCGTCAAATAAAGATATTATTTATAATCAGTGATTTATGTTTAAAATTGGATGAAAATAAGATTTCCAGTCAAATAAAATCAGGCCCAAATCGGGACATATCTAATGTATTTTTTGGACGTGTTCTCGGGGTCCTCCTCTTTGATAAGATGTTCAGCCAAGGTGTCTCGAATAATGCGTGAGACCATCGATGAATTGCTTGGGGATATTTTAAAGCGTTCTCGCAATGAGGTGTTGGTCATTTTTTCATTCATCACATAGCGAAGGCATGCATGTTGATAACAGGCCCTAACTTTATCGCCTTTGTCCATTTTGGCAAAGGGAAGATATGAATATAGAATGACTTTGGTGTGTGTTTCTTGAACCTGAATGTCGTATGCTGGTAGTTGGAACAACTCGATGCTTTCTACGACTTTGTCCAATCCGCTTCCTTTTTTCCTCGCAAATGCCAAAACGCCGCATGATGGAAGCGAGTGTCTCGTTTCGGCTTTGATACTCGTCGATGAATCGGTTGGGTTGGATAAGAGGATGCCCCGGATTGGATATTTCTATGCGGTCGCTAAACAGTTCTATCATCGGCCCCGTTCCCGAAATGTCAAAATCCTGATGGATTAAGGCGTTGGCGACAAGCTCGCGAATGGCCAACTCTGGATACATGGTCACATCTTTTCTCAATGATTCTTTGATAATCTCATTGCTGGGAAGTATATCCATGATGTACTTGATCAGACCTTTAAATCCCACTATATATCCATACTTTCCTTCCTGGTCCTTCAGCGTTTCCATCTTGCTTTTTCCTTTGTATTGGATGACTCGGACCGATTTTCGTTTTAGCGTATCAAACCTTGACATGTCCTTGGCAAACAAAATCGCACCCAGATTGGTTATTTCATAACCGGACATCGTTTGTCTGACCAATTTTTCAGTGATAAACTTTTCGGCTACCCCGTCTTGAGTCTTTGGATAAGGAAGATTGAGCGAATCGAAATAACAATGCGTGTCAAGAAGCGACATCACATCATCAAAGCTATGAACATTCATAGCGGTTCTGTTTTCAAACGGCGTCCTATCAAGGCTCAACCATATTTTCCTCTCTTTTTCGGGGAAGTCCTTTAGCTTCCTTGTTATGCTGCCAACTTTAATATAGTCAATATTCATAAAGGCTATCGGTTGCCCATGTGCAGCAGGAATCTTGAATATTGCAACTTGTTTTCCTTGATATTGTGTCTCAAATATTTCTACATCAATACGGGGTGACAATCTTTGCATAAGCCAGTTTTCAAACTCTTCGTTGCCAATCTTATACGAATTAGTATGAAAGGTTGTACCTTCAACGGTAATGGTTTTGTCATCTATGCCAAACATCAGATAACCGAAAGGTTCTTTCTTTATACACGCTCCGTTACTCAATGCTGAGATGTTTTCTCCAATTTCCTCTTTGGAATGAAAGTTCAGCTTAAATTCGGCCCATTCACATTCTTTCGGAAGCTTTAGCAAGTTGTCGATAATCTGTTCTATCATGGTGTTTGTAAATTTTCAGTCAAATAAAACCTATGTTGATAATCAATTTGTTACGTTCAAAATTATATAAATAGTAAATTTCCAGTCAAATAAGATTCTTGATTTCGGTGTATAATTTTTTTCTGTTTTTCTCCCATTCCATCAACGATTGTTTCTGTGTTTCAGCTTTCACTTCCGTCATAATATGTATGACGAAGTTTTCCACTGCGTTTGTTTCGTTGAAAATCATTGTTATGTCGTGGATATATTTAAGTTGGATTCTAATAGTACTCCCTGGGTATTCAGGTGTGTCTCCGAAATGCAGGAAATTCGCCAAAGTTTCCATTTTTGACAAGTTTGGCGTTTTTGACAATATAAAATCATAGTATTCAAGAATTATATTAGCCTTTTATTTATGTTTTAGCATTGGATGTAAGGCATAGTATTGTGCTTTGCCCAAAGCATCTGCCTCGTCCACCTTGCTGTGGTATTCTGGAGGAACAAGTTCACAAAAGGAATCCTCTATCTCGTCGGGAAAACCGTATCCACACGGCCAGCACCACGCCATGATTTGTACCAATCGTGGCATCATTGGCTCAAGCAAGTTGTTCTTAGTCAAAAATTTCAACATTGAACGGAAATTACTTACAGCTGAATCGTAGTATTGTTCCCACAGGTCACCGGCCTCGAACGAGAACTTGCAAACGAGTTCCACATAGTAAACCATCGCCTCTGCAAGCGTGTCAGTTGATGGAGCAAGTTTCTTAAAGTCCGACAATGCCTTACGACACACGCTAAATCGGCACTGTGGATTGCGGCTGATATCGTCGTCAAACTCCTTGAGGACAATCTTCTTGAACTTTTCAAGCTCCTTATTTTCATCAGGGTTCAAATAAAACTCCAGATACTCTTTTGCATCTTTTCGGGCATCGTAGAGTTCCATCACCATTTCGATGATTTGTGGCTTCTCTAATGTGTTGAGGTGTTTTTTGAGTTGTGCTTTAGACATGGTGGTTAAATTTTTATACAAATAATCAGCTCCCTTTGGAAATTTCAGCATACAGTGCCAATCCTTTTTCGGTAAGGTAATAGGCTTGTTCCCGGCGTTTATATGCTTCGGGATAAAGGCTCCTGACAAAACCGGAATCTATAGATGGATGTAGATGACGCTTTCGGAAATTGTCTTCTCCTTTTAATTGTAATGTTTTCATTATCTCATTAGCAGGAATCGTAGTTCCTCGAACGTGGAATGCATCCTGACGATTATAATCCGCTGTCCGTTTGCGTTCCGCCGCAAACTCGTTCTGCACATTACTGAGGAATATTTTGATACGGGTCATTTTGTTATTTCTAAAAAGATAATTCCAGCTGCAAAGATACTCATTTTTTGAATGTGAAATGTTGGCGTAATGAAAAAACAAAGGGCGCACTGTGCAATTTCTGCAGATGCGCCCCTGTAATATCATGAGACGATAAACAAATCCACTCTGCCTCAACGCCAACCTCTGCCAACGATAAGGTTTGAATTGCGTAAATCCGTGCAAACCAGCACACGCCGTGCGGGCACCCCTTCCGGAAGTTTGCTCCAATCATCGTGAGAGAGGATTAAAATCGCTTTGGCATCATTCATATCAACGTCCTTCAAAGGGTTGATTGCTGTTTCATCTGCTTTTTTTAATTTTTTTTATTTTTTTAAAATTTTTTTTTCAGGTTTGCACAATTTTCCACACAATCCAGCGTTATATGTGCGTATTAACTATTTAATGTAGATTCACTTTTTCATATAACACAGCATTTTGATGTATATCGAACGTTGAAATTAATGATTTCGTGTAGAGAAAAGAATTAACATATTCGAGTATGTCTTTTTGTGTAAATATTTATTTTGCATTTCAAAATATCAATTATTTCATCCAAATGGTTAACGCTATAAACACAATCATCAGGCACATTCTTGTATCTTTTACGATGATCAATAGGTTTGCCTGCCAGAAGAGAACTCCATCCCTCGACATTATTAAATCCTATAATTAATCGTCCTAACGACCAAGCAAAGGCCATTTCACACAGTGTACCTGCACCGCCACCAATTGCAATAACTGCATCTGCATTGGCGGTGATACAATTGCGATAAACATCTAATCCTGTTGGAATTACAATGTCGGCATATTTGCTTGCCTGCTCTGGTGAGAAACCAGGAATGATTGCTATTGTATCTCCATCGGAATATCTAGTCGATGACTTAGCACCTTTCATGGCGAAATCCATAACTCCATCATCTGTTTCATCGCCTCCCATGCCACCGGTCAACACACGGAAACCGTTATCAACTAATGTGCATCCTACCTCGTAGGCGAGTTTTGCTTTTAATTCATTAGGAGAACAATGTCTATCTCCTATAACTGCTACAATTTTTTTCATATCTCTGTTTAGCTTTTTGTAAAATATAATTTCTCATCTCATTCACTTTTTCGGGATTATAATTTCCTTTTTTTCTTTGGTTGGCAAGAGATGGTTCAAAATAATAGATTGGTTCTTCAATCCATAATGGTTTGTCTGCCAACTGTATCATGGGTACAGCGTAGGCAAAATCTGTGCAGATGTTAATCCAGTCGCCGTCCCTTTTCATATCTTCTGGATTAACTTTGTCGAATAATGCTTTTGTGAAACATATTGGATGAAGCCAGATGTTGTCACCATTACGTTCCCAAAGTTTGTCGAAACCGCCTACTCGGTACTTTCGCAGAGGTTTGTCATATCGAATGTTATTTCCACAAACATAGTCGGCTCCAATTTTAAATTTTTCCAAAATCATACAAATAGCATCTGGCCGTAAAAGATAATCATCATTGTCTACCGTTATGATGATTGTGTTTTTGTTGGCAATTGTACCAATCGCACGTTTCAGCATATCAATTTCCAAATGTTCCGTTTTATTATGGATAAAGACGGAATTCTGCAACCGCTTATCATACCTGAGCCTAAAATCAGCATACTCTTCACCTGCATTCGTAGAATGCGCATCCGTGTAAACCAAAGCAAAGTCCTTAAAATCTTGCATCAGGAGGCTGTCGAGCATACGCTTGACTTTGTCAATCGGAGTGTTTTTGCCACGGGAGACCACCACCACATCCGCTTTCGTTTTAGTAATCCAATCTTCTCGCGTTCCCACGAGATTCACATTGTCCCTTTGTAGATCAGGAACGAAACCTATTTCCATCGCATATCTCACCGTAGCCAACATATCCATATCCGTTTTGTACTTGTTTTCAACGTGGATAAAGAATGGGTCTTTGTCATGGCAGCGCAGTGACAAGGAAGGCGTTGCCTTTATCTTCATGTCCAAGCTCCGATGCCATGTTTGTGTAAAATACCCTTCTTCAATGCTATTCTTAAGCGGAAGCAATTGTTTCAACAGCGGAAGGTTGAGGAAACAGTTTCGGACCTCCACTCGACCTCCATATTCCGTAGGACCTGACTGTTCATGGCATATGCTTAAAGACATCATCAATGCATTGGATTTCTTAAAATCAGCGAGCTTATTTGCCATCGAACCGCACTGCGTGTTAAAGAAAAGAATATCACAGTCTGTCTGATAGACATAAGGTGTTTCGACTTGCTCAAAACCATTAAGTGTCATAAGCAGAGGCTGCCCGTTTTTCGAATGTGCGTTGGCCGTCGTTTGGGCAAAATATTTTTGATAGACACCACTATCCAAATCATCCGGCAAAACAATCCTGTCAATAAGCCCATTGTTTTGGGCACGTTGCAATTCTTTCATTAATTTTGAAAAATCATCTTCCGAATAGGCACGTGCCCGTGTGTTTTTTTTGCCGTTTGTGGTTCTTTCTCCATCCACACACACAATGTGTTCCTTGAAACTGCAACCGTACTCCAATTGAGATACAATGTGGCGGATGTTTTCATAAATATGGGTATGATCCATAGCACAGGTCTTTATCATCAGTGACAAATCCTGCATGGGGATATATGTCCCGACTTTTTTGCAAACGAATACCAGATGTTCCCCTATGGGCAATGCATTGTCGGTATTAATACCATCTGTTTCGTACGAATCAATGATGTCAAAACCATGTTTCCGCAGCATACGTACGTACCACTCCACGGGACGGTGGTGTTCCAAGCCATCAATGGGTTTCATCTTCACCGTATATTCTTGAAAAGTAGAGGCTTCATAGTAGGACTCATTCCGTCCGCCACCACGCAGCATCGTATGGTGCACGTCTGTGAAGAATGGGTCGCAAATGCTTATCACTAAATGCCCGTCGGGCTTCAATGCAGCAGAAATTTTCTGTAAAATGGTACTTGCAACGGCATTATCCGTCCAACAAAGCACTTGATTACAGTTCACAATGTCATAAGTGGCACCTTTTATCTGGCTGGTGGTTTCAAAAACACAAACTCCATCAGCTGTTCGTTCATGTAATTGTGAGATATTAATGTCATAGACATCAACTTGATAACCCTCTTTTGATAACGTGTTGGCAATTTTGCATTTGCCTGCTCCATAATCCAATATCTTTGATGGAGAAAGATTTTTGATGGTTTCAATTACTTTGGTATCATGTATGTCTTCTTTATACACAGGACTTGACATCCGTCTGAACACCTCCAATCCCGAATTGATGGCATCCGCAGTTCCTTCATAGGAGCGGGAAATCAATTCTTTGAAATCTACATCTTTCAAGAAATAGTAGCGGAACACCTGAAAAGAGCGTTCAATGCTTCGTTCGAATTGCTTCTTATCAAACGGTACAATGTCTTTCCCATAGTCTATATATTTTAGTCCATTCTCAGTTATTATGAAATTGTCGGGTTTTAGGTTGCAGAAACAAAATCCATGTTCTTTGCCGAAGAGTAACATATTTACAAAATTCATGGCGGGACTTTGTTCCCAGTCCAATTCTTTATCATATTTGTGGGACATTATCTGATATCCGTTATAAGTGGAAAAATCTAACGGGTACAAATATGGACAATCTTTAAAGGTATGTGATATCGATTCTAAGAAATCCATTTTCACATTCTTGTCGTAGAACAGTTTGTAAACTCTTTTCCCGTCATGGAACACGCAGCCCTCGTTGCCTTGTCCTAAGTCCTGCAAATTGTCATTTGGAATATTTAGATATTCACATATCAATGAACGATATTCTGGCATTTTGATTCTGTTTTTAGCCATATCCAACTTCCTCAAAATTACCCTAAAAGCAGCATCAATAGCCGAGGGTTCACTATAATCCAGTACTTTTTGAATAAAATACCGTAGAGATTCCTCCGTGAATTGGGAAATGTATTTTCTATCGTTTGCAAGGTCTAATAAGCCGATGATTCGATAGTATGATTGGATGAAATGTGCTAATCGTTTATGTAATTCTTGTGTGTATGCAGCGACAATTTTCTTGTCACCATCAAGGTCTTCTTGTTTGAGGGGGATACGTTCGATGGCCTTTGTCATAGAAGAGCCTATTATGTCCTTTAACATTTTTTCCATCTCCGCCGAGAAATCGAACGGCTTTTTTTTTCGATTGTGGTAAGTGCAAAATGTGCCCTGACAAATTATGTAGCCTAAGTTCCTGGCGGAAAGCACCCAAAAATAATCTCCTCGCCGCGCTGTAATATCCTTAATCTCTAACGAACACGTCGGCAGCAAAAGCAACTCCTTATTGAAAATCAATGTATTACCTCCACGGTTTCGTGCATCTGAAATTTCTGTAAGGCGATTTGCCAATTTACGTGTTTGGGTGTAACCTTGAAAAAACTTTTCCAAATCTATATCATCCCTGAAAACAGGACATTCCAAATGATTGTATCCGCTGTCAGACAAAGAATAGTAGTTGTCGGGCAAATTGTCAACATAGGAATTGTCGCCGAAGAATTGATTACCTTTAGAGTAGATGTAGTCCAGTAGTTGCAACCGTAACGTTGAGAGTGACGGCAACGGAGCATCGTTCGTATAGCCGCCGATTACTGCGTCGAATTTGTTTTGGTAAAGCGGGATCTCTGCGCGTATGTCCAAAGGAATCTCATCGCCATTGGGGAGAAGTTGCTTTAATTCCATATCGTCATCCAACAACCAGCAGACGCTGTCGTCATTTTCCCATACTTCATTGAAAATGTACTCCTGTAGTTTTTGGCGCGATTCCGCAATACTCATTTTCTCTTTACTCTTATGCGGTACATGTATTATTTTATGTTGCAAAGGCTGTGGCAATGATTGATACCAGTCCCATTTTTTGCAAGTGTTATTTAGCAAGACAATTCTATCGTTATTTAACAAACCACTCTGGAGTTGATTCAGTAGTCGCAGGGCACCCTCTTCGTAGGTGACAATAATGCCTATTATCAATTGTCCTTCATAACGGATACCATTGGTCTTTGCGACCGTCTTTGTCTGGTTCTCTGTCGACTTTGCTGTTTTTATTTCCCCTTCCGTTATGCTAAAATATTTACGATTGCGCTGGTGGAACGCTTGTCGATCCTCACTTGTCATCAAGTGATGGTATTTCCTGTAAAAATGGCGTAATCCCTCCAACTTTATCGATTTGTTGTTCGTAATCCGCTTATTACTAGTGGCATCAACATCTACAAGACACTCATTTACGACTGCGAATCTCGGCTTTTGTTGCATAAGGCGCACAAAAACATCCCTGTCGGTGGTCGACGGCATACTCTCATCAAAACAGCCAGCTTTCAAAAGTGTGGACAACCTGACGAAGGTATTGGAGCCTTGAATATGGGGATTTCCTTGCAGGAAAGAGTGAATGGACAAATCCTGCGGTATGGCAAGGGGTTCAATGTTTGCACCGTTGAAATAATTAAGGCCAGAAACCACAAAATCGGGATTAGCCGCAAGGGCATCCGTACACTGTTTCAAATAATCATCATGCCAGATATCGTCATCGTCTAATGTGGCAAGATAGATTTTATTCGGATCTATTTTTTGCCTAATGACAAACTGCTCAATAATATAATCAATGCCCATATTAAGCGAACCGGCGTAGTTGCGGGCATGGCTGTGTCTTTTCCTCAGAAAGATGCCGCCCACACTTTCGGTTGCTTCTTGTTCTTTTTGAACCATCGACTCATCAGAGTCGCTGACGATAATAATGCAGTCTGCTTTGCAAGTTTGTGTTGTTACTGACTTGAGAGCTTGATAAAAAGACTCTCGATTCTTTGTTGTAATGAGGCATATGACAGAGGCCTCCCTTTCTTTTTTTAAATACTTAACCATCTTTAGATGAATTAAAATGTTAATTTTTTTTTAACATTGCCTCGTCGATGTATTCACATCCAAGAGGCATATTTTACTGATATTATCAGTTGTTATTATAATGACATATATTATGCCAAAATACTTTTTGTGTCATTGAATCAATAGCACATTGTTCATATCAAGCTGCTATATTCTTAGATTGGTTATTATCAATGACTTATTCGTTTATAAACATATTATAATCCCATGACATGTTGTCATATTGTCACTTTGTCATGTTTAAGTGATAATTTGTTAGTAATTGTGAATTAAGATTTCTATATATCTAATTTGCAGGAAAAAAAGCCTAAAAATTGTCCTTTATACCTACCTTTCCAACCTGTATTCGCTTTGGCTGTGAAAGAACAGCAGCTCCACGCCTTTGCCCCTAAAACGCTTTCGGAAACTTCCCAAAAACTCTAAAAGATGCGATTTTGAACCTTTCATATTTTTCCTGATTTCGTTGGTTCAAACCGTTTGAAATTGGCAGAATCGTTCAAAATATTCCTTAAGACGTTCTGCTTGTGTCTTGCTAATGTGATGAAAACGAGTACTCTGCTTTACCTTCTCCACGCCATATAATGCAACGGCTTTGCCAAATGATGCATTGAGAAAGATGGAGGGTAATGAAACAACACCTTCCAAATCAATTTCAACCTTGCTGTTATCTTTTATGGTCTTGCAAAGAATCTCATACAAAATCGCCCCGCTTTCGGGATATGCACGATTGTTCAAAATGTTCTTTAATTCTATCATAATTTATATGTTAAAGCTCAAACGTAGTAAGTATTTCTTCGTCTTCAAAACTATCAATGTGTATGGTCATGTATATGAGCGTACCTCCAAAATTGAAAGGCAATTCGTATATCTCATTATGACTATTGTATCGGTAGAGCATCACATTATTCGATACAATCCGCATCTCATCCAAAGATGTCATGGTTGAAATGATATTATGCATTCCAAAACCCATGTTGTGCCGTTGGCTCCCGGCTGATATTCCCTGTTGAAGACTCTTCTCCAAGGCTTCCTTTGGATCGGAATATTGCCGGCTCAATGTCGTTGGAATCCCTTTGCCGAAATCACAAACCGCTATATTAATCACCTTTTCCAACTCCATATACTCTATGAACGAAAATGCCGTACCACAAGCTTCTGCATGATCGAATACATTTTGGAAAAGTTCAGAAATGCAGTTGTTTAATCCAGACAAATCTTTACCAAAAAAATACCTGTTTTGAAAAAAATGATTGAGAGCAATTGTATAATTATAATACGAATTGTCATCTATTCGCCATAAATTGTAGGGACTCGGCTCGGGCTCAGTAAATTCTTGTGTGCCATCATTCATCCAATAAGATGAGAGACGAATATCTTTGGTGATAAAATCCAGCAATTGTTCGTTTTTTATGATCAATTGCACCTGACAGCCATTCTTTTTGATAAAATCAATGAGACATGACATCGTAACATAATGCAAGGGTTCTGTTGTGGACGGTGAAAGACTATCCGTCATGACAAAGCACAATCGTTTTTCCCCATTCACAATAGCAGAACGAGCCATAATAATGTTTTCGATCCACGAACCTCTCGAGGGTGAAAACGTTATCGTTATATCTTTATCTTGTCCCATCATCGTTTTTTCAAAAAAGGGAGGTCGGTGAAGACCTCCCTTTAATAACATACATTAATAGAAGGTTTACTTCCCTTCGCTCAGCTTTTTGTAGCCTTCGTAGCGGAGTTTCGCGAACTGCTCGGTCTTGGCGAAGAGCTCCTTGGCCTCTTCGGGGAAGGTCTTCAGCAACGAGTTGTAGCGGACCTCGCCCATGATGAAGTCTTGGAACTTGCTCCAGTCGGGTTCCTTGCTGTCCAGGTGGAAGCCGTTCTGTCCGGCCTCTTCCTCGGCAGGGTTGAAACGCCACAGGTGCCAGTAACCGCAATCGACGGCGAGCTTCTCTTCCAGCTGGGAGTGGCCCATGCCGATCTTGATGCCGTGGTTGATACACGGGGCGTAGCAGATGATCAGGGACGGTCCGTGGTAAGCCTCGGCCTCCTTGATGGCTTTGAAGTACTGTGCCTGGTTGGCGCCCATTGCGACCTGAGCCACGTAGACATAGCCGTAGCTCTTGGCAATCATGCCGAGGTCTTTTTTGCGCACCTTCTTGCCGGAGGCGGCAAATTTGGCGACAGCACCCGCCGGGGTGGCCTTGGAGCTCTGTCCACCGGTGTTGGAATACACCTCGGTGTCGAGCACCAGCACGTTCACATCCTCGCCGCTGGCCAGCACGTGGTCCAGACCGCCGAAACCGATATCGTAGGCCCAGCCGTCACCGCCGAAGATCCACTGGGATTTTTTCACCAGGTGGTCTTTCAACTCCACAATCTGCTTGCAGTAGTCGCAGTCACATTTCTTGCATTCGGCCAAAATCTTGTCGGCCAGTTCAGCAGTCTTCACGCCGCACTCGCGGTTGTCGATCCACTCCTGGAACATGGCCTTCAGCTCGGCGCTGCAGCAGTTGCAGCCCGCGATGGCCTCCTTCATGATGCGTTCGACGCGGTCGCGCATCTTGCGGGTGGCAGTGGCCATACCGAGACCGAACTCGGCGTTGTCCTCGAACAGGGAGTTGGCCCATGCCACGCCCTTGCCGCTGCGGTAGTTCTTGCAGTAGGGGGTCGCAGGGGCGGAGCCGCCGTAAATGGAGGAACATCCGGTGGCGTTGGCCACAATCATGCGTTCGCCGAACAGCTGGGTGATGGTCTTGATGTACGGGGTTTCGCCGCAGCCGGCGCAGGCACCGCTGAACTCAAACAGCGGCTGTGCGAACTGGCTGTTCTTCACGCTTGCGTATTTGTC
>JAEEGG010014601.1_pt1 | contig 16606 bp, 12 predicted proteins | sample 9134161 | NCBI WGS metagenome assembly JAEEGG01 (sample SAMN16246543, study PRJNA631951) | gut metagenome | biome: gut microbiome; feature: rumen; material: CR-attached | host: Bos | place: Iran: Karaj | collected 2018-10 | reverse complement strand
TATTGCTGACGTAGCAAAGCGATTTGGGAAGATTAACGAAAATAGCCCCATGCAGGGTTTACGCAGATTTACTGCGGAAAGCGATCATGCTGATTGCAAGAAGGGTTTAGGACAAACGCACCGAGCGACCGTGCTGAACGCTTATGGCCACTCGCGCGCACGTACACGCGAGTTAAATCCGTTAACTGCGTGAAAAGTCCGTTAAAGCGGTTGGGCTGAAATGAGCCCTTTGCCGTACCTTTGTAGTGTGTTCAGGACAAAGCGCGTAGGGCCAAGACACAACTACTGAGAATCAACATTTTTTATACCGTTTTTTATGGCGAATGACTATTTCAGATTTAAGCGTTTTACCATCCGTCAGTCTCGGTGCGGAATGAAAGTGGGAACGGATGGTACCTTGCTTGGGGCGTGGGCTCATGGGGGCAGCACCATCCTGGATGTCGGTACTGGTACTGGCCTGATAGCCCTGATGATGGCGCAGCGTTTTCCGCAGGCTTCCATTACGGGCGTTGATGTCGATGAGGCTGCTTGTCTGCAAGCAAGGGAGAACGTGGCTGACTCTCCCTTCTCTGCGAATATCATTCATCAGAATGTCATGGACGTGAGCGGTACTTTTGATGCGGTCGTTTCGAATCCGCCTTATTTTAACCATTCGCTGGAAAGTCCTGATAATCAGCGCACAATGGCGCGTCACACTTCTTCGTTGTCTTACCGTCAGTTGATGGAAAGTGCTTGGCGACTTCTTGACGAGCACGGTGAATTTTCAGTTGTCATACCTACTGAGGGGAAAAAGGAAATGGAGAGTGCTGCTGCACTTACAGGATTCTTTAAAGTGCGTGAATGTGCTGTGAAGACAACGCCTTCGAAAATGCCGCGCCGCTATCTGATGGCATTCCGGAAGCATCCTGTTGAACAGCCTGAAGTAGAAGAGGGCATCATTGAAGTCTGTCCCCAAAAGCGCTCAGAGTGGTATCAGCGTCTTACGAAAGAGTTCTATTTAGATGAAGGTGAGTTAGCTTAACAGGAAGGATTATGAAAATAGCTTTGTTACAGATGGATATAGTCTGGGGAGACCCGGAAGAGAATGTTCGGAAGGCAGAAGCACTGCGTGCATCGCAGCCAGGAGCCGATCTCTATGTTTTACCGGAAATGTGGGCAACGGGATTTGCCACTCGTCCGGAGGGAATAGCCGAGAAGGAAAGCCATTCGGTGGCGCTCGACTGGATGAAGAAGACGGCCAGTGATTATTCGTGTGCAGTATGTGGAAGTCTTGCCGTTGAGGTGGAAGACGAGCAAGGCAGTTCGTATCGGAACAGGCTGTACTTCGTGACACCTGATGGCATGAGCTATTATGACAAACACCATCTGTTTGCTCATGGACATGAACACGAACATTATACCGCAGGACAGACGCATACCCTCGTCAACTGGAAAGGTGTTCGTTTCCTATTGTTGACTTGCTACGACTTGCGCTTTCCTGTGTGGGCACGCTATGGTTGGGCAGGGGAGTATGATGCCATCATCTATGTCGCCAACTGGCCCCACTCGCGTATGGATGCCTGGAATGTGCTCACTCATGCTCGCGCTATAGAGAATCAGAGTTATGTGATAGCTGTGAATAGAGTGGGGAGCGATCCTTCCTGCTCATACACAGGAGGTTCCATGATGATTGACCCGATAGGTCGGACTATATGTGCATGCAAAAACGAGACTGAACATTCGCTTTTGGCGATGCTCAGTCTCGATGATTTGCAGAAAGCCCGGACTCACTTCAAAGTTCTTCAAGATGAAGATAAGCCACAAGACTTCTTTGTTTGACAGCCGTCTATCCGATAGTGTATGCTGCCATGACGGCTATTCCCATTAAGATGGCAATACATAGAAGGACAATCTTCCCCCATTTTGCAATTAACTTTCTTTGCTCGATAGCTTTCAAGCTGTCTCGCTTGAATTTGCTCGCGCTGTCCATCTTGTGATGATGGTGATGATGATGTGTATCAGACATTTTTTATTTGATTTTGAAAATTTTTACTTGTGAGGCAAGTCCGCTCGGAACGGGCTCCCAATCGCTGTAGAGGGTCTTCTTGTAGTTGATGTCAACCACGTTTATTTCCTCCATTTTGCGCCATTTCACTCCTTGTCTGTCCAGTTCGGCTATGCGGTTGGCAGGCAGGTTGGTCACCTCGATGCGCAATTCGTTTTCGCCCACTTTGAGCGTTCCTCGTGTATCGAGAATGAATGGCACTGACCATGCGCATCCGATGAATGTACCGTTAATGAAGACACGTGCACTCTCACGAACATCTCCGAGGTCTATCATCCATTTGCCTGAGGGATTGTCTTTCTTTGACATTTTGAACTTGGTAGTATAGACACCCGTTCCCATGGTCGTCTTGGCTTGTTCGTCAAGCGTTTCCCATGTCTGTAGCTTTGACAGTTGGTAGTTCTTTTCCACCTTAGGAGCTTCTTCTGTGAAAGAGAGATTCCAAGAACCGTTGAGAACGATTTCGGCTGCAGTTTGCTCTTCTGTCTGAGCTGCTGCAGGATGACTTCCCTTCCCCTCATTGAAGGTCTGGAGAATCATCGACTCACCACTTCTTAGGCAGATATCGACAGCGTTATTGTCGTAGGTGGCTTCGCAGATGTCGCCATTCAGCGGATTGAACCATGTGGCACCTTTGAAAGGAACTGCCAGCTTCACGGTCTGGTGTATGTCGTTGGGTGACAGGTTGGCAATGAAATAGTGGTAGCCGTTAGCATTCTTTCTGCGAATGGTCTTCAGTCCGCAGTCAGTACGCATCTGCTCAGGCGTTGCAGCTCTTTCCAACTCGCTTCTGTTCGTAGTATAGAAGATGTGTGCACCTTGTTTCTTCAAATCATCAATGTGCTGCTTCACGTGATCAGTCATTTCGCCACTACCAGGAATGATCAAGCCCTTGTAACGTGCTCCTGCTGCTGTGACAAGCATGCCGTCCTTATAGGTAACCCCTGAGAGCAGGCGCTCTGAGATATAGTCGCAGTCAAAGCCTGCTCGGTCGATGTTCAGGATGGTCTGAATGAATTCAGGTGCCAGCTTACCCATTGCATGAATACTGAATTGCATCAGCAGCTTCCCCGTGTTCTTCTTCCACATATCGCGAACAGGCAGCAACACAAGGAAGTCGTTGTCGGGCTGTCCCCACTGCAGGAAGCTCTGGCAGCGCTCCACATAATCCATGAAGTAGGGGGCATCGCGCCAGATACTGTTAGTAGGACTCATGTCGATAGAGGCATAGAACTTCCATCCTGGCCAAGGATCGTTCTTGGGGGAATAACATGTGCCGTGGAAGAACATGTGGTTCACGCCTGCACAAAACATGAGGTCGATGTCGGGCTTCAACTGTGAAAGCGAGGTGCGGAAGTGCTCGGTGAGCCAAGTGAACGTCTCGCTGCTGGTATATGGCTTGCCTGTGACATGTGCAGCCGAAGGAGCATATTTCAGCATGGAAAAGTCGGAGTCGTTCTTGCGTGTCTTGCCAGGATCTTGGCGAAGTCCCTTGATGCCAAGATTGGAAAGACCGAAGCCTTCGATCTCGGGGATGTCAACAGCTGCATAGCAGTCGATGAGGTTGGCTGGCGAACCGTGTGCCTGGTTTCGAGTGATGGCTCCGTGACTGTGCGCCCAGGCCGTCCATTGCTGTGTGAAATTCTCTAAGAGCAGGTCGCCGAGCGTCTCGCGATAGTCACTGAGCACCTTTGGCTCGTAAGCCATTAGCTCGGGAAGATGTTCTTCGAGCTTATAGCCACGACGGGCTTCAAACTCCTTGAGCAGCGTGGGTGTCCATGTGGCATCGGCCACTTCGTATGAATCGTTGAAGAAGGTGTGAGGGTAGGGGGTACCCGTGCGTTCAAAAGCCTGCTCGATGTGCTTCAGGTAGTTTTGAACGGCTCTCTTGTCGAAGTGGTCAATCACAAGTCCTTCACCTCCGGGAGCAGCTCGCTTTACTTTCATTACACCATATTTAATATATATAGCGATAACCTTCTTCGATGTGAGAGGTGAGAGTTGAGAGGTGAGAGGGCTCTTCTTGTCAAGCATCAACTGCCCGTCTTTCACGAAAGCTGTCACGTCAATAGCTTTGCCGTCGGCATAGAGCATGACTTTATCGAGGAAAGCATTCTTACCATCTTTTTCTGAGGGTGAGAGATCAATGGCGTCTGTGTCATTGCCGTCAATCGTTTTTTCTACAAAGACAACTCTGCAAGCCGATTCCTTCAGCGGCACCCAAGGACCGCCGAAGGGCCAGCCTGTTCCAGTGGCCATATCTATCTCAATGCCGTTGCGCTGGGCTTGGGTCTGGGTGAAACGCAACATCTCCATCCACTTGTCCGACAGATAATCGATGTTGTTGGCCTGATTGCCCTGCACGCCATATAGAGGCGTAATCTCCAGCGCTCCAATTCCGTGCTTGGCATATTCGCTGATGGTCCACTGCAGGTTCTCTTTATCTACAGCTGAGCCTAACCACCACCAGCGAGCGCCAGCTTTTGCCTCTTGAGTTGGCACTGGCCAACTCTGGGCAAAAGCCTGGCTAAATGATAAATGACAAATGATAAATGACAAACTTATCACCTGCCAGCCACTTCTGTTTCGTTTATGATATCTCATTTTTCTTTGTTGTTTTTATTGTTGCAATCAGTATTCTGATAATCTCGTCTAAATCACTCTTTAGCGAAAAGTACACGTTGTCGTCTAAATAGTTCGTCTTATGTAATAAAACCAACCAATATGAAGTTTCGCTGGCTTCTTTGAGCGATATGCTCATTTTGCTTATGAAGTCAGCCCTGCTTTGCCCTTGAATAGCCTCATGGATATTTGCCCCAATGCTCGTACCGCTTCTAAACATTTGTTTCGACATCGTAAATTCCTTTTTATCTGTGAGATAGTTAAAGCAATTCACTATCCGTATAGCAAATGCAATAGACTTATCGACTAAAATATTATTCTCAGTCATACCGTCCTGCGTTTATCATTTATCATTTATCATTTGTCATTTGTCATTTGTCATTTAGGGCGCAGCCCGTTATCAGTTTCCGTCTGGTTTCACGAGATCAGCATTGCGAGCTGGAGCCCACTTGAACGTCTGCCAGTCGTCTGGCTGTGCGGGATTGAAGTCCTGCCAGTCTGAACGGAGATACTGTACGATGGGGAGGTTGAGCTGTTTCATGCCCATTACTACACACTTGGCTACTTCGTAGGCTCCGTATGTGTTGAAGTGGGTGTTGTCGGCCAATGCTGTCTCTTGTCCGGGGAAGGTGTTGGCAGGATAGTGTACCAATGCTTTCTTAGAGTCTTCAAATCCTAAAGTTTCAAAGAATGTCTTGGTCATTTTGTTCAGATCAATCACAGGCACGTTCTCTTTCTCAGCCACCATCTTCATAGCAGCAGGGAAGTCTCCGTGAGTGTTCTTGATGGTCTTGTTGTCACTGTCGAACTGTCGGCGCTGTGTCGGGGTGCAGAACACAATCTCTGCTCCCTTTCCGCGAACCTGATCCACAAAGATTTTCAGCTGATACTGATAGTGATACCATGCGCCGTCGCCGGGGCGTTTCTCTTTCTCATCGTTGTGTCCGAACTCTACAAACACATAGTCACCCTTTTTCAGCGTTGAGAGAATCTTGTCCAGACGGAAAGAGCCGATAAACGTGCGAGCCGTGAGTCCGCTTTCGGCATGATTGCTGATGGCAACCTCAGGACCGAACCAGCGCGTAATCATCTGTCCCCATGAAGCCCAGGGTTCGTTGTTCTGGTCAACCACGGTAGAGTTGCCGCACAAGTAGATGGTAGGTACATCGGCTTTCTCAATATGAATGGTCTGAACGGCAGGCATGTCGCCATTGAATTCCAGCGTCAGTTTGTCGTCCCATGCCAAGTATGTCTTCTCGCGATCCTTTATCTTCACGCGTGTCTTGTCATCTATCTGCGGAGAGCGCTTGTTCACTGTGAACTCAACGGTCTGCGTGTCTTTCTTCTTCTGCGTGGTGATGTTGTCCATCATCAGGCGGCGACCTTCAGCCCTGACTGTTGTGTTGCTGTTCTTCTTTCCACCGAGAACAACCTTGACGCGATAGTTGCCGTCGGGTACTTTCACTGAGAAGTAGAATGGTTCCTGCGGTGACTTCGCATTCGGAGCGGGAAGCAGGTCATAGCCATAGCCGTCCTGCTCGTTATAGACTGGTTGTGGTTTCGTTAAGTCGAAGTCGAAAGTCTGTGCCATCAGTGTCAGTGGCATCATGGCCAGAAGGAGAAATGTGTTTCTTTTCATATTAGTAAGTTGTCTTTGCGAATAGTAATTTATTCTTAAAATCACGTGCAAAAATACGATGATTATTTCTTATTTCCAAATAAAAACAAAACTTTTAGCTGTGCCGAGCCAGCGCTTTCTTCAAAAAAGCAGATGTATAGCCCACGTTGCTTTCGGCAATTTGCTCTGGCGTGCCGGTCACGAGGATGGTTCCACCGTTGCGACCGCCTTCAGGTCCCATGTCGATGATGTGGTCGGCCAGTTTGATGACATCGAGGTTATGCTCAATGATAATGACTGTATTGCCTCTGTCAACAAGGCGTTGCAGCACTTGCATCAGGATTCTGATGTCCTCGAAGTGAAGTCCTGTGGTGGGCTCATCGAGGATGTAGAGTGTTCGGCCCGTGTCTTTCTTTGAAAGCTCGGTGGCGAGTTTCACGCGCTGGCTCTCGCCGCCTGAGAGTGTGGTGGAGGGTTGTCCCAGTTTGATGTATCCCAGTCCCACATCCTGTATGGTCTTGATTTTCCGCAGAATGTCGGGCACGTTCTCAAAGAACTCCACCGCCTGATTGATGGTCATGTCGAGCACATCGGCAATCGACTTTCCCTTATAGCGCACCTCCAGCGTCTCTCTGTTGTAGCGTTTTCCGTGACAGTCCTCGCAAGGCACCTGAATGTCGGGCAGGAAGTTCATCTCAATGGTCTTATATCCGTTTCCGCCGCAGGTCTCACATCGTCCGCCTTTCACGTTGAATGAGAAACGGCCCGGCTTGTAGCCGCGTATCTTAGCCTCTGGCAGATTCACGAACAATGAGCGAATGTCAGAGAACACGCCAGTATAGGTTGCAGGATTGGAGCGAGGGGTGCGCCCGATGGGTGACTGGTCGATGTTGATGACCTTGTCGATATGCTCGATTCCCTCAATGGAATCGTAGGGCATAGGCCGCTTCTGCGAACGGTAGAAGTGCTTGGAAAGTATGGGTTGTAGCGTTTCGTTGATGAGTGTTGACTTGCCGCTTCCGCTCACACCAGTCACCACTATCAGCTCGCCTAATGGAAATTCAGCATCCACATGTTTCAGATTGTTGCCTGTCGCCCCTTTGAGCACTATCTTTTTGCCGTTGCCGGTGCGATGCTCTTTGGGCGTTTCGATGGTCTGCACTCCGTTCAGGTATTCGGCAGTGATGGTGTGTTTAGCCATCATCTCCTTGGGCGTTCCCTGAAACACCACTTCGCCGCCTTTGCGGCCCGCCTTGGGGCCAATGTCCACAATATAGTCGGCAGCCAGCATCATGTCCTCGTCGTGTTCCACCACAATGACGGTGTTGCCAAGATCGCGCAGCTCTTTCAGCGAATTGATCAGCCGTTCGTTGTCGCGCTGGTGCAGACCAATGCTTGGCTCGTCGAGAATATAGAGCACGTTGACGAGTTGGGAGCCAATCTGTGTGGCGAGTCTGATGCGCTGGCTCTCACCGCCCGAAAGTGATTCCGAAGGCCGGTTGAGTGCCAGATAGTCCAGTCCCACCTCCAGCAGGAAGTTGATGCGCGTGCGAATCTCCTTGATAATCTCAGCTGCAATCTGTCGCTGTTGACTGTCCATGTGGTTCTCCACTTCGCTCATCCAGTCGCTCAGCTCCTTAATGTCCATCGCCCCCAGCTCTGAAATGTTCTTGTCCCATATCTTGTAGGACAGCGCCTCTTTGTTGAGCCTTTGTCCGTGACACTCAGGACACTCACATTCGGCCATGAATTGGTCGGCCCACTTCTGCCCACTCGTAGAATCATCGTTTTCCATCACGTCGCGCAGGTATTTCACGATGCCGTCGAAAGCCACGAAGTAGTCGCTGGATGTGTGAACGATGTCTTTATCTATGCGCACGTTCTCTAAAGAGCCGTAGAGTATCTCCGACATAGCCTCTTCTGGAATGTCGCATATCTTGGTCTTCACGTCGCAGTCATATTTCTTCAGTATGGCATCAATCTGCCAGAAGATGAGCTGGTTCTTGTATTTTCCTAAAGGGATGATGGCACCGTCGTGAATGCTCAGCTTCTGATCGGGTATGACTTTGGCCAAATCAATCTCGCTCACTTTCCCCAGTCCCTTACACTTAGGGCAGGCTCCTTGTGGAGAGTTGAATGAGAAATTGTTGGGTGCAGGGTCGCTATAGCTGATGCCAGTTGTGGGACACATCAGACGTTTCGAGAAGTATTTCACTTCCCCCTTGTCCTTGTCGAGAATCATCACGAGGCCTTCGCCTTGCTTCATCGCCAGCTGTACCGACTTTTTCAGACGTTCATTGGGCTCTGTGCTCCCACTCTCTTTGGAGGGGGTAGGGTGGAGGTTTAACTTGTCAATCACCACTTCAATGTCGTGGTTCTTGTATCGGTCCACCTTCATGCCGCGCGTGATTTCCATCAGTTCACCGTCAACACGTATCGTGAGATAGCCCTTTTGGCGCATCGATTCGAACAGCTCTCGATAGTGGCCTTTTCTCGATCTGACCAACGGGGCCAGGATGAAAATCTTCTTTCCCACATAGTCGTGCTGAATCATGTCGATGATTTTCTCTTCGGTGTATTTCACCATCGGCTCGCCTGTGACGTAGCTATAGGCTTTGCCGGCACGGGCATAGAGCAGTCGCAGGTAGTCGTAGATCTCAGTGGTTGTGCCTACTGTTGAGCGCGGGTTCTTGTTGGTCGTTTTCTGCTCAATGCTGATAACAGGCGAAAGACCGGTAATCTTGTCAACATCGGGGCGCTCCATGCCTCCGAGAAAGTTGCGAGCGTATGCAGAGAATGTCTCGATATACCGCCGCTGTCCTTCCGCAAAGATGGTGTCGAATGCCAGCGACGACTTGCCGCTGCCACTCAGTCCCGTGATCACGGTGAGCGAGTGGCGTGGAATGGTTACGTCAATGTTCTTCAGGTTATGAACCCTTGCGCCATAGACGTTTATTTTCTCACTTTCGCTATTTGTGCTCATTGTTCACCAGTCGTGTTTTTCGTGTCAGTATAGCCTCTCAGCAGGTTCACGTCCTTGCGTATCTTGTATTCCTTGCCATCGGCACCCTTGGCTTCCACAAATACGAAATATACACCCTGCTTCACGTCGTTGCCATTATATTTCCCGTCCCATCCACCGTCAGGCGAATCCCATTCATATAGCTTCTGTCCCCATCGGTTCAGGATGATGGCTCTGAAGGAAACAATGCTCTTATAGTCCTTTTTGGCGCGATAGATGTCATTGATTCCGTCACCATTAGGCGAGAAGGCATTGGGAAATTCCAGTTTGCTTTCTGCAATCGTGATGGTGATGGTCTGGTCTTCCAACATATCGGTGTCATCACCGTTTGTGAGGTGGGTCTTCAAGATGACGTTGTAAGTACCCGATTCATTGAACGTATAGTTAGTGTTCTCTTCATATCTTACAAACAGCTCGCCGGGTGTTCGTGAGTCACTGCCTTTCACCAGTTTGAAGTGCCATTCGTAGGAGGCAGTCCATTCGCCGAGGTCAGCAGGGTTCGCACGGAACGACACTGCCAAAGGAGCTTCGGCATCGTCAATACTTGTCGACTCCATAGCATTCCCTTCTTTATCGGTATAATAAGCCTTTGGCGATACGCTCTGTCCGAAGCAGTTGAGGCCCATCGATAGCAGCAGGATGGTGAGAACAATGAGTTTTCTTTTCATACTTTCCATTCGTTTTAACATGCAAAAGTACATAATTAATCACTAACTTGCAAGCAAACGTCTGTTTTCTTAGTATTTTTTGTCAAGTCCCCCCCATCCTGTTATTATTTACTTACGCTTTTTACTCAAATTGATGGGCGTGCTCTTCGGGAAGACGATGCTGTAGGCCTTGTCGAGGGCTTTCAGGTCAACCTTGTAGTAGCTGATGCCCAGCCTCACGCTGACGATGGCCCTGAGCATTTCGCGATGCTTGCGCGGATAGAGCGAGGGCGGCGGCAACTCGTTCCAACCTTCCTGAGGCTCATCGTCGACCGCAGCCAGATGGCACACTTTCCAGATGAAATCGTCGGTGGCCTCGAAGCCGAACCACGTCTTCAGCACCCTGCGGATGCAGAAGCGCTTGCACTGACCTCCGAGGAGGAGCCTCGTGCGCTCCAGCCGAAGCCAGAGCTGCACAAAGCATTCTTGATTGTTCTCGATATTCATGGTTCATTATATGTTGAAAAATAAAATTGATTTTGACAAATGACCAAATGACCATAATGACCAGATGGCGGTAGCAAATTCTTCACTCTTCACTCTTCACTCTTCACTTTCCTGTACCGTCCGTCCTCCGTCTTCACCACCAGCCCTTGCTTGCTCCAGTTCTTCAGCATCTGGCGCACGGTGTTGTGGTTCACACCAGCGCCCTTGATGGCCACCGAGTGCTGCATGGCCTGTTCGAAGGTGAACTGCATGTCCAAGCGCTCGTAGATGGAGTCGTTCTTGCCGCGTTTGAGGCGGTTGCCGCTCATATAGCCAGCGTAGTCACGACTGTTGAAAGCATTCTCTATGCGGTCGCGGAAGAAGTGGAGTGCGTTCTCCAGCAGCGAGTCGGCTATCACGTCGTAAGCCTCCAGCATCGGCGGTGTCTGGGCTTTCAGGAGCAGCTCCTTCCATAGGTTAGGATACTGCTTCAGCCGCGCCTCGGCACCATTCATGCCGTGCTTCTGAATCAGCCCCTCGCACACCTTGCATAGCATCAGACAGCAGGTCATGCGTTGTGCCGTCACACAGACACGAATGCGCTGACGGGCACGCACCTTGTCGTCGTTCATCATCGTCTCTATGCGGATGCGCTCCACCCACTCGCGACCCCTCTGTTCCAGCTTCGGCAGCACCACCTCGCCTTGCATCAGCGGCAGCAGATGGGCCACCTGCTGTATGCGCTCCGTCTGTCGGGGGGTGAGCACGTAGGGCTTGTCCTCCAGCTTGGCAAACGTGTTGTCGGGTGTGCGGGCTACGGCTATACGGCTCTGGAAACCGTCGGTGTAGTTCGGCACTACGCGATAGAGGGCGTCGGGCGTGCCACACATGGTGACGTTCCACAACAAGTGCTCGATATGCACGTTCACTGCATCGGCACTTCTGGCCTCACGCTCATACTTCGTGCCGTCGTACGACTGGCGCAGCATCACCGAGAAATCGCTCATCGTGGATTTCCACTTCTGCGCCACCGTGTCGGCCTCGGGCGTGAACGAGAAGGCGTGCTTGCCCTCCGTGTTGGCCAGTCGCTCGGCCAGGTTCGCCACCGTGTTGTTCAGTGTCAGGCAGCGCACGGGCAGCTTCGGTTCCTCGGGCTGGTCCTTCTTGTTCTTCGCCGCCCGCTTCTTGGCGCGCCACTCGTCCTCCTGCATCTGGTACATCTTGTCAAGCGCCGCCACCTCGTTCATCCAGGCATCCACCACGGGGTCGATGTCGCCCTTGCCCGAGGCAAAGTCGCCAGCGATGTAGCTGATGAGGTTCAGCCCCTTCTTGCGACCGTGAACGTCGAGCACCACACCCGTAGCCAGCGCTCCTATGCACGGACAGATGGCCGTCACCACAGGCATGGCCAACTGAGGCCCTACGGCATCGATGCTGTCGCGTATGCCTTGCGGCATTTTTCGAGCTGACAGTTGAGAGTTGAGGGTTGACAGTTGGTCGTCTTCCACGTCCACCTCTTCCATTTGACCCCTACTGTCATCCTTCTTCTGCGCCTTGGCATTGATTTCCCGCAACGAGGCATTCATGAACCCCTTGTCGGCATCATACTTGTCGTAGAAGTAGTCGATGAGTTTCTGACAGTCCTCCGTAGCCGAGTAGTTAGGCAACCTTTCGGCCACCACCGCCCGCAGTTGCTGACGGCTCATCAACTTGGCCACCCCCACCGACAGCACCGCCATCAGGTTCGTGTGCCAGTTATGCTCACCCCACACATCCATCCCGCTCGAACTCAAGCCTGCCTGCTGAGCGCAGAGGTCGAAGGCGATAAGAGAGGCCGCTGAAGCCTGCTCGCATTCTTTCTCTGAACACGGATTTTTCGGAACTAACGGATTCGTTCGATTCGTGTTATTCGTGTTCGACTTTTCAGCCTTATCCGTTTCATCCGTCCTATCCGTGCTCGAAATCTCAAACATCTCGTCATCGAGGAAAATCAGGTCTTCCGCTGAACCCGTCGTAGTGAAGAACACGCGGGTGATGTCCTTCGCCCCTGCGTCATATTCCACCTGCAGAAGCTCGCTCGCCCATTTCAGGTTCTCCTCCTGGCTCAGCTCAGGGCGGCGACGGAACACGAGGTGGTAGCCTGCGCCTCGTGCGCTCAGTTCCATCATCAGCAGCCCCAGCTCGTCCTTCTTCGCGAGGATGCGCTCTTTCACTTCGTTCATCTGCTCAGTCGCAATGTGGTCGATGTCCATGCCGATGGTGGTGCTCATCGTCTTCGAGCCTTTCAGCGTGCCGTCCTCGTTGGGCAGACAGGAGTAGTTCATCTGGATGAGTCGGCGCTTCTGTGCCTCGTCGCCGCTGCGCACCGCCTTCACGATGGCCCGCTGCTCACCACCGCTGCGCAGTGACAGATAGTCCTCTCGCGTGAGGACGGGGCGCATCATCTTCGCCCCATCCTTGTAGTAAATCATGTGTACGCTCATGCCAGTGCCTCCTTCTTTTCGAACACCTCGTGCAGGAACTTGCGGCCCTTTTCCGTCCACACCAGATAGCGCTCTGTGTGCCATATCCCCAGTCGGTTGCGGCGGCTATGGGTGCGGCTCTTCGCATAGCCCATGCGGGCAAAGTCGGCATAGAGCATGTACTCGCCGCTCTGCCAGTAGACGATGCTCAGGGCGATCAGCCAGCGGTACAGCTCGGAACCCGTCATGCCCAGCTCCTTAGCCACCTGCGTCGTGGTCACGCAGTCCACCGACAGCAGCACCTCGTCGCAGTAGTCAGCCTTCGAGCCCAGCAGTCGCAGCTCCTTCGAGGTCAGCTCGTAGCGTCCCGTCTGTCGGATGGCTGGCAGCACCTCTGAGGTCACCCACCGCTTGAACGCCTTCGCCTGTGGCAGCTGAGAAGAGAGAATCAGCGAGTAGAGACCGCTCTCGTTGATGAACAGCGTGTTAGTCTTGTAATTGGAACCAGATACCTGAATCAGGTATGAGGTTTTGTCCTCTTCATATACGTGTACTTGCAATGCATTCGAAGGATTCTTGTATCCCAGTGCCGTTGCCACGTCTTTGCCCACGAACATGATTTGGTTATTCACTTGGCAAGTACGAATCTCGCCGAAAATATCACTTGTAAAGATTTGAATGTTTGTATTCATTTTTGTTGAGTTGAATTTTGCGAGAAGAAGTTTCGGATTCTTTGGCCATTTACTCGAGAATATCCTCCTCGGCTTCAACTCAGGTTGTTTTTTGATTTTCTGTTTTTTTAATTTTCCACGCTCCTTATTCTCCTCCTGTTGCCCTGCGGTCTCACCGCGAAGTGCACCCAGTAGGCGCAGCCCTTGCGCTCCAGCAGCAGCTCGTCGAACGCCTCCTGGCTGTCGTCGCTGATGTCCAGCAGGATGGTAGCGTAGCGCAGTGCCTGTTCAGGGCCGCAAGCCCGAATGTCGGCTGCGCATCCCGTGAGGTGGTTGCTCGTTGTGGAGCCCCCCACCGCCCTGTTCACCACTTTCGAGCGATACCCGCTGCTGACGATGATCGGGTCGTTTCCCTCGCCGTAGCGCACGTTCCATTCCTCGCGCAGCTTCTCCAGCCAGCCGCACAGTCGTCGCAGGTTCTCCACCGCCTCTTCCGAGGGCGTGTTGTCGGCTCCCCTTACACTCGTTCGCGTCATCTCCGCCAACGTGAAGTGAGGAGTCAGTCTCGTGTGTTGTCTGTCCTTCTCCATGTCTTCCAATAGTTGTTCGTACTCAAGAGTCATTGCCGTTCACGCCTTAGTTGTTGATGAGAATAATTGCTCGTCTCTGACCTGACGTCGCGATTTGCGACTCCAGCTTGTCCTCTGCATCGACATGCTTGCTCAGCGCATCGCGGGTATTGCTGTATCCCAGTGCTGTTGCTACATCTTTGCCTACGAACATGATTTGGTTATTCACTTGGCAAGTACGAATCTTGCCGAAAATTTCACTTGTAAAGATTTGAATGTTTGTATTCATTTTTGTATCAATAAGTTAAAGAACACTTGTGTCTTTCGACGTTGCAAAGGTAGAATGCGATTATGCGATTGAAAAGTTTTTCCTCAATCGCATTTTCAATCGCAAAGCCAAACATATCCGAAACCCTTATGACATCGTAATAAAAAATTTTTCAAAAAAAATGTGCGACTGAAAGCCGAAGCCTTCAATCGCACATTTCAATCGCATTTTGGCGAAAACAGCAGTCGCTAAGCCGATGCCTTGAGATAGTCGAGCACCCAGTCGGCATAGGGCTCCTGTCGGCACTGCCCCATATACTTGCTGAAGGTGCGGTAGTTGTCGCACACACCAGCACTGCGGGCAATGAGGTCCATGCTGCCCTTGACAACACCCCCCTCTCTCAGCAGCCCTACCACACAGCCGCGAATGTAGTCCTGACGCTTCGTGAGGCTCCACTGCGTGGCGATATAATCCCTGTGCTCCGACCGCATCAGCGCGTTGACGAAGTTGTCAGTCCACTGATGATCATAACGCTGGTCTACACGGTGAACGTCGAACCACTCACCCGTCAGTAGCACCTTCAGATGCTTCGACGGTGCAAAATAGTTCAGCTGCGGGTTCAGTTCTCTATTAGCCGCCGACTCCTCCTCCAGCAGTTTCACACGCAACTGCTGGGCCATATCAATCTTGTGCATATACTTCAGGAATGCATTGCGATGGGTCTTGGCGTTCTCCTCGTGCCTGCTGGCATAGAAATACTGCCCCGCACGCGCCGCATCGACCACCAGCATGCCGTCACGACACTCCACCAGTTTTCTCAGCGCTGCATAGTGCTTGTACACACTCTTCTTCAGCTTGTGGTCATCGTCCAGCTGGTCGAAGTCGAACTCACCCGCATAGCGCTTCGCACGCTGCATGTGCTCCACCTTGGCGCTGAACACACCCTTCTCAAACATGTGCAGCAGCTTCTCAACGATGTAGTCGTTGATATCCTCCAGGCTGGGCGTGCCGTAACACTCATTGTAGAGCCACTCATCGAACGTGTGGCGAGCCCTTTGCGGTGTTCCAGAACCCAGATAGCGACGCTTCTCCTGTTCGTACAGCCGCACATACTCCTCGTCCTTATGATGCCGCGACAGATGGTCGTCAATCTCTGCCAGCACACGGCTCAGCTCGCCCAGAGCCTCGTTCATCAGCCTCACCTGCTCATTAATGGCATCATCGGCCGCAGGGCTCTCCTCAAGCTCCACAGCCAGCACCTGTTCCGACAGCTCCGCGTAGTTCACGTCTATATCGGCATCGAGCACAGCCTCCTTGCTCACGCATGCCGTCACATTCTTCTGCAGTGTCTCGACCACCTCCCAGATGTCTGCCGTCAGCCCCATCAGCCGGAACCGCGTACCAGCCGAAGGTGTCTCCGTTCTCATCCTCTCAATCTTTTCAAAAAGGAGTTTTAGAAGATTCTTATAGTTGTTCATTGTGATAGTTTTCTTTTGTTATCCAAAGGGCTGCAAAGGTAACAAAAAAAGAGTGCCGTTCCAAACAAAACGACACCCATTTTCGGACATTAATATTCGTTAGCAGAAGGAGCGATTTTCAGCTCAATATGATGCTTCTGTACGCAATCGCGTATTGTTGAAAATAACATTTAATTATCAATGAAAGAAGCTACTTGCTCAATTAGTTCTTTCCTTACCATATCGTCATCTATGCTGGAACGTGTGGAATTTTTGTCATATTTCATATATAGAACAGACCAGAATTTTGTGTTGTAAACGTCCATATAAACCAATGTTTTTGCATTGTCCGTGTCTATTGCATCTATACCAGCAAAATAGGTTTTTTCTCCTTGATAAATCGGAAGCATAAGATATCTTTCTGCTAAATAAGTACCAAGTGTTGATGTGTGGTTTGTGCTTACGAAAGCCAAAACAGCTACAAGCGCTCCATTTTCAAAAGAATATGCTAATCCTGAAGCACCGCCGGCATTTTCGTATAATAAGTATTCGTTGGTTGACTTTGAACTATAAGTACCTTGCTTCTGGTGAGACTTAACATAATCCATAGAACAGCCCCATTCGCAAACAGGATTATCATAAAGATAATTCGTGGAATAAACAGATATTGATATGGTTTTTTTACCGTTTACCAATAAAGATGTTTCTCCAACATGATAAGCCTTTACTGTATTTTTTGT
>JAEEGG010014599.1_pt1 | contig 16607 bp, 15 predicted proteins | sample 9134161 | NCBI WGS metagenome assembly JAEEGG01 (sample SAMN16246543, study PRJNA631951) | gut metagenome | biome: gut microbiome; feature: rumen; material: CR-attached | host: Bos | place: Iran: Karaj | collected 2018-10 | reverse complement strand
GTATCCGCATAGTGGTAGCCAGCGTCGAGCACGGTGCGGTTGGCTTGGATGACCTGGTCCTTGCCTTTGAACTTGGTCTCGAAGTATTTGTACACCGAGTCGCGTTCGCGGTTGAAGAGGTACAACACAATGCCAAGGGCAAACATGTTCTTGGATTTCAGCATCGCCTTGTTATCCATACCGAAGTCTTTCAAAGCCTCTTTGGTCAGTTCCGAGATAGGAGCCTTGACCACCTGATAGTCAGCGAGGGTGCCGTCAACGGTAGGATCAGCTTCATAGCCAGCCTTCTCCAGAGCCTTGTCGGTGATGGAGTCGGTGTCGATGATGATGATGGTGCCAGGACGGAGCCAGCGCATGTTAGCCTTGATGGAGGCGGGATTCATGGCCACGAGCACATCGCAAAGGTCGCCAGTGGAGTGAATTGGTTTGTGTCCGAAGTGGACTTGGAAACCTGACACGCCAGCCACGGTGCCTTGTGGAGGACGAATCTCAGCGGGATAGTCCGGGAAGGTGGCGAAATCGTTTCCGGCGAATGCCGTCGAGTCGGAGAAAAGATTTCCGGTAAGTTGCATACCATCGCCCGAGTCGCCCGCGAAGCGGATGACGACATGATCAAGGGCTACAACTTTACTTTTTCCTGTCATAACTTAATGGATTTAAAAATTTATATTTTCAAGAATGATTCAGTATCTTTTTTGAGGCTGCAAAAGTACGCTTTTAATTCGGCATAACCTAATTAAAAAAGAAAAAGTTTTCACTCCGTTTTTTAGACTATTTCTAAATTGCGAGAACGTCTTTCGGATAACGAACAAACCAGTATATTTGCAACCTCATTTTAACACGAAACTAACATTTAAAATTAAAGATCATGGCTTACAAAATCACTGACAAATGCGTTGCTTGCGGTACTTGCATCGACGAATGCCCTGTGGGCGCTATTTCTGAAGGCGACATCTACGTCATCGACGCTGACAGCTGCGTCGGTTGCGGTACCTGCGCTGGTGCTTGCCCGAACGATGCTATCGTTGAAGACTAAATCTTAAGTCAACCAAAAAGAGAAAAAGCCTGTTTCACGACAGGCTTTTTTATTATTTTTTTCAGACAATCGCTCAAGTTTGGCAAATTATTTGATATATTTGCCCCGTTCTTTTAAAGCCACAACGAAGACAATTCACTTAACATTAATTTAAAATCATTAAACAATGAAGAAATTAGCTTTGGCACTCGTTTGCCTCGTCAGCGTTGCTTTCTTTGCTAGCTGCGACCCGACCATCCAGAATCCGGAACCCGTTATCTCCATCGTCGCAGAAGAAGGTTTCCTCACCGACGCTCAAGAAAACGTCCTTGACATGGATGTCGCTTATCCTTATGGCTTCATGGCCACCTCCAACACTCAAACCCTGAAAGAACTGTCCAGAATGGTCATCGTTTGCGGTGGTACCACCCTTTGCGACACTGCCATCAGCGGCACTGCCTTCACCTACAAAGGTGAGATCATCTTCACTGATTCAGATGATAGCAGAGAAATCATCAACCATTACGAGATTGTCGCCACTGTGACTGACGTTGCCGGCCAGACCGCCAGCGCCACCATCAAGATCGCCCTCAACAAGGAAACCGCTCTCGTTGCCACCGACTTCTCATGGAACAGACATGGTGCTGCCGCCGTCACCGGAGGCATTGAGAATTTCGGCCTGTCATGGACCAGCAACACCAAAGATGTGTTTGCCAACATCAGACCTCTTGAAGGCGCTGTCCTCTACGAGTTCGACCCCAGCGTTTGGGAAGCTACCACCACCGAGGCTGAAAAAGCCGCCTTGTTCAGCGAACAGCAAATTGGCATCGCCGTGTTCAACAAGGTCTCGTGCGATGCTTCACATGATTATGACTTCGTAATTGGCACCACCTACAATGGTGTGAACCATCTGATCCACATCACCAGAGGTGAAGCCCACGATTTCAAAGGCACCGACGTCACCATCACTGGCCAGGCCAAATAAGCTAATGACAGCTTAATCAAAAAAAGCTCCGAGGTAACTCGGGGCTTTTTTTGTTTCCATAATTCCAACATTGGTTTTTCTCATTCCGCGAATGCGTGAGCTATCTTCCTATTAATCTTCAACAGCCTTTCGGGATTAAGTTTGACCACCTCACGGTCGTAGGTCATCAAGCCATTCAACTCGGTCTCACAGTCGGTCGTCTGTGTGTAGACAGCGGCTGAAAAGCCTTGGAAGGCCATCTTGTAGAGCAGCTCCGCATATTCCACATAGGTGTCGGTCACCTTTTCTTCGGTGTCGAATTCCACATAACCCCAGCCTTGGTCCTTCACCCAGGTATGACCTTCCACCTTACGGCCGATGCCGCCGTACTCACCCAGCACCGTGGCACGGGTGGGGTCGTAAAGCACCATCTTCGGCTCGGGATAGTGATGAAGGTCGAGAATGTCGCCGCAAGGATAGAAATTGCCACCTGAGGCTGGATTCACCAAACGGGTGGGATCCAATTGCTTGGTCATCTCCACAATCTCAGGGGTCTTGAATTGGCCCCACGACTCGTTGAAGGGCACCCATACCCCGATGCAGGGCTGTGAGATCAAGCTCTCGATAATCTCTCTCCACTCCTTCTTATAACACGCTTCCGATTCCGTCGAACGCAGGCTCTCGGGACCGTCAAAATACTGTTCGGTTTGCCAACCTGGACCTCTGCCGCCGCTAGGCATGTCCTGCCACACGATCATCCCGAGGCGGTCGCAATGGTAGTACCAGCGGGCGGGTTCCACCTTCACATGTTTACGTATCATATTGAAACCCAATTCCTTGGTCTTCTCTACATCGAATGCCAGGGCCTCGTCAGTAGGTGCGGTATATAGTCCATCGGGCCACCAGCCTTGGTCGAGGGGACCAAACTGGAAGATGGGCCGACCGTTGAGCGTCAGGCGCATCATGCCACTCTCGTCGCGTTGGGTGCCAAAGCAGCGCATGGCGAAATAACTGCCCACTTCATCCACCATCTTTCCATTTTCGAGGACGCTCACTTTCATATCATAGAGATACGGATGGTCGGGGGTCCAAGTAAGGAATCCTTCCGGCATGATCACTTCAACAGGCTGTCCGCCGAGGGCTTTGCCCGAGGCGACCGTCTTCCCTTCGAGACTTACCTCCACCTGATACAACACCTCATCGGTAGCACCTTTGAATTCAGGTGTCACGGTCACAGTGCCTCTTTCGAGGTCAGGGATGGTCTTCACCGCGGCGATATAGCTGGTCGGCACAGGCTCGAGCCACACTGTCTGCCAAATGCCGGTGACAGCGGTATAAAAGATTCCACGTGGCTTGTTCACCTGTTTGCCGTGAGGGATGTAGGAATCATCGGTAGGGTCCCACACACGGACCATCAAAGTGTTATCCTTTCCATTCAAAGCCTGGGTGATGTCAAAAGTGAAGGGTGTATAACCACCGGTGTGGCTGCCCACCTTGACACCATTCACCCAGACGTCTGTCATCCAGTCGACTGCACCGAAGTGAAGTAGCACCCGTTGGCCTTTCCAGCCTTTGGGCACGCTGAACTCCCTCTGGTACCACAAGGCGTTGTCGGCACCGACGGTCTTCTGAACCCCTGAGAGGGAGGATTCAATGCAGAAGGGCACCAATATCTCACCATCATAGGCGACAGGTTGTTTGCTGTCTTTTGGGGTGATGGCATAGTTCCACAGCCCATTGAGGTTCTGCCAGTTTTGGCGGGTCATCAAGGGGCGTGGATATTCAGGAAGCACCTTGTCAGGCTTCACTTCCGCAGCCCAGCGGGTCTTGATTTTGTCGCCTGCCGGAGCATATTGTGCCACTGCGCCGAGGCATGACAGCAGCATCACGGTCATCAGAAAAGTCTTCATATCTCAAGATTCTATTAGTGTTTGAAAACGTTCAGCAGCGTCGACCAATGCGGTGACGGCACGAGTGACAATCTCAGGATCATTCATTGAGCCGTCGAGCATTTGTTCGAAGCAGACCCACACGGAGGCACGGCGATGGCCCGACTCCTCATATTCATAGAGTGATGCCTTCACCACCTTGTGGTTCCAGTTAAGGGTGTTGCAAGCCAGCAGTGCCACGGCGTAGTTTTCGTCTGTGACATCCATGATGCCTGGCAAGGCGAGTCGGAAGAACATAGGGTCGTCGGCATCGTTCCAAAGCAGGAAGTTCCATCCGTCGTAAACGAAGTTGACTCCCACTTTGGAGCTCTTGGCTTTCACTTCATGTTGTTTCAGCCAAGAGGTCACCAGGTTCTTTGCTATGTGTTTGCCTGAAGTCATTTGTTGAAACCGATTTTCGTCTTGGTGGAATAGGTCGGGTTCTTGTATTTCAGCACATCCACAAGGATTTTCTGGGAGATGGGCACATCCATATATGCAGCGGTCATGGCTGCTTCGTTGACAGCCTCGGTGATGTCGCCAGCCACAAAGTCGTCAGACAGGCGAGCCAGTTCGTCATAGTCGATGGTATCGCAGGGACGGGTTCCGAGGTGTTTCTTGAAGATGTCCTTTCGGGCTTCGAAGTCGGGTTGCGAAACGAAGAACACCCTGTCGATGCAACCCGGGCGCATCAGGAATGAATCGACCATGTCCGGTTGGTTGGAGGTAGCCACTATCAGGATGCCTTTCTCCTGGCAGTTGGCCATCATGCTCAGCACAGCCACACGTTCCTTGGTGATGTTGTCGACGGTTGGGACGGGCATCAGATATTCAATCTCATCAATAATCAAGATGAAGGGGGCCTTCACCGTGCCTGCATCGAACACCCGCTGAAGGTTATCGATCACCCCAGGTTGATAGATACTACCGAACTCCGAGGCATCGAGGACGGTGTAGTTGAAGCCCACTTCTTCGGCAAAGCTTTTGGCTACCAGACTCTTTCCACATCCGGGAGGACCATAGAGAAGGATGCCGTTGACGGGTAGCAGTTGGTACAGTTTGGCTTTCTCAGGATTTTGCAAGGCGAATATCACCTCTTTGCGAAGCTGTTCCTTCAGCTCATCACGGCCGGCCACCTGGTCGAATCCGTTGCCAGCGCCTTTCTTGAACTCCTCTTCGAGTTGTTCGCCAGTAGGAAGATCCATGTCGTCGGGCATCAAACGGTCGATCAACACGTTGAAGAACTCGGCTGCGGAGGGGAAACGCGACACGGCTCGGAGCGAAAGTGCTTTCCTGAGTATCTCTTTCAGGAAGTCGGGGATATGCACTTTCTCGGTATCCAGCACCAGTTCTTCCTTTCGGGCTTCTCTCACTTTGGCCTTGATTTGGTTCTTGTCATTGCCGCATTCGGCAAGATCCACTTCCCACGGGGCTTTTCCAAAGATGAGATAATACAGCAGGGCACCCACCGAGAACACGTCAGACTTGGGGGTGAAGATGCCGCGGTAGGTCTCGGGAGCTCGGAAGAATGGTGCCAAGTCACCCATCATGAAGTTGGGGCGGCCCAACACCATGTACGACACATGACCAAGGTCGATGATGGTAGGCGACAGCATGCCGTCGTCGAGTTCTTTAAGCATGATATTGGAGGGACGGATGTCGTTGTGCAGCAAGGCTTTGGAGTGCATAAAGCTCAAGCCGTTCAGCACGCAGAGTGTGATTTGCACGGCATCATCGACATCGAACACGCCGTCTTTCTCTAGCGACTCGTTCAATAACATGCCTGAATAAAACTCTGTCACCAGATAATGATATTCTTTGTTGCCTTTTCGTACACCACCGTTGTCAACATAACGAATCACGTTGTCGTTGCGTTCTTCGTTGAGTTCCTTGCAGAACACAATCTCCGGCACCTCCTTGCCTTCGAGCAGCTGCGACTTGGGGATGCTGGCCATGTCGTACACCTTCATGAAATACAACATGTCGTCACCGCCATATACGGTATAGGATTCCGCCGACGCGCCTTTCTTGATGAAGTCGTTGACGGTATATTTCCCGATTTTTTCTCCTTTTTTAAATAGTTCCATATTAATATATTAATTTTTTAAATGATATACAATTCCTAAATAAAAGCGATCCATTGGTTCCCTCACTTGGATTTCGTTATCCATGCGGGCAATAAATTCCAGCGATTGGCGTCGGCTGAGGCGGTAGTCCATGGAAACCGTGGTCCTGACATGGTCCACGAAGGTCTCGGAAGGATTCTCGCGCAACCTCAGGAAGAGTTCAGCCGAGAGGGTGTATTTCCATCTGCTGTTCGGTCTTTGGTAGGTAGCTTGAAGTTTGTTACGCCAATACCATTTGGGGTTGAGGCTGTATTCGCCTGTACGTTCGTCGCGATAGGTGAACATCAGGCGGCTGCGACAGGCCAGTTTCCATCTCCTGACAGACTCCCGATAGGAGAAATCCACGCCAAAACGGAGGCGGTTGTCGAAATATCCTTTCTTGTCGTAATGCCTCACATATCCCAAGAAGCAACCTCCATGCAAACGGTTACCCAAGCCGGGGATGCTCATGGGTGTCTCCAATGATACCTCATTGAGCCAACGTTCCATGTGGGTTCCACCAAACTCTCCAAAACGGAACTCCTCCTCCACTTTAAGCTCAATGCCGTTCCTGAACCCATTGCTGAAGTCCATCCCGACGATACCGCCAAAACTGGTGTTTCTCTCACTTTGGGCGAAGGCCGGAAGAGCATTTGCCATCAAGAGGAATAAAACGAAAAGTGGAAAGTGGAACCCCGAAGGGCTCACCGACCGAATGGGAGGTAAAGTGGAAAGTTTTCCGTTTTCCGTTTTCCGTTTTCCGTTTTCCACTTAAAATTCCTTTAGTTTGGTAAACGTTCCTATGGTACTGGTCTCTCCAGGATTTGGCTTGTACCAGATCTTGATAAATGCGGCGTCGCGCAGGTAATCGATATGGCCGACTTCCATCTTCTCGATGGCGATGCCAGTACGTGCCTCCAAGTCGGCTTTCAGTTCTGTTTCTTTTCCTTGCTGCACCAAGTCGATCTTATCATAAAGGATGACTTTTTCCGACATCTGCTTGGAGTGTTTGTTGCCTTCGAAAAGCCAGATGGCGAGGATGACCAATGCGTTAGTGATAAGCAGTTCCAAGAGGCTGGTGGTGAGTGCCTGACCGTTGATGATAGACAGGCCCATGACGACGAAGAGATAGGTCATCTCACGGATGCGCAGGGTCTCTGTCCTATAACGTATCATGCCGAAGATGGCGAATAGGCCGAGGGCATAGGCGACGTTCATCTTCATATTATCCATCAGTGTGATAATCAAGAAGATGACTACGGCGAACATCATAAAGGTGAAGTAATAGTCTCGGCGTTGTGACTTCTTGTAATAGAATAGCCGGATGATGATCCAGCACACCAGGAAGTTGAGTGCAAATCGGAACAGGAGGGTCCAGAGGCTGGTTGCATCGAAAAGCGGGACGCCCAAAAAATTAATATCGGCGGCACCGCCTCCATTGCCGAATTCACGGGCAATGTCGGGATCGAATTGTGGGGCGGATTGGAGGAGGAACATGGTTGGTTATAGTTAAGAGATAAAAGTTAAAAGTTAGGGGTTACACCACATAGGGGTGCGACTTCGGTAGATTTCAGTTTATCGATTCTGTGTAGTTTTTTCTTAAAGCGGTTTTGTTTGACGTCGGGGCGGGTCATGGCGGTTCCGATGCAGTATTTGCTGATTTTGTAGGGCTTGATGCGGAGGTCGAAAAGCACCTCTTTCAGCAGAGAGCGGGCGCGCCCGTCCTGTTTGAGTTCCATGATCACAAGCGGTTCCAAGGAGGCCGAGGTGCCGGAGACAAAGTTACGGAAGTGAAGGTTACAGTCGATGGTCAGGCGTTCGGTCTTTTCGTAGTTGACCAGGGTGAAGCGATCGAATGCCGTCTCCAGGTTAGGGCTGAGGCTATCCACGGGATAGGGTTGCTTCTCAGCGAGGAAGGCGGCTGTTTGGGCGTCATGGATGATATCGGTGCCGGGTTCTATCTCGATTCGTTTCTTTTTCGTCCGGCCCTTGTTGGTTTTATGTTTCACCTCGCAGAAGGTCAGATGCGAATCCACGTAGGTGCGCACCCTCACCTTGTCGCGGACCAGATGTCGGTCGTGGTGGATGATGTACATCTTGAGGTCGGGGGTGTCGTAATAAACGGTGCTATAGGGAGACAGGCGGTTACCTTCCACCTCTTGTGCGTAGTAATGTTCACGGATCCCCTTGAGGATGGCAAGAAGCTGTTCGGAGGTCACCAGAAATTTGGTGTCCACCCGATTCATGAGCTTCACTTCCTTCATCTCCCCCAGGGTGATGGGGCTCATAGTGTTGACAATATCGAGGATCTCGGGGTTCACTTAGCCACGTATTCGTAAACCTTGACCGATTCCAGTTTACCGTTGGGATAATAGTTGAGTTGGCGGCTCTTTGAGCCGTCTTCGTTGTACTCGAACTTACGGATGCGCACCACTCTGTCGCGGTCGTTGTATTCGATCTCTCTCACCACTTTGGCGGTGACGTCGCTGTCGGGCGGGTATTCGCTCACCACGCGTGACTTCTGTCCATAGCTGGCGTACTCAATCTCTTCGATCTTGCGGCCCAACTCGTCGTAAGTGGTGACATGATCGAGGAAGGGCATCTTGGATCCGACGGCGGTGTTCCATTCTTTCAACACCATGCCGCGACGGTTTTCGCGCTTTTGAATGGTTGCGTCAGAGACTGACTGGGAGAACAGCGGAACAGCCATTAATCCCAACAGAGCAATTAAAAACAGCTTTTTCATATCAATTACACTTGGATTCGAACAATAAAAGTAGTATCAGGTTCCATTTGGAGGATTTCATCGGCTTTCACGGTGACTGTGTCGATGAGGGGTGAAGGCACCTCTTGGGCGTCCTGGGTATAGGTGATCACCTCATAGGTACCGGGAAGCACTTTCTGAAAAGCGAAGATGCCATCGAGACCGACGCGGACGTCGTCAATATGATAGCTGTCGCCCAGTTTACGGAGATAGACCCTATGTTCGTAGGCCCATCCCTCGCCACGGTATTCGATGTTATGGAAATACCAGGCCCACACCCTGCCGGTGATGACGGAAGTGCCGTAGGCTTTTCCATCGTGAATATAGATGGTAGGCACCTCAGCCACTTGTCCCCTCTCTAGTTTCACCGTCTGGGCCACAGCCACCTTCTCCCCTGTTGCCAAGGTGGAATAGGCGAAAACGGTGTAGTCGCCCGGAGTGAGGTATTCGAATTGATAGAGGCCGTCGGGGTCGGTCTCGATATCGTCGCCATAGAACTCATCGTTACCATAGACGATGAACACATCGGTTTTGGCAGCGTTGAGGGTATCGACGTTCAGCTGATAGTCATCGTCGGGATGATGGACCAGCTTGACATATCCGCGAATGGTGCCTGTGCCACCTTCGCCTTCCTTGTTATTACAAGAGGACAAGGCGAAGCACATCACCAAAAAAGCGATAATAATTCTTCCGTACTTCATAGTTAAAAACAAATAAGGGGTAAAATTACGGTTTTTACCCCGAACAAGAAGAAAAAAAAGCAAAAATCTTTCCAAAACCGCAAAAAAGCGGTCTTAAATCACTCGTTCATCTTTTCGATGTTGTCGCAAGCCTTATTCAGCACCTTGACGAAGGTCTTCAGTTCTTCTTCTGGGATACCTTTGAGGATGTCGCTGATGGCATCGATGGCGACTTTCTTGGTATAGTCTTTCATTGCCAGGCCTGTTTTTGACAGCTTGATGTTGTTGACTCGGCGGTCCGCCGAGTCAACAACACGCTGCACCAGGCCTTTCTTCTCCAGGTTGTCGATAAACTGGGTCACCGAATTCTTGTCCTTCTGGATGATGTAAGCGATGGTCTGCTGGGTCATCTCGCCCTGATTCCAAAGCGTGTCCATCACCAGAAACTGTTCGGCAGTAAGGTTGATCCCCTCTTTCTTAAAGACGGAGGCGATATGTTTCTTCATTTTGCAATTGAAGATGTTGACCCAGACGCCAACCTGTTTGACGAGTATCATGGCTATTAGTAGTTATAAGGAATGCACATGTTCGGCACTTCCGTACCGTCATAGACGCCCTTGGCGAGTTTTTCCTTCACTTCCTTGAAGGCGTTGAGGGTGTATTCCACGTCTTCCATGCTGTGAGCGGCAGTGGGGATGATGCGGAAGATGATCATGCCCTTGGGGATGACAGGATAAGTCACCACCGAGCAGAAGATGCGGTAGTTCTCGCGGAGGTCCATGGCGATGTTGGTGGCTTGAACCACGTCGCCTTTGACGTGCACCGGGGTGACACAAGCCTCAGCGGGGCCGATATCGAAGCCCATCTCGCGGAAGCCGTTCTGCAAGGCGCGGGTCACCTTCCAGAGTTGGGCGCGCAGACGGTCGCCTTCCTCACCGCGGATGATCTCGAGACGTTTCTCGCAGCCTTCCACAATGGCGAGGGGAAGACTCTTTGCGTACATCTGCGAGCGCATGTTGTAGCGCAGGTACTCGATGACGTGTCTCGGGCCAGCGACGAAGCCACCTATGATGGCCATGGCCTTGGCATAGGCGCCGATATAGATATCCACCTCGTCCATCACACCGAAGTGTTCGGAAGTACCACGGCCGGTGGGCCCCATCACGCCGAAGCCGTGGGCGTCGTCAATCAAAATGCGGAAGCTATACTTTTGTTTCAGTTTGACGATACCTGCGAGGTCGCCTAGAGCGCCAGTCATGCCATACACACCCTCGGTGATGACAAGGATGCCGCCTCCAGTCTTCTCCACCACCTCGGTAGCCACCTGAAGCTTCTTCTCCAGGTCGCCCATATCGTTATGGCGATACTTGTATTTGTTGCCGAGATGAAGGCGGATGCCGTCGAGAAGGCAGGCATGGGCCTCGTTGTCGTAAACGATGACATCATGGGGACTGGTCAAGGTATCGATGGTCGAGAAGATGCCTTGGTAGCCGAAGTTGAAGAGGTAGGCTGCTTCCTTTCTCTCGAAGTCGGCCAGCTCTTTTTCAAAATGCTCGTGCATACGGGTCTGACCCGACATCATGCGGGCACCCATCGGAGCAGCGAGACCCCAGCGGGCGGCGCCTTCAGCGTCGGCTTTGCGGATGGCTGGATGATTGGCCAAGCCAAGATAATTGTTCAAACTCCAGCAAAGCACTTCTTTGCCGTTGAAAACCATACGGGGACCCAGTTCACCCTCCAGACGAGGAAATGCAAAGTAACCATCAGCACGCTCACGGTACTGCCCAATCGGGCCACCGGAGTCTTTTGCTATTCTTTCAAAAATATCCATCTTTTTTAGAATTAAGAATTTAGAATTAGGAATTAAGAATTAAGAAGCTTCAGACTTCTGACTCCCGTCTTCCACCAAAGCACAAAATTAGTAAATATATCGATTATATAAACATTTACTTTTATTACTTTTGCAAAAAAGTTTGACAACATGTTGGATTTGAAAGGCAAGCATGCCATTGTCACCGGAGGAGGAACGGGCATCGGACGTTCCATAGCGATTCATCTCGCCAAAGAAGACTGTAATTTGATACTGACAGGGTTAGGCAACGAAGACCTTTTGAAGGTCAAGGAGGAATGCGAGAAGCTGGGCGTGAAAGCCTGGGCCAAGGAGACACGTCTTGACGACTATGGTTCCATCGACGAGTTCCATGATTTTGTCATGGGGCTTGGTGTTACCGTTGACCTCTTTGTCTTGAATGCCGGCATCTCCCAACGCGAGAAGGCCCTCGACACTGATTTCAGCGTAGATGAAAAGATCCTCAAGGTTGACTTCATGAGTGGTGTTTATATGGTGAAGAAGTTCGGCGACATGATTAAGGCTGCGGAACACGTGCAGTTTTCGGTGACCACTTCCCTATCGGGTTTGTTTGGGTTTCCACTGCGTTCAGCTTATTGCGCCGCCAAGCACGCCCTGTTCGGTTTCTATGAGTCGCTGGAGTTGGAATACCCCAACATCAACGTCACCTTCCTCATCCCTGGGCGCATCAACACACAGATCAGCAAGAGTGCCTTGATGGGTGACGGCACGGCTCATGCCAAGATGGATGCGGGACAGGCCAACGGCCTTGATGTGGACAAATGCGGTGCCATCGCTGTAAAGGCCATCAAGCGTCAGAAGCACCGCAAGCTCATCGGCAAGACCGAATTGCTGATGGCACATATCCATAAATGGTGTTTACCGCTCTACTATAGATTATCGAAAAGAATTTCGGCGACTTGACAATTAATTAATAATTTAGAATTTAGAGATGAAAGGAAAAGTGATTTGCGGCATACAGCAGGTAGGCATTGGAGTCAGCGACTTCGTGGAGGCCTGGAAATGGTATTACGACCAGTTCGGTTTCGAAGTGAAAATCGTCGATGACGAGGGCGTGGCCGAGCGCATGCTCCCCTACACGGGAGGCAAGCCCCAGCCTCGGCGTTCGGGCATCGCCATCAACATCCGCGGTGGCGGTGGGTTCGAGATATGGCAGCCTAAAGGCCGCGAGCTCAACTACCTGAAAGAGCCTCTCCGTTTAGGCGACCTGGGCATCCTCATCGCCAAGGTGAAGACCTCCAACATCGAACACGTCTACAACACCTTTATAAATAGGGGTCTCGACATCATCAGCGAGATTGTGTTCACCCCTACTGGGCAAAAGCACTTCTACATGAAGGACCCTTACGGCAACCTCTTTGATATTGAGGACGACCGCTATGTATTCATCGACGAAGACAAGCTGACTGGTGGCGCCAACGGTGTGACGATTGGGGTGAGCGACATGGAACGTTCCCTCCCCTTCTACATGAAGCTTTTGGAATATGACAAGGTCGTTTGCGATGAGACCCGCGTGTTCGAGGACTTCCATTGTCTCCCTGGCGGCGACCATCAGATGCGCCGGGTGATTTTGGAACGCAGCAAGCCCATCGAGGGACCGCTATCGGCCATCATGGGCACCTCGCATCTTGAGCTCGTCCAGAGCATGGAAGGCGCAGGCAAAAAACTATATGAAGGCCGTTATTGGGGCGACCCTGGCTATATCCATCTCTGCTTCGATGTGCGAAACATGGAAGCCGTGAAAGCAGAGACAGAGGCCATGGGACATCCTTTTGTTTGTGACAGCGGGGCCGATTTCGGTATGGGCGAGGCCAACGGCCATTTCACCTATATTGAAGACCCCGACGGCACCTTGATTGAGTTTGTGGAGACTTTCCGAATCCCCATCATCAAGAAGTTGGGGCTCTACCTCAACCTGGCCAAGAAAGACGACCACAAACAGTTGGGTATCTTGAAACTGTTGAGGTTTGCCAAAGTCAAAAGGGACAACATCAAATGAAAAAAGCCGCGTTTTAGCGCGGCTTTTTTCATTCTCAAGCTGAAAGCTTATTTCTTGATACCAAGTTTTGCCTTCACGTCCTTGGTGATATCGATGGCGTCGGTTCCCACGTAGACAGCGGTGCCGGTGGCCAGGTCGATGATATAGGTGTAGCCCTTTTCCTTACCCACGGCGTTGATGGCGTTCTGAATCTTCTCGAGCAGGGGTTGGAGCAGTTCGGCACGCTTGGCGTCGAATTCGTTTTCGGCATTGGCTTGGAAAGCGGAGATGCGGCTTTCGAGGTCCACCAATTCCTTTTCCTTCGACTGTTTCACGAGGTTCGACATGGTCTCGGCGTTGTTCTGATAGTCCTGAAGTTTGGAAGAATACTCGGCATACATGACTCTGAGCTGTTCTTGAAGCTCGTTGTAATAGGTCTCAAGGTCTTTTTCAGCCTTGGGTCTGTCGGGCATGTCATTCATAATTTCGCTAGTGTTGACATGAGCGATCTTCAGGGTTTGGGCACTGACGAAGCCATTCATGAGGAACAGAGCTGCGACCAGAAATAATACTTTGGTGATCTTGTTCATTTTATAAAGGATTTAATTGATTGTTCTCTTTTTTGAGGGTGCAAAGATAGTAAATAAAACTTTACTCTCTCTATTGAAGATTATTTTTTAACTGATTTTGGAGTTGGGCCAGAGCCTTTTGAACTCGAACCAGTGCCGGATGCGGCGTTGCTGCGTTTGCGGTCTTCGCGGCGGACGGTCTGCATCACGTTGCTAAGTTGATCGAGCACATCGTCGCTGACATCGGCTTTGTCAGATGCATAGAGGATGGAGGTACCCGAAGCCAGGTCGAAAATGAAGGCATATCCTTTGGTTTGGGCGACTTCGGTAACGGCAGTATAGATCTTTTCCTGGATAGGTTGGATCAATTCGGTTTGTTTTTGGTAAATCTGTCCTTCGGAGCCGAAGTATTGCATCTGGAGGTTCTTAGCTTCTTGTTCCTTGTTGATGATTTCCTGCTCACGGGCATGTTTCTGGTCTTCAGAGAGCAGCACCATCTCGGTCTGGTACTTGCGGTACATACTCGAGACCTGGTCGTAGATGGCTTTGATTTCGTTTTCCCATTTGGTTGAGAGAGCGTTGAGTTCTTCCTGGGCATCGGCATATTCAGGGATGTTGCTCAGGATGTAATCTGAATCGACATAGGCGAATTTCTGTCCGCCGATTTGGGCATGGGCGCCCATGGTGCCGCAGAGGATGATGACAGCGGCGAGGAGCAATGATTTCAGTGTTTTCATATCGTTATTCATTATTTGTTTTCAAACAAAAATATATATTATATCAATAACCGTGCCGAGTTCACATTAATCGATGGAGCCTCCGATGGAGAAATGGAACTGGCTTCCAGAAGCGTCGGAAGCGCCTGGCACTTGGTCGAAGCCATAGCCCCAGTCGAGGCCCAGAAGTCCGAACATGGGCAGGAAGATACGGGCGCCCACACCAGCGGAGCGATACACCTTGAACGGGTTGAAGTTCTCGAAACCGAGCCAGCAGTTACCTGCTTCCAGGAAGCCCATGGCATAGACGGTAGCCGAGGGGTTAAGCGACAAGGGATAACGCAACTCCAGGGTATATTTGGCGAAGATGTTGCCGCCGATTGAAGTGCTTCCAGAGCCAGGGGTGAGCGACTCGTTCTTGTAACCACGCATGCCGATGATCTCACGGCTGTCGAAGTTATAGGTTCCGAGGCCGTCGCCACCAAGATAGAAGCGATGGAAAGGCGTAGGACCGATATCGTCGTTGTAATAGCCCAGATAGCCGAAGCGGACACGGGTCATCAGCACAAGCTTCTCATAGAGCTCGGAGTACCAAGCCGCCTTGAATTTCCACTTGTGCATCTCAATCCATTTATACTTTTCATCCTCTGTCATCGAAGAATAGTCCTTGTTGCCGAAGAGGGAGTATGGAGGAGTGATCTCAAGCGAGAGCTGGACTTCCGATCCGTTACGCGGATAAAGCGGTTGGCTCACGGAGTTGCGGCCGATGGTGAAGGTATAGCTGAACATGTTGAAATAGCCTGTACCCGTGCCAAAACTCAGCATGTTGGCATAGTTTTTCAATCGATAGTTGATGAACGACACGCCTTGATAGAGGGTGAAGTAGTCGTCAGGCCATGTCATTCTACGTCCAAGGCCCACCGAGGCGCCCGTCATGCGGAAAAACCCGAAATTCTCTTCCGATCTCTTGTAGCCATTGGAGTAGAACGATTGGTACACTGAAGCGGTGAACGAGTTAGGCTTGCGACCTCCGAGCCATGGTTCGGTGAAGGAGGCGGAATAGCCGATATAACGGGTTCCGAAGGTGTTGAGGCTGAGCGACAGTTTCTGACCGTCACCACCAGGGATGGGTTTCCATGCATCCCCATTGAACAGGTTTCGCATGGAGAAGTTGTTGAACGACAAGCCTGCCTGAAGGATCAACATGTTATAGCCCCATCCTGCGGAGAATGACACTTGGTCGGCGCTTGCCTCTTCCACTTTGTATTCGATGTCAACGGTATTGTCGGAGTAATTGGGTTGGACATCGGGAAAAATGGACTCTTGGTTGAAGAATCCCAGGGTAGCCAGTTCTCGGACGGTACGTGTGACGTCGCTACGGCTGAAGAGTTGTCCCGGACGGCTGTACATCTCACGAATCACCACGAAGTCGTTGGTCTTGGTGTTTCCTTTGAGGGTGACATTGCTAATACGGGCCTGCTTACCTTCGTTGAGACGTATCTCCAAGTCGATGGAGTCGTTCTCGACTTGCACTTCGACGGGATCGACGCGGAAGAAGAGATAACCGTCATCCATGTAAAGGGAGGACACGTCGAGAGTGGTCTCACTATAGGTTAGGTTGGTGTTGAGCAACTCCTTATTATAAACGTCGCCGCGTTTGATGCCGAGCACACCATCCAGTGTTTCGCTGGAATACTTGGTGTTGCCCGTCCAATTGATGTTGCGATAGTGGTAGAGGTTTCCTTCGTCGATCACGATATCGATACCGAGGTTACCATCGTCAAGGTTATACACTGAGTCGCGCACGATGATTGCGTCGCGATAGCCTTTGGAGTTGTATTTGGCGATGATGTTTTGTTTGTCGTTCTCGTAGTTCGATTCAAGGAACATGGAGCTCTTGAAGATACGGGGGCGGTAGTTCTCGAAGAAGTATTCCTCGATGCCGTTGACGGCTCTGAGTGGGTGAAGGGTGACGACATCAGCGATGGCGTTGACCACAGCGGGGCCTAACGGATCTA
>JAEEGG010014598.1_pt1 | contig 16608 bp, 15 predicted proteins | sample 9134161 | NCBI WGS metagenome assembly JAEEGG01 (sample SAMN16246543, study PRJNA631951) | gut metagenome | biome: gut microbiome; feature: rumen; material: CR-attached | host: Bos | place: Iran: Karaj | collected 2018-10 | reverse complement strand
TGGAGCGCGGCTTCATCCGTGCGGAGGTCATCAAATACGACGACCTGGTGAAATACGGGTCGGAGCTGAAATGCAAAGAGGCCGGCAAGTTGGCGGTCGAAGGCAAGAACTACGAAGTGCAAGACGGTGACATCCTGCACATTCGATTCAACGTATAATGGCAAAAGGTGAAAGGTAAACGGTTACCCCATTTCAATAACCAATAACCCATAACCAATAACCATTACAAAAGCGGTAGTAGCTCAGTTGGCAGAGCGGCGGCTTCCCAAGCCGCAGGTCGCGGGTTCGAACCCCGTTTACCGCTCAAAACACTGAAAAGCAGCGATTTACAGCCGTAAAATCGCTGTTTTTGGGTTTAAACTGAGACAGAAATGAGACAAAATGTGGTTTTTCTTGGTAGATTTGATAAACACAAGTTTTTAAAAATCAGTATATTATAAACAATCGGTCCTCGAACCAAAAACAAGTTGGTTCGAGGACCGAGTTGTAGTATGTTATCGCGTTGACACAAGCACTTCCTACCAAAAGTCCTTTACTATCTCAGAGAAAATTCGTCGCCAATCCTATTTCAACTCCGGTTATGCCAGCCTCTTCTATGGCATTCTTCAATCGTTCTGATATATAACAATTACAATCTAAAGGGAAAAGGTTAAACAAGTCTAATTCGTGGTCAAAAGATTCTGACAAGGCTATTTGATCAAGATGGTAGTCCATTTTGGCTTCCTTATCCAAACTCATAAGATATTTGTACTCTTCAAAATTTTGAAGAGTTATTGGCTTGCGGGTATTATTGTTTAGCCATTCGGTACTATAAAAAGTGGATTTCTGATAATCAACCAATTCTGGCAGACGCAAGTCCGAATTATGAAAGAAATAATAATTGTATGTGGTCTTTTTACGTCCAAATACGATAGATTCAATGAACTGATGTCCCATTAAATGGTGCCTTTCTAACAAATCCTTGAATCTTGGAGAAACTAAAAAATTGTTGTAACCTGAAAGTCCAAAACAATAGAGAGAGTCTGTTAATTTTGCATTTCTCTCTAATTCGAATTTTTGAATATTTGGAGAGGAAAACAATCGCCAAGGGGTTCTTAAAATTCTCATTTGAAGTGGTGTCCAGCAAGAAACTTGGGTTTCCCTAACTTTCCCAATTACATTTAAATCTATTGATTGCGACAACTTGTAATACATAATAATAGGCAACAATTATTTGACAAACTTGACAATACAGTCAATGCAAATGGCCCGTGAGGTGACTTCATCGATGAACACGTTGGCGGGGTGCATGTCCTATTTCCCAGCTGTTTGGGACATTCTGGCCGCTTCCAGCATGGCCACCTGCTGTAAGGCTTCCTGTAGCGTAGCTCGTGACGACGGACGCCCCAATAAGAGCCGAGCCTGCCTTGCAGAGTCCTGAATGCTCTTGTTGATTAAATCGAGGAAGGTCTGTTTATCCATTTTCTATATCGTTTACGAGTTCATCAATAAATTGAAGTGATGACGCTGTGAAGCCCCCATTCTCAATTGTTTGTTGTAAACCTATTGATGGTTAATCCAAATATCCATCGTTTCGGATCTGGTTTTCTACTGCGTCAAGAAAAGATATCGCAGTAGGCACTAACGGCGTAATATCCGCTTCAGTGACCACTTTCCAGTCATCATAATCACCCGTTTGTCTCAACTCGAACAATTGGCTGTAAAACTTCCCCAAATCTGAATCAATAAGGCCTGTCTTGATGAAATGTAGTCCGAAAAGGCCTATCGCCCCACCGTGAGTGTGAGCATTCAGACCGTTTTTAAGCAGCAATGCTGATACCATATAATAACAAGCATAATACATCCTGTTGGCAGCAGCATACCAATAGCCACCTTCAATGATACCTTTCGTCTCGTCCCATGTTTCGCGTGAGCGTCTGATTCTATTCAAAACCAGTGCTTTTGTTTCCTCGTTTGTCAGCATAGTACAACTCCTTCCCTGTTGATGTTTTCAAAAAAGGGTGAGCCTTTCCGCATCGCCCATTCGTCATACGTGTACACCTTCGGGCTGAAGTAAGTACCATACTCCCAACCTAATTGAACAAACGGATAGGCGTACATGCCAAATACATCGGCACTTTGATAGTTGTTCCCGAGCAATATCAGCAAATCCCAGTCCGATTCCGCGTGGGCATCTTTACGTGCCTGCGAGCCAAACAGGATAAGTTGTGCGTCCTTTGGAAGAACTTTCATCCCCAACGCCTTAATGGAGTTCAATATATTCTCTCTTGTTGTATTCATAACAACTTTTTTTTCACACTGCAAAAATACGATATTTTTCCAATTGAAACATCATGCAAAAAATAGCGTCAATTTCACTTTTCGCTTTTAGCTTTTGGAGTCCAAAAAATGCATATTTTTGCAGCAAATTTTTGCTACAAAATTTTGCGTTCTTTGAGAAACTACAAAAAAATGCACCGCTTTTTTCTTATCGAAAATGGTGCATCGAAACCTTCAATAACTGACTGAAAATCAGTTATTTTTATTGCTTTGTACTGAGACAGAAATGAGACAAAAGGCAGTCAAAATCGCCTTTTATGAAAAATATAATTTACTCACTTGCAGCGAATTACAAAATCGCAAAAGGTAGTCGGGACCGTGTCCGAGAATCGCGGGTTCGAACCCCGTTTACCGCTCAAAACACTAAAAAGCAGCGATTTACAGACGTAAAACCGCTGCTTTTTTCGTAAATCTTTATTTCACATTCCTGAAACTGGTCTTGGTGTCAAAACCGGCTGACAGGATCTTCTCCGTGTTTGTGCGACGGTCCTGAACGGGTTCATCCTTTGTCGCCACCAAATAGTTATAGACATTGGTCCAAACGCTCTCGGGCGAAAGAACTTTTGTGAGCCAAATCATAATAGTCGCGATGTGAATCTTCAATTTGCATACGTAACAATAATGACACTCTCTTGTCATACTATCTCACGAATAGCAATGACCTCGCAAAAATACATTTTTTATAATGGTCTGCCTCAGCTCCTTGTTTTTCTTGGCGTGGGAGATGTACTCTGACCCGCACACCTTAATGACGAAATTTTGTGTTTTTACAAATTTTCGTCATTATCTTTTTGTATCTTTGCAGCCCATAAATTTCGATCATGATTGAACGTAAAACATACCTTAAGCAATTGATACAGCTAAAGAATGAGCATTTGATAAAGGTGGTCACAGGGATAAGACGATGTGGCAAGTCAACCTTGATGCTCCAGTTCCAAGATTGGCTAAAGACTTCCGGGGTTAAGCCAGAAAGTATAGTCTCCCTTAATTTCGAGGAGCGTGAGAATGCCGTCTTTGAAGATTGGAAAGCGGTATATGACCATATTATCGGCATCTTGCCTTCAACTGGCATCCGATATGTGTTTTTGGACGAGGTGCAGGTGGTTCCCTCTTTCGCGAAACTCATTGACGCTTTGTTTGTCAAGCCCGACATCGACCTTTATGTTACTGGGTCAAACGCACATTTGCTGTCAAGCGAATTGGGCACTCTTCTGTCGGGCCGGTATATTGCCATCAACATGCACCCGTTCTCTTTTTCGGAATATGTCTCCGCTTTCCCGGACGTGTCGAATACAGACCGACTCTTCCGTCAATACATGAACAGCAGCAGCTTCCCGCAGGCGGTCAATATGCAGAGGACTGCCCCCGATGCCGTGAACACATATCTAAAATCGCTTTATGACACGGTTGTCGTGAAAGACATCGTTCAACGCCATCGTCTTCGGAAGTTCGACACGCTGCAACACGTGGTTAATTTCCTTTTTGACAGTGTCGGAAGTGTTGTGTCGCCCAACAATATCGCAGAAAAACTGCGCAAGTATTCTGCGGAGAAACTCTCACACAATACGGTGCAGAAATATCTGAGATTTTTTACGGAATCTTATCTCATCTACCCCGTCAGACTGTATAATATCAAAGGAAAACGTCTTTTAGAAAGCAACTACAAATACTATGTTGTTGATCTGGGGTTGAGGAACATTTTGCAGAGCAACGCCACATACACCGATTTAGGTCACAAATTGGAGAACGTGGTCTATTTTGAGTTGCTGCGCCGTGGAGGAGAGGTTTTTGCCGGCAGGTCACAAAACGGGGAGGTGGACTTCGTCGTGCAGAAGCCGGGCAATGTTACTGAATATTACCAAGTCGCCTATTCTGTTAATGACGAAAAAACGCTTTTGAGAGAAATGTCGTCATTAAGGGAAATCAGAGACTCGCATCCGAAATTTCTCCTCACTATGGATTTTGACAACACTAATATGGATGGTGTACAAAAACTCAATGTCGTTGACTGGCTTTTGAAGGACACAGCCAAATAACGGGTCCTGTTTCATTTTATTCTGGTGTCCGCCCGAAAAATTGTATATAATCATTAAAATCTTTACCAATTTGGTCACTAAAAAGTGTACCACTTTTATCGGGTGCAAAGATCGGAAAAAGCGTGTTATAAATCATTGCTGTATCACGATGACCTCAAAGTGGGATACTTTTCAGTGGCAATGGCGGTATACTTTTGGATGGTTATTTACATTGCGACAAAGAAGACAGTGGCGCGTTACGCCATGTGAATATTCTGTCGCTATTTGCAATCTCCAATCTGTACGACTAAACTGAAGACACTGCTATGTATGCCGATAAGGCACAACAGGAGGTAGACCAAATGTGGGAGGATGGCACCTTTAACCAGGAAAAGCTGAACGGTCTCCGCGACCAACATTTGAGAACGCCTTACAAAACCGTTTAGGTTTACGGAACTTATCCGTACAGATGTGTGGTGATACGAGAAGATTCAAAAGCAAAACCAAACACAATCTGACGTGTTTTACACCTTCTCCCTAAGCCACTCCGCCGTGTAACTTCCCTCGCACTTCACTAGCTCCTCCGGTGTGCCCTCAAACACGATGTTGCCGCCAGCTTCGCCGCCCTCGGGGCCGAGGTCAATGATCCAGTCGGCGCACTTGATGAGTTCCGTGTTGTGCTCGATGACCAAAACCGTGTTTCCATGCTCGATGAGTCGGTTAAAGGCGTCGTAGAGTTTGTGGATGTCGTGGAAATGAAGACCTGTGGTCGGCTCGTCGAAGATGAAGAGCTTGCGTTGCTTGTCATCGTCCTGAGCCAGGAAATTGGCTAATTTCACGCGCTGCGCCTCACCGCCCGACAAGGTCGAGGAGGGTTGTCCTAACACCAAGTACTCCAACCCCACGTCTTTTAACGGCTGCAAGCGGCGCAAAATGTTCGCCGTGATATCATTGGGTGTCAGACTGTTGAAGAAATCCAACGCTTCGTTCACCGTCATGTTCAGGATGTCGTTGATATCCTTGTCGGAAACTTTGATGTCCAGAGCGTCGTCGCGGAAGCGTTTGCCCTGACACGACGGGCAGACCATCTCCACATCGGCCATGAACTGCATGTTGATATGGATGATACCCTCGCCCTCACACTCCTCGCAGCGGCCGCCCGCCACGTTGAAGGAGAAGAACCCCGCCTTATAGTTGCGTTGCTTGGACAACGGCTGGGCCGCGTAAAGTTCACGGATATAGTCGAAAATCTTGAGGTAAGTAGCAGGATTAGACCGTGAGGAACGCCCGATGGCATCCTGATCGACCATCACCACGCCGTTGACCTTGGTCATGTCGCCCGACACGCCGCCGCAACGGCCCGGCCTCGGCGCATTGGCATCACCCAACAGTCGCGCCACGGACGGATAGACAACGTCCGTCACCAACGAGCTCTTGCCCGATCCGCTCACGCCCGTCACCACCGTGAAACACTCCAATGGAATCTTCACGCTGATATTCTTGAGGTTATGCTCACGGGCATTCTGCACCTCTATATAGTTGCGCCACTTCCGGCGGTATTTCGGCAACGGGATGCGCATCACGTCTTTACCTTCGGCACCCGGCACCATACCCCGCAAATAGCTAGCTGTCAGATTCTTTTTCTGTGACAACAACTTGTCGAACGTGCCAGAGAAGACCACCTCACCACCGAACTGCCCAGCCATGGGACCGATATCGACAATGTAGTCGGCGGCTTTGATGATGGCTTCGTCATGCTCGACCACAACCACCGTGTTTCCGATGTCGCGCAGCCGTTTCAACACGTTGATAAGGTTCTGGGTGTCACGTGGATGCAGCCCAATGCTCGGCTCATCAAGGATGTAGAGAGACCCCACGAGACTGCTGCCTAACGAGGTGGCCAGGTTGATGCGCTGCGACTCACCGCCCGACAATGTGGAACAGTTACGGTCCAAGGTCAGGTACCCGAGTCCCACCTCGTCCAACAGTCCGATACGGGTGGTCAGCTCGCGCATCAGAATCTTGGCGATTTCCCGTTCGTTATCGTTTTGATATTCAAAGTTTTCGAAATATTTCTTCAGTTCCGAAACCGGCATGTTCTGTAATTCGGCGATGGACTTGCCGTTGACCTTCACGTACTGCGCGTCCTTGCGCAAGCGCGTGCCGTGGCATTCGGGACAGAGTTCGCGCCCGCGATAGCGCGCCTGCATCACCCTGAACTGGATTTTGTAAGTGTTGGCGGCAACGAAATCGAAAAACTGTGTGATACCATGCACATCGTGCTTCACATCGCCGTACCAAAGCAGGTTGTACTCCTCTTCGGTTAGGTCGTCGATGGCGCGATAGACGGGGAAGTCGAGTTTGGAGGCATAGCGGATGAAATGGCGTTTCCACTCGCTCATGACCTCGCCGTGCCAGCAGGCCACCGCGTCCTCCGCCACCGACAACGAGCGGTCGGGGAAGACCAGATCGGGGTTCACGCCTTCCACCATGCCCGTACCGGAACAGGTCTTGCACGCCCCGTAAGGATTGTTAAAGCTGAACATGTTCACCGTCGGCTCCTCAAACGTCATGCCGTCGGCCTCGAAAAAGTTGCTGAAGGACTTCAAAACGCTCTTCTCCCCTTCGCGGAGCACCGCACACACGCCCTTTCCTTCCGAAAAAGCAACATTCACGGCATCCGTCACGCGGGTCTGCTGCGCCGCCAAATTGTCGGACTTGAAACGGTCCACCATCACATACAGCTTCTTCGAATCGGGCTCTTTTTCGAACTTGATAACATCGTCAATCTCAAATAATTGCCGATCATACACCATTCTGTTGAAGCCCTGCTGCCGGAGAATCAGCAGCTGGTCGCCGACGGAACGCCCTTCGGGAATTACCATGGGGGCAAGCACATAAACGCGCTCACCGTCAGGCGTTTGCATGATGAAACGCAACACGTCTTTCACATCATGGCGCTTCACCTCCTGTCCGCTCACCGGCGAATAGGTGTGACCGATGCGGGCGAAGAGCAGTTTCAGGTACTCGTAGATTTCCGTCACGGTGCCCACGGTCGAGCGCGGATTCCGCGACAGGATCTGCTGCTCAATGGCGATGGCCGGCGGGATGCCGGTGATGGATTTCACATCGGGCTTCTTCATGCGCCCCATGAACTGCCGGGCGTACGAGCTAAGACTCTCCACATAGCGCCGCTGCCCCTCCGCGTAGAGTGTGTCGAAGGCCAGCGAAGACTTTCCGGAGCCGGACAACCCCGTGATTACCACGAACTTATTGCGCGGAATATCCAAATCGATATTCTTCAGGTTGTTGACCTTCGCGCCACGTATGGAAATTTTTTTCTCTTTCATAATTTGAGGGCGCGAAAATACGATTTTTTTGAAGTGGAATTTTCCCTACAGAGAGAAATTACGGAAACAATTGCTGTACCACACTTGCTTATTTGTCAGAATAATGACCTCGAAGTGACAATATAAGAATGTGTTGCCTTTCTTCTATAGGTTGATATATGATCCTGTTCTGTTTGTCTATGCGACGAGACCAACACCCAGACAAGTTTCCTTTCAAAGGTTCAGGGTGTCCGATCCCTTTTCTATAATTCTCTTTTATGGAAGCCAATAGTTTGGAAATCTTCTCTTTAACACGTATATCACCTGATTGTTGCCAAAAATCCAAGTCTATTTTGGCTGAAGGTAATAGAACTATTTCCATAAATTATCCAAATCCAAAATTTCATAATCACCCTTTTGGTAAGCAGCTCTCCCTTCTTCCACTTTACGAACTATATCAGGATTATATTCAACATCATCGGAGTTGTCAATTGACACAACTGCTCCGAGCTTCTTAATGACAGATAGGAGCAAATCTATTTCATGTCTGTTTTTTGTATAGGTTATCGTTGCGGTACACATAACTGTTCTTTTTATTACGCTGCAAAAATACAATATATATGGGACTTGGTCACTATTTGGAGTCGCTTTTTTTTTAGAAAAGTGACAAACAACACGATTCGAATATGTTATTTGTATTATTCAAATGTTTTTTAGCATGATTTCTAAATAAATAACATTCTGCGGATATGTATTGTTAATCAGTTATTGATTTCACATCTTCCGAGCACGTCCACAACCGGCACGTCAAACACCCCCTCCATCGCTTTGACGAGCATTTCGGACGGGAGTGCAAACCCGCTCGGTGCGACGGGATTAACTGTAACAGCTAACAAATTAGGACGTTTCAGCACGCGGAGTTGGCCGCCTTTGCTCAGGAAAAGCTTCAGATTCATCGGGGTGACGAACACTTTGGTGAAATCCTTGACGATAACCACTGAATTCTTCACTTCGGGTTGCATCCGCAAGAAATTCAGCATCATGTCGGTGAGGATGCCGCTGAGGAAAAGATGATTGCCATGCGAAAAAAGTTCGGCCTTGTATTTATCTGACAACAAGGAAGATGGGATATTCAGGGAAACAGGATTCCCGTCTTCCAACGCGAAGATGCCGTTTTCGATCTGCAAAAGTTCGTCGGTTTTGGAAGTCTCATATTCAGGGAGTTGCATTAGGTCATGCAGCTCGGAGGTCTTCTTCACGATAGTGTTGAGGTCGGGGGCAATTGCCGCACCTGTGGAGAGAATCAGCCCGTCAGCGATGGCCGGCGAGGCGTGGCTCTTGCGCGACAACGCCCCGTCCACGATGGTGAGGTCAACGCCGTACTCCTCCATCCTATCCAGCACCCTGCGGACTCCGCCTGTGGTCGCCGGTCCCGACAAGATAACCTTGCCCGCCTGCAACACTCGCGCCGTCACCAAGCGTCCTAACGAGGTGCTCTCCTCTGAAAGATCCAATATTTCCGAAAGCAACAACCGTTGCCGATAATGGTATTCCGAAGTCACGAAAATAGTCCCTTCATAGAGCTCGATTTCCGGCTTCTCCGTCTGCGTCACCTGATCTGTCTTCTCCCCGTCAATGCCTATGGAAGTCACCGCAACAACTTTATGTAAAGCTTCAAGCTTCTCAAGCAAATAATTGAGCGTCACCGTCTTACCAGTATTTTTTGCCATACCGGTAATGGAGAGCGTTTTACAAGTGAGTATGCGGTCTATAAAGGACATTTAATTGATAATTGATAATGCCGTGATCGGTAATTGCTTCCTTTATTCTACATTCTACATTCTACATTATGCATTATTCTCTCTATCTCCTCCACTTCCACGGGCACATCCGCCATGAGGTCAATGGGATTGTCGGCGACGACCACGTCGGTTTCGATGCGGACACCGATGCCTTCCTCGGCAATATAGATGCCGGGTTCGCAACTCAGCACGTTGCCAGGTTGGAACACCCAATCGCGCTGGCCTACATCATGCACATCCAACCCGATGAAATGGCTGGTGTTATGCATATAGTACTTCTTGAAGCAAGGCATCGCAGGATCTTGATTGTCAATATCTTCCTGTGTATATAATCCCAGCTTAATCAACTCCTCGTCCATCCGTTTGAAAACGTAATCGTTAATTTTGTGGATGGTCATGCCGGGCTTGAAAAGCGGGATGGTCTCCTTGTAAATAGAAAGTACCGCTTCATAGACCGCCTTCTGTCGCGGGGTGAATTTGCCGTTCACGGGCACGGTGCGGGAACAGTCTCCGGCGTAGTTGGCGTACTCCGCGCCGAAGTCCATCAGCAGCAGGTCGCCGTCACGCATCTGCTTGTCATTCTTGATATAGTGAAGGATACAGGTGTCAGGGCCGGCGGCGATGATGGGCGCGAACGAATGTGTGGTGGCGCCGTTGCGAATCACCTCGTAGGTCATCTCTGCCTCAATCTCGTACTCGTATTTCCCTGGTGCAATGGCAGATAACGCTCTTGTAAACATCTTGCCCGTAATCTCGCACGCCTTCTTCATCGCGGCCAATTCCTCAGGTTGTTTGACGTTGCGCAGCGGATAGAGAATTGGGGCTAAACGGCGGTAGTCGTGCAGCGGATAGTCCTTCTTGAGCCGGTCGGCAAAGCGGATCTCGCGGGTCGGGAGTTCCTGCCGGAAACGCGGGTCTTCGGGAATATGGAGATAGACATGCTCCGACTGCACCATTACGGCGTTGAGGACGCTCTCGAACTCTTCGTTGAACATCACGTTCCGCACGCCGGAGAGTTTCTTGGCATCCTCCTTGGATAGCCGGTGCCCGAACCAAACGATCTTCTCAGGTGAGGGATTCTTGATGAAAAGCACCTCGCGGTAGTCCGGGTTCGGGTGCCATGGAGCGAGCATCAGGGTCGTCTCCTCCTGGTCGATGCCGCACAGGTAGAGCAGTTCGGAGTTCTGCCGGAAAGGATGCGTGGTGTCGCCACAGCGCGGATACTCGTCGTGTGAAACGAGCAGTGCCACAGAGTTTTCCGCCATCTCACCGACTACATTACGGCGGTTGCGGGTATAGAATTCAGCTGACAAAGGTTGATAACGCATAATCGGAAATTTAAGCGGCAAAGATACTATTTTTAGTGATTTGTGATTTGTGATTAGAACATCGTAAACCGTCAATCCTTCACACACCGCACAGACTGAGCGTCGCCATATTCATCGTAAAATGCACTATAATTGATGGCGGCATCGTTTGCATGAATTCTCCAATAATGGATATAATTACTACCACCGAAATTTGAAGTATATGAACCAGTGGAAGTCCAGTAGAAGGAAACGTAACCCAATCCACCATAATTGGGCACTGTATTGTCCCCTGTATAAAATCCTGCAGGAATCGCACTGAAACCGGTGCTGTTGTTACCGGACATATTGGCATTGCCCACCACACAAGTGTCCGAGAAGCCACTCCAGTCCCAGCCCACCGTGGCTGCCAACGACTTAGCAATCTGATCTATGAGTCCGTCACACAGATTCTGTCCCTGAGACTCAACAACCTGGAAAAGCTGCATGCATTCAGCACTGTTTGGCACATGCCAGCCATCGGGACAGATACCCTGCACACCTATCGGAGTCGCCGTACTACCGGACATTCCCCGTATCACCGCCACCCAGTTGTACAACAGCCCATAGTTGGACACGAGGGAGGAATCGTTCATCGGACGATATCTGTAACCCACTGTGGTGGAAAAGCCCTCCCCTTGTGGAATGAGGGTTCCATCAGCATACCTGGTTGTACGCAAGTTCTCGCGCATCCAGCATTGCTGGCCAATTTGCACGGTATTATACACGTTCCCGTCTATGTCAGTAAGCAACGGTGCGTCTGGACATGACCATACGTCGCCGTCGGGATTGACGGGTATGGTGAAAGTCCTATCCTCCCCGTATGCAATACCCTGATCGTTTTTTACGTATGCCCGCACATAATAGGTGAAATTGGAGGAGAGTCTTGTCAGTTGGCTTGAGAAGGCACCCATTCCATGGCCGTCAACTGTATGTCGTCCGAGAACCGTTGGGGAGGGTAACAATCCGACACAAACGCCACGGACTGCCATCGTGTCGCCACCGTCGTCGGTCACCTGGCCGCCGCAAACGACAGAATTGTCGGTGATGTTGGTGACATTTGCCGTAATGACAGTTGGAAGCCCCAACTGCGTGGATGAAAACGGCAACACGAAAATCTGCGAATCCGTGAGTGGCCGCTCAACACACTGGCTTTCTTCCTCCTCATAGTTGATGATGGCATACCCCACATATTGCATCTGGTCCCCGATATCAAACGGTCTGGTAACCAGGCCACGAGTGTGGTACTTGGAAGTCATTGTTTCACGAATGTCCGTCGCTGCAGCGCCCACATATTCAACCGTGTTGACATTCTCACCTTTGTTGCACACCATTTTAATGGATGAAATTTTTCCGTTATGACGGGCTGTCATAACATAGATGCCCGCGTGGGCAAGGGCAACACGAAATTGGTGGACACCCGGCTGGGGGATATAATCATTCGCCCAAACAACACGTCCGTTCATATCGGCAATTTCCAAATTCGCTATCCCTTCCTCTTCTACCGTCAAGATCACGTCGGTGCTGCCGTTAAACGGATTAGGGCTGTGAGGCGACATCCGAAGAGATAGCCCGGACATTGTCTCCACATCCTGAATGCCCGTTTCGGCCTGTATGGTCAGTACCGTATCGGGCCAAAAGAGATATTCCTGCCAGCCTTTGGTGACATTAGTGACAGCCACGTATTCCAATTCTAAATGGTGATTGCCGCCATCCCGACCTGTGAAGGTAAGGGTGACAGACTGAGCAATGCCTGCAGATGCGAACAGCAATGCTATGCAAAGCAACAGTGTTGTTTTTTTCATGACGGTTTGATTTTTTTCTTTCTATTCAATATTCGCTCTTAAAAACGGTTGCAAAAATAGAAAAAAAGTTATAGTCCTTATCTTGTCAAAGTTTATCATCTCAAATCGGATTCGTTTTAATTCCATCTAATAAGTATGCAAAAATAGTAAATGTTACATGCCCGATTTTTTTTTGAAAATATTTTTTTCCGATGTAACATTTCCTGTTTTTTCATACTTAATGGGTAAAAACTAAAAATCAGGAGCTTATGATATACATCATCCATAACCGCATCGTGTGGATTTACAACGAACACGACATTGGAGAACCCTTCAGGCGAATGTTCTTCCCCTGCTGGAGGAACGAGCACCGGAAAACGATAACCGTGATAAGATTGTTAACACAAGTAATTGACAGCATGCGGAATTCAGAATCCCCGCGTCGTTCTCGCACCGCCACCGACCACGCTGCTGCGCGGACGCACGGAACCCGAAGACGAAGGACGTGCGGAGGGCGAAACGCTACTACTCTTGGTCGTGGTTGCAGGGTGTGCGCCACCCGACGGCTTGCCTGCCGACGAGGGACTGCCACTTGAGGAGGGTTTGCCATTGGTGGCGGGTTTAGAACTGACTGACGGAGTGCCGCCCGAAGAAGGCTTTGTACCTGAGGAAGGTTTGGCACTCGTCGTCGGTGAACTTGCAGATGGTCTTTCAGTTACCGGCGGGACATTAGCCTGCGCCACTGGAGCGCCACCGCCACCCGAACGCTTGTAGTTCGTGGTGCTGCCCACACGGCTGATCCGTGAGGAGATGTTGTGACCGCCAGTGGTGTTCAGGTCGTTGAACGTCACAATCACTGATGGCGTTTTGAGGTAGCGGCCGCCGCTGTTGCGCAAGCTGCCCACGAAATAGTCCCGCACCTTCGCCAGGTCGATGCCTAACAGAGGCAGGTTGTTCTTGCCGATGTGACGCAGCAACTTGTTGACCTTCTGTGCCCTGAGCATACGGTCATAAGTCTCTCGACTGTTGATGGTCGTACCACGCGGATAGGCAAGGTAGCGCACCAGTTTCGTATATTCCTCCTCGGAAAGTCCATTCAACATTGAACGCACTCCACGAAATTCCGCTGCCAAATCAGCCTTCTCATGCTGGTTGACATCCCGGTAAATCGCCCGTTCATGCTCGTCGGTGTAGGTAAAATTGTGCTCACGCTCGTGTTGCCGTAGCTGCTTGCTTACCTGCTCTTCACCATAGGCGGCGAAGTGAAGACTCGTAAGCGTATCGGAAAGCTCGTTTATCTTGCTGTCGGTCAAGTTTTTGAGGACATCCAGCAAGTCACGGCAGGGCTTGGCCAACAGATAAGGTTTGTTCGAGGGAAACGCGGAATGCAATAATTTGCCCTTATAGGTAATGCCGTTATCCATAAACAGCTGGTAAAGTGCGACATACTGCACCACACGGGCAATATCGGTGTTTCCGCAGTTGGCAAAATAGTTACCAGCCTGCCGCTCGTACTGCGCCCCGACACTGGTGCCGCTGCTCTGCGAATGGAAATAGGAGACCGGCAAGGCTCCCGTGCGGTTGAGCGTATAGATGGTATATTCGGGCAAATCAATGGCGTACATCGTGTTGGCTGTGTTCCAGTTATAGACCAACTCGTTGAGTCCCAACTTCTTGAATAACGGTCTGTCGAAAGGGAAACGTCCCGGCGAGGGATATTTATAGCAGGCCTCTTGGATGGTGCCGTTCTCCGACCAGTCTTTGAGCAGCACATCAGTGATGGTGAGCAGATGTCCCAGTTCAGTGTTCTCCAACTCACGGCTGAGGTAGGTGGGGCACCAATCGCGCCCGTTGCCCATCTTGCCGGCCATGCAGTCGTTGATGTCGAGGCTTTGCGAAAGCTCCTTGCTGCTGATGGACGCGACAAGGAGGACGGTCTCCACGCGCAGGGGCGGCAGCGTCTCTAACGAAGCCTCGCGCTCGCGACCGATGACTACCAACGTGGCGGAATCCCGCAAGGCACCGAGAATGAGGTCAGCGTCAAGGGCGAACCGGCGAATGTCCCCCACCTGCTCGGAAAGGTCACTGTCACGACGGATGCTCCATGCCACCAAGCCCGGCTCGCGACTGAAGAAGACCCCGCGCCTCTTCTGCTGAAACATATCGCTGACTGTCAAATCATTGGCCGTGTCAGACTTATCAATAAAAGTTTCTCCTGCAGTGAAAAACCAGTCATCAAACTCGCCTAACGTGATTTGATAGTCAAGATTATCGCTCGTAAAATAGTGCCGTTTATCACCGCCCAGCAGATTTATCGCATTCGGTTTATAATCAGAAAGATACAGCTGCCGCGAAATTTTCGACACCAGGTTGTCAAGGTTCTCGGTGGTGGCGTTGCCCAACACGACGGCCATATCCGTGACATGCCCGTCGTAGCCGATTTTGAAGTTATGCCGCGAGGTCTGGTGGGTGAAACGGCTGCAAATCACCTCTAAACTGTCGGGTTCGAAAAACGGAGCCGGTTCGGCAATGAGGATGATGCGACTGCTGTCGGGGAAGGTGGCCGTGGCGATAGTCTGGTAGTGCATGCGGAATTGCTGCCGGAACGCGTCATAGACGGAATCCAGCCGCTGGAACGCCATGGTCGATTCCATATCCACATTCTGGTTAGGAATGTACTCTTTCTTGAGGAGGACGGCGGTCTGCTGCTTGATGCTCTCCGCCACCTTGGTGTGCCTCCCGAAAATAGCGAACAAGCCGATAGCGAGGAGAATCACCCCGCCAACGATAATCGCTGTTCTCTTTGCTGTCTTGGTCATTGTTTCATTCTAATAAATGCGGCTGCAAACCTACAATTTTTTCGGATTCACTGCGTCATCGCTATTCATCGTTATTCATCGCTATTCATCGTTTTTTCATCGCATCATCGTAGGTTATAATTTCGTATTTTTGCCGCCTAAAACGAGAACATGGAACATCTTCAAGTGAAGGAATACTGCTGGCATATCTTACTCAATATCAATGCCAACGAGAAGAAATGCGAAAAGAGATGGCAACCCATTGCCGCGAAGCTTAAAAGCCTTGGAATCCAGTTCGAGCTTCACAAGCTGACCAAACCCGGTGACGGGATCGCTACCGCCAAATCGCTGTGTCAAAACGGGATACGGCATCTCGTGGCCGCCGGAGGCGACGGCACCCTCAACGAAGTGGTGAACGGCATCTTCACCTCCGGAGTCAACACTCATGAGGTCTTTCTCGCCGTTCTGCCCATGGGCCGCGGCAACGACTGGATCCGAACTCACCATTACCCTAAAACACCCGAGGAAACGATAGATCTGTGGGCAAAAGGGCAATTCATGCAACACGATATCGGTCTGGTGACCAGTACAACACCCGACCAACAGGTGGATGACCGCTATTTCATCAACATCGCGGGCTTCGGCTTCGATGCGGATGTGATATACGATGTAACCTATCACCCGCCCCACTTGTTCGGTCTCAACGTCTATATACTTTCCCTCTTGAAAACGTTACTTTCCCATAAACCCAAAGCCATACAAGTATCCGCCGATGACGGATTTTCTTTTAACGGAAAGGTCTTTATGGTGATTGCAGCTATTTGCCAGTACAATGGCGGCGGTATCCGTGAAGCCAAATACGCGGTTCCCGACGACGGCAAAATCGACCTGATTGTCGTCCCGGCAATGCGTATTCCTAAAGTGCTCAAACACATGAAAGACATGACCTCCGGAGATCATATCGACAAAATCAAAGAGATCAGAATGACTTTAACCACCCAGGCGGAAATCCATTCCGACCAGCTTCTCCGCGCTGAAACCGAGGGAGAGCTCCTCAAGGTTGGCGACTATCATATCAAACTGATTCCCAATTCGTTGAATGTATTGACAGCCATCAGCTTCTCCCAACAAACCGCTTAAAGGGAGTGTACGCTCCATAAATCTTGTAACCATTTGCTTTATATGGAATTGAATAACAAGGATTTACTTGACTCA
>JAEEGG010014596.1_pt1 | contig 16609 bp, 4 predicted proteins | sample 9134161 | NCBI WGS metagenome assembly JAEEGG01 (sample SAMN16246543, study PRJNA631951) | gut metagenome | biome: gut microbiome; feature: rumen; material: CR-attached | host: Bos | place: Iran: Karaj | collected 2018-10 | reverse complement strand
GAATATTGAAACCGTTACCGAGAATTTTGACGATACCAGCAAGTTCCCCTCGTTCTCGATTGGTGGCATCACAGCCACACAGCACACGGGTACAATTGGCGGCTGGACTGTGTATACGCCTTCTAGTGACTATGTTTATGGTCCTCAAAACGTATCATACGAAAATGACAACGATCCGCAAGCTTGGACGGTAATGAATCCCTCTAGTGCAAGCTGGAATATTGATACGCCTCATAGCGGAAGCCAGTTCATGATTTCCTTCTGCGACGCTGGTGACGAAAATGGCAACAATATTCAAACTACCGACCACTGGCTGATTTCGCCTAAATTGAGCGGCAATGCCCAAACCATTAGTTTCTGGGAACGAATCATCACTACCCAATATGGTAATGAAACTTATGAGGTGCTCGCTTCGTCAACCGATAACGATCCCGCAAGTTTCTCAGTAGTGGAGTCTTTCACTTCCAGTGCGACAACATGGACCCAGCGCACAGCCACTCTGCCTGAAGGCACCAAGTACTTTGCAATCCGCCACACCGCATATGACATCTTCGGCGTGATGATTGACGATGTTACCTACGAAGCCTCTATTTCTGAAATAGAACCGGTATCCTATAATGTATATCTGGATGGCGAGCTGGTAGGCAGTGTGAATGCTAACAATGCCCTTACCTATAACTTCAGCAATTTGGCTGTAGGTGATCATGAGTGCGCTGTCAGCGCAGTATATCCTGGTGGCATTGAATCAGAAGCTGTTCCCGCCCAGTTCAACATCATGGCCAGGACGGCTATGCCGACCATCAGTGTCGTAGCCAATGCCGACGGTTCAAAGACTATCACTGCAACGGGCGACGGAACTGTACATCTCTATGTTGACGGCGTTGAGGTAACCAATCCTTACACCATCATGCCCTCCCCCGACGGTGACATGGCTTATACCGTGACCGCTACCGCTCAGGAAGAAGGCAAGCTGATCAGCGAAACCGCTGAGCAGATTGTTACCGTTGCCGAGGCTGGCCGCACCCCGACGCCCGTCATCGACGTCGATGAGCAGAACGGCTACGTGGTTATCACCGCTACTGGTGATGGCACCGTGACCCTGACTGTTGACGGCCAGACCGTGACTGGCGAAGGCTCTGCTTCTATCACGATCGTGAAATCGCTCGAGGATCAGAACGTAACGGCTACCGCCACTGCACAGGATGGCGACCTGATCGAGAGCCGTCCCGCTACCAAGGACGTTACCATCCCCGCACTGAACACTACTCCTACTAATCCCGAGAGTGGTCTGCTGCGCCTGCACCTGCTGATTGTTGACCAAATGAAGGAGGAAATTCCTGCCGACAACAGCCATCCCGATGCTTACGGCTACGTACTGAGGTATGAGCCTAACGGTCCTCAGGGCGAAGGTGTCAAGGAAAGTGGTTCTGTCAGGGTCGACATCCAGAAGGCTGACTGTGAGGTAATGGGTGCTTATACCCTTACCGAGGTAGACAACGATAAGAACATCGGTGCCTACGATCCCGATACCCAGACGATCAAGCACAACCTGGGTATGACGATGAATGCCATCTCGGCCGACGTGGAATATGACCTGTCGGACGACAATGACATCCTCTACGCTTACCTGCTGCAAGGTGCCGAGAACCGTGTTCCCGGTTATCAGGCAGACTTCCTGACCGAGTTGCAGAAGACCCAGAACTTCACCTACGTGGAGATGGAGGAAAGCAATCCCAACAAGGGTACAGAGTATCCCAACGGTGAGCATCACTTCTTCGTTGGAGAAGAAAACCTCAAGACGGGTGCTTATGGCAGCAGCTACATGAGCTATGCTCCCTCGGTATCGACCTGGGGTATCTCACGCCGCTACTATGAGGACGATGGTTATGACAACACCTACGGTGCTCCCATCTGGAAGACCGGTGCCGGTGAGGTAGAGATGAAGGGCACGCCCACTGCCGAGCTCCAGACCGGCAAGAACGGTTCGACGAACTGGGAATATGAGGGTCAGGCCTGCAGCCTGTATATCCTCGACAACATCGAGGCTGTCGGCAAGCTGCCGCACAGCGAGGTCGCAACTGTTGAGTACGAGCCTTACATGTTCCGTGTATTCGTTGAAAGTAAGAACGGATTGCTGCGCCACTTCCAGAAGGTTGACGGCGACGGTGTCACCACCGGCGAACACTACGAGGGTATCGCTGGCGACCCCTATGGACCGATCTGCGTTTGGAGCGGATATGTCGCTGACGCCGAAACTCCAGGCTTAGGTCAGACATTCACTCCTGGTGCAACCAGCAGCAGTAGTGACGCTCAGCCCACCTTAACCTTCAAGAAGGTCAAGGTTGACAGGAGCAATGCTGACGGCGAATGGGATCAGGATGAGACCAATGCCATCTTTGCTGCTGTGGATGCTCTGGCAATCGCAGGCTATGATGACAATCACAATCCCATCTATAACCAGATCACCTCTGATGACCTGAATATCTTCGTACGCTACTACTACGTCGTAAAAGGCAGCGCCGATGATCATGAAGTCCACAGCGGACGTCGTGACGGTGACAGCAGCCGTCCCGGTAACGGTTCCGAGTCTCCCGGTAAGTCTCCGGATCCCCAGACCGCTGTTAAGGAAATCAACTACAACGGCGAGGTGGTTAGCGTAACCTACGTTAACTCACTGGGTATGCAGAGCGAACAGCCGTTCGACGGTGTGAACATTGTTGTCACCCGCTACAGCGACGGCAAGATCCGCACCACCAAGGTGGTTCGTTAAACATGAAGACTAAATTCAAGACGAAAGTCTAAAGAATTTTTTCATAACCACAGTAAATGATGCCAGGGGCTCGCTGTTGATAGCGCGCCCCTGGCTGTTTTTACTCCCGACGAGGACCAAGGGGGGGGGAAGAGGGTGTGAGAATTTGTCAATACAGCTGACAGGAAATGTAATTTTTTTCAAAAAAAAATGAGTGAAAATTGGGACTTTTAAAAAAAAGATTTATCTTTGCGTCGGGTAATAGTTCCCCGAAGCACGTATAATTACGTTTCTCTGAATAGCTCATGAGATCACTACCCCATAGAGATTCTCCATAATGCGCTGTTCTTGAGAGAAATAGAAAATAAGAACAACGGTTAGAAACATTTTAACTATATTTTTTTATTAACTATTAAAATTTTATTCATTATGAAGACTAGAAACATTCTCGGGCTGATGATTACAGCCATGTTCGTGATGTTTGGTGTGACGACTGCCCAGTCACAGGCTGTCGTTCACAACAAGGCCTATTATGATGCCATTACCTATCAGTGGACCGACGCCAACGGCGTATCCCACGAGAATGCCATCACCGAAGAGGCCACCGATCCCTATCAGATTGTAGCCCTGTTGAAGAAGGTATACTGCGACCCCAACATTCCGGGTCCAAAGTACAGTGCCTATGACAAGGACGGCAACCGCGAGCGCCCGGTTTACTACGGCGCCGTGGGCGGCGGCTGGAACATCAGCGCCAATGACGTGACGCCCCCCTACGAGGAGGGTTACACCATCCTGATGGTGGCTCTGAACAACCACATCACTACCTACGGTGGCGATACACCCCAGGGTAGCGGCTGGTCGAGCAGTACTTACAATTCCAATTTCTTCACCAACGCCAACGACCTGATCAACTACATCAACAACAACATCGCTGCCGTACAGCTGCTGACCGATGGTCTGCGCGTTGGTAGTGGCATGATGAGCGGTACGACGTTCAACATCAGTGGTGAGTACAACCGTTTCTTCGTTCTCGGTAAGGGCCAGGCCCGCCAGAAGGACAGCTGGGTAACCAACTACGAGAACAACAACAACGTCATCGCCGGTGAGGCTGTTCCCTTCAAGTTCATGTTCGAGGAGTTCAGCCCCACGAGTGGCCGCGAGGGTTCACAGATCACCGACTTCTATTCCAAGATGGTCGGTGGCAAGCTCTATCCCGTGATCCACGACTGTATGTCGGTTATCGACAAGGAGCACGACTTCTCCATGGCCGGCAAGAACGGCACCGAGTACAAGTCGATGACGGGTATGAACATCTTCATCCCCGACTATCGCCTCATGTACTGGGAGAGGGACACCTCCTGGACCACTGGCTGGTTGTTCCCCACAACCCACAACGGCGTGTATGACGGCCGCACCCAGAACCCCTACAAGACCGTTGACGGTCAGGAGTTCGCCGATCCCCGCTATGTGACTGCCAACTTCGCTGCCTACAACCAGGACTATGCACCCCGCGTGGGTATCTATCTGGTGAACTTGGAGGCAGCTGCCGAGCCCACCGCCACCGAGCATGTATATAATGTAGTGCTCGACTGGACCTCATCGCTCGACGACCTGGCAAGTGAGGACGTGCCCCAAACCTACATCCTCTACCTTGTATTGACCGACGAGGACGGCAATGAGGTTCACCAGGAGATTGTTACCACCAGTGAGAACAGCTACACCTATGAGGTACCCCAGGACGAGCACAGCTACACGCTCACCTACATCGTCTTTGCTAAGCCCTCCGACGGCGACCATGACATGTTCGTGGCTTGGTCCAACCAGGCCAGCGTTGTCATCCCCGGCTGGTATGACTTCCTGTACCTCGCTCTGAACCACTACGAGAGCGACTACAGGGCCACCGAGGAGTTGAACTACTACCGCAACTTCCTGAACGTGATGAACGATGACGCTGTCAACGCTCTGACTCCTGCCCGCGTACAGGACGGCGAGAACGCCTTCACCCTCTATCGCATGGATGCTGCCGACCTTGACGTGATGGTTCCCGTTGCCCAACTGACACTGACCGCCAACAATGGTGTACGCTATGAAATCACCTATGAGAACCAGGAACCCCTGGCTGACTATAACGTGCCCATCACCCTAAACGGCAACCTGAACGTTGGCGCTGGCGAGGCCATTGACCTGAGCCCGATCACCTTTGTTGACCAGTTCACCGCAATTACCGCCAACAATGACCATCCCGTGCGTTATGCCTACGTGCTCGTCCTGAACGACAACAGCAAGAGCACCAACACGGTTGAGGTGCCCGTATTCAAGACAAGCTCGACCATCGACGGTTTCTACACGCTTGACGAGATCATGGGCGACGTTGACCACAGCCTCACCCCTGGCGTGAAGAATGCTAACGTTGAGGTGACCCTGGCTCCCAACCCCGCTGTATATTACTACACGCTGGAGCGTGGCAGCAACGTTGCTCCCAACGAAGCCATCTCCAAACTGCAGCGCCGCACCGATGGCACCTATCTGGAGATGCTGAATGTGCTGCCGCAGTACTATAACACTGTTGTGAATCCCGGCATCGTTGACCGTCTGGACAACAACATCATCACCGGCGTTCCCACCGACTACATGAGCTATCAGCCCGTGATCTGGACCTTCGGCGAGGATCGCGTGAAGGCCGACGGCGAGAACAGCTATGGTAGCCCCATCTGGAAGACTGGCGTCGCCAGTACCGAGGTCCAGGCTACAGGTGTTCACACCGAAGGCGAAACCGGTGTATGGAAAGATGAGAACAACGAGTCATGCTGGATCTACTACCCGACCTTCAGTGTGTATGGCTATGTGCCCGAGGATGCTAGCGTAACCTATGAACCGTTCATGTTCCGCGTCTGGAGAGATTGCGAAGACATCCGTGGCTACTACTTCGGTGAGAATGGCAAGCCCGTGAACGACCCGGCAGCAGACCGTTCACCCAGCAAGCTCATCTTTGAGCAGCTGACCACCGAGGATGGCATTGAGAACGAAGGTGGCGAATGGGATGTTAATCCTTATGGCTTCGGTGCCAAGCAGGACGCCAAGATCCAGTTCCGCGTTCGCTTCTACTACAAGAAGAGTGGTGTGAACAATATGCGTGGCGAGGAAGCAGCACCGCTGTACTATGTTGTAGAAAACATCTTAGACTGGACAGAAATCACGACCAGCGTCCACGAGTTGAATGTTGCAGGTGTTGAGAGCGTGACCTACATCAACGCCCAGGGTGTAATGAGTAACAAGCCCTTCGATGGCATGAACATCGTCATCACCCGCTACAGCGACGGTTCAACCAAGACCACCAAGATGGTTCGCTAACAAGAAGGTGTAGAGACGCAAAATCTAGCGTCTCAAGAGTTAGAAGTCAGGAGTTTGCATCAGCAGACTGACTACTGACTATCGAGAAAGGTGAGATGACCTATAGATTTGGGTCATCTCACTTTTTCCATTAAATAATTGCAAAATACCATTTATATGCTTACCTTTGCATCGTGAAATGGACCTCGCTTGTCTAAAGCGCTAAGAATGAACACTTTTTGTTTATTAACATATTTCATTAACTTCTTAATTCATTACAAGCTTTTATGAAGAAATTGTTTTCTCTCCTCACGCTTGCCCTGCTGACCATGTCGGCTTGGGCTGCTAACACTGTGGAAATCGACTTCAGCGCACAGAATTACGCTAACGCTGAAGACCTCACCACACTCACGGTTGATGGCGTGACTTTGACCTTTGACCAAGGTACAGGCACAAACGCCCCTAAGTATTACACCAGTGGCACCAATGCCCGTATCTACACTGGCAACACTTTGAAAGTTGCAGCCAGCGAAGCAATCACCAAGATTGTTTTCACTTGCAGTAATAACTACTACTGGGGTAACCAGGATACTTGGAGTACTGGTTCCTATTCAGATGGAACCTGGACTGGTTCAGCTCAGGAAATCACCTTCACCCGAGTCACTTCAGGTCAAACCCGTATCCAGAAGATGGAAATCACTCTGGGCGGCGAGGTTGTTGAAACCGTTCTTGACCCTGTGTTTACCCCTGGTGATGGCACATCGTTCGTCGATAGCCAGGAGATCACCTTGACCTGTGGTACCGCAGATGCAACTATCTCCTACAGCACCAATGGCCTGACTTGGGAAACTTACACTGAACCCTTCACCATCAATGAGACCACCACGGTTTATGCCAAGGCTGCTAAGAACAGTATCGAGAGCAACGTAGTAAGTGCTACCTACACCAAGCTCGAGCCCGTTAGCGGCACCTGCATCACCTTCAACTATGCTGATGACGAGTCCTTTGAGGATGCTAAGGAGTACACTGTTTCTCGTCCTGGTGCATCCTTCACCGTTTCAAATGGTGTGATTAAGGGTCACTACCGCATCTACAAAAACCACACCATTGCCTTTACCTCGACCGCTGGTAACATCGTTCGCATCGAGTTTGACTGCACTGCCAACGGCACCTCTCAGTATGGTCCTGGTTGCTTGACCGTTAATGACAACAATGGCAACTATAGCTATGAAGGCAAGTTGGGTACTTGGATTGGTAGCGCTGAAAACGTAACCTTCACCGCTAGCACCAATCAGGTTCGTTGCACCGAGATCCGCGTCTATGTTGACGGTGAACTGCCTGCAGTCACTGTTGCTGCTCCCACGCTGCCCGCTTCTCAGGAATTTGAGGAGAGCTTGAGCGTTGAGATCATTAACAACGAGGAAGACGCTACCCTCATGTATGCCCTCAATGATGGTGAATTCACTGAGTACACTCAGGCCCTGAACATCACCGAGACCACCACGGTTCACGCTAAGGCCGTTAAGGGCGAATATGAGAGCACTACCGTTAGCGCTACCTACACCAAGGTTGAGCCTGCACAGGCCATCATGACCCTTGCCGAAGTTAGCCAAATGGGCAACGTTGACTTCACCTTTGGTGGAAACGCTGTTGTTACCGCTCAGCAGGGTGCTTACCTGTGGCTGCGCGATGCCACCGGCTATGGTCTGATCTACGGCCAGATCAATGGTCAAGAGAATCTCGAATTCAACAATGGCGAGGTACTGAACCCGAACTGGACTGCTACCAAGACCGTTTACAATGGTCTGCCCGAGTTCAAGAATGCTGCTAACGTCAGCAAAAGCGAGAACACCGACACTGAGCTTGCTAAACCTCAGGAAATCACCGAGCTCAACGAAAACTTGATCAACGCTTATGTTGTAGTTAAGAACATCACCAGCTTCACTGTTGACGGCAGGAACGTTACCGCTAACCTCAGCGATGGTAGCACCATGGTGATGTACAACCAGTTCAACACCGTGATCACCAACATTCCCACCGAGGAAGGTGACTACACCGTTACTGGTGCTGTTGGTAGGTATACCAAGGGTCAGACCGACCAGATCCAGCTCTACATCCTCAATATCGAAGGTGCTGAAACTCCTGAGCCCGTTGTTGTTGACGTGAACAACTTCAACGAGGCCTACGCTCTCGACAACAACACCAAGATCAACATGTATAACGACGTTGTTGTTACCTATCAGAAGGGCAACCGCCTCTGGGTTCGCGACACCGAGGGCACCAGCGGCCTTATCTACGGTGCACTTGGTGAAGACGCCACCTTCGAGAATGGTGACGTACTGAGCGATGGTTGGAGCGCAATCTACCAGTTGTTCAACGAAATCACTCCCGAGTTCATTAATCCCGAGGGCATCCAAGCCAGCGGCGACACCCGTGACGCTTCTCCCTTCGAGCGCACCAACATCACCACCGGTAATGTGAACGAGTACGTGATCCTCAAGGGTCTCACCTTGCTGACCGATACTACTAACAACAAGCGCTTCTACAACGCTGCCGACAGCCTGGTATTGTTCAACAACTTCAATGTAACCCTGCCCGCCATCGAGGAAGGCAAGACCTATGACGTGACCGGTATTGTTACCATCTACTACGGTGAAGCTCAGATTTACATTACCGAGATGACCGAGGTTGCTTCTGATGTTCTGCGTGGTGACGTTGACAACAGCGGTGATGTGAAGATCGGTGACGTAACCGCTCTGATCAACTACCTGCTCAGCGGTGATGCTACCAGCGTCAACCTTGCTAATGCCGACTGTGACAACAGTGGTGATGTGAAGATCGGTGATGTAACCGCTCTGATCAACTATCTGCTCAGCGGTGTTTGGGCTAACTAATCCATCACAGTTTAACTAACTAAAAACAGGGCCTTGGTTTCAAGGTCCTGTTTTTATTCATTACTATCCGAGGAAAACAAGTAGGTTTAATGTGAGTGTCCAAAAGTTGCCCTTTGGGCAACTACTCGGGGACGGTTTCTGTGTAACAAAATGCCTTGCATTTTGGACTCAGGAACCGTCCCCTCGGATCCGCCTAGAAGTAACTTTTTAAAGTAAGCCCCTTATCTTATCATTCCATCCAATTAACTTATACCGAGGCCGTTATAATAGGAAATTGGATTTCCCTGGACACTAAAAAAAAGTGACTCCTCCATCACATCGGAGTCGTCACTTTCCTTGGTGTTCTATTCATCCAGGTGTCAGATTAGAATAATTTAGTATTCGCTTAAACTTATGAAGAAATCACACATTCTATTAACATCAAATTTTTATAGCGTTTTCTTGTTGCTCAACCAATCGACATGACGAGTGTCGAGAAGAAGGCGATGATTGCCATGGCAATCATTGTTACTGTTACGATACAGGCTTGTGTTTCCATTGTTATTCCGTTTTTATGGTTAGTATTCGTTTTCTACTCAGTGAAACGGGTTTTCCCCTTTCGCTGTGACAAAGTTATGATGCCTATTCAACCCTGTCAAATATTTTTTAATCAAAAATACCGATTGTATGATTTTTTTACACTAAAGTGTCTAATTTTTTGACAGTTTGGCGATAATGCTTAATGTTTCACTGTTGATTGCAGCCAGGTGACGATATCTTGCAGCACCTCGGGTGACATCGTCTCATGGATAGCGCCATAATTTGCACTGCCCTTCCACTCGGTGCAAGTTTGGAAGAAATGGTTCAGCCCCTCATAGGCTTTGACAGTAGCGTGAGGCACGTGCCGTTGGATGGCATCCAGGTTGTTCTCGCATGCTACTTGGCTGTCCAGCATGCCGTTGATGGCGAACATCGGGCACTTGACACGCTTGAGGTTTTCGGTCGGGTCATACTGGAAAACACAGCGCACCATGGGCAGGGAGAACAATTTAATGTATTGTGCGGCTGTCAGTCCTTTCAAGTACTGCTGCAATGCGGGATTTCCCTCCTGCTGATGAAAATATTCAGTCAACTTGTTGCACAACGTGACAGAATCTCTCTCGGTGTCAATGATAGTGTAAAAGTCCTCGTTCATCTTCATCAGATCTTCGCCAAATTCAAGTCCTGCTGCCTTGAACCCTAGTTGTGTTTGCGTCATGCCCAGTTCTTTACCGGGTACACCAGGACCCGCCAATGAGACGATATAGGCGACCTCGTCGGGATGCTTGGCTGCATTCATGACGGCAATCAAGCCGCCTTCACTGTGGCCAACGAAACCCACACGGGTGGCATCCACCTCGGGACGTGTCTTGAGGTAACGTAGCGCCGCCATAGCATCGGTGGCAAGTGGTTCGGACGGAGCGCCTGGATCACCGCCGATGGTGGCACCCACGCCTCGCTCGTCATAGCGCAGCACGGCAAAGCCGTTGCGGCTCAACGCATCGGCAAGCAGCAGGAACGGTTTGTGGCCAAAGACTTCCTCGTTGCGGTCAAGGGGACCTGAACCGGCAACCAGCACCACGGCGGGGAAATGACTACCCTTGTCGGGAAGCGTCAATGTGCCCGAGAAGATGATGTCACCGTTGGTAAACGTCACGTCCTCGCTGCGGTAAGGCTTATTGGTATCGCCCTCGATGGCGGCTTCCTGGGGGCGGTTATTCTGTACTTTTTCAGTTCGTGTCATATTCAATGTGAATTCATAACCCAACTGACTGAATGTGCCCTTCAGCGTCTCATCCTCCAGAATACCCTTGTAGGAAGCGCGTGAGGCGGCGGGTATGTCCACGTTCAATTCATTGCCGCTGATGGTGGCTGTTGCCGGCAGGTTGAAGGCGCCCTCGTCAGGTGAATCCCAAGTGATGGCAACGTCATCACCAGTCTGTTGGATATTGAATACAATGGTCATTGAATGGCCGCCGACATCAAGCACGCCGCCCCATGAGCCGTTGAAGTCCTGGCCATGAGCCACATTGGTCATGCCCGCCATGAGAATCAAGGCGGCAGACAATAGAGGATACAATAAATGAGGTTTCATCGTTCTTTGCATATTAGTGATTAATGTATTGTTGTTCTGTATCGCGAAACCGGCTTTTCCCCTTTCGCTGTCACAAAGTTAGGATGACTATTCTACCCTGTCAAATATTTTTCAACCAAAAATGCCGATTGTCTGTTTTTTTTTCATTGGTGTCCGCTAAAACTTTTTTGCGGCTGAAAAAATCAGGCTGAATCCCGTTGCCGAGGTTCAGCCTTTTTCGTTACCTTTGTTTTCGCTACAAAACCAGGTAACATGAACAAAGATGAACAAAGGTACACATTTTATCGGACAGCCGTTGTTTGGTCAGCTGATTAATTTGCTTGACAAGGGAAAAATCGCCAAAATCAGCCGTAAAAACGGTGGAGAGAGGTACGTCAAGAAGTTTGACGTGTGGCAGCACCTGGCCATCATGCTCTATGCGGTGATCAAGCGCTACGACTCGTTGCGCGAAATCGCTGGCTGCATGCTGCCCGAGGCACGGAAGCTCGCTCACCTGGGCATCAGCGTGATGCCCAAGCGCAGCACCCTGTCGGACGCGAATGCCCGCAGGCCCGAGTGTGTCTTCGAGGCCATCTACCGCGACCTGTACGAGCGCTACCGCAAGGAACTTTCCTCGGACAGCCGCCAGCGTAGCACGGCAAAATGGATGAGACGCCTCCAGATCCTCGATTCCACGACGATTACGCTGTTCTCCAACCTGATCTTCAAGGGAGCAGGCCGCCATCCCAAGAGCGGTAAGAAGAAAGGCGGCATCAAGGTACACGCCGTCATCCATGCCAACGAGGGCGTGCCATGCGACGTGAAGTTCACTTCGGCAGCCACCAACGACAGCTTCATGCTCGCCCCTTCGCATTATAGCCGCGGTGACATCGTGGCCATGGACAGGGCCTATATCAACTACCGCAAGTTCGAGGAGCTTACTGAGTTGGGCGTGACCTATGTCACCAAGATGAAGAAGAGTCTGACCTATCAGACCCAGGGAGACGTGATGTACATGAACCGTGACGGACTCATGGAGTACCGTATACAGCATGTGACCTTCACCAAGACCCTGAACGACGGCGAGGACATCGTCCATCACGCCCGCATCATCACCTACATTGACCTGAGCAAGGCAAGGCCAAAGCCGGTATCGCTGCTGACCAACGACATGGAGATGGACGTGGAGGAAATCGTCGAGATTTACCGCCAGCGCTGGGAAATCGAGCTGCTGTTCAAGCAAATCAAGCAGAACTTCCCGTTGCGCTACTTCTATGGCGAGAGCTCCAACGCCATCAAGATACAGATCTGGGTCACGCTCATCGCCAACCTGCTGCTGATGGTCCTGCAAAGCCGTATCAAACGTCCCTGGAGCTTCTCGGGACTGGCGACAATGGTCAGGGACATGCTCATGTACTACATCAATGCCCGCACTTTCTTCGAACTGCCCGAAAAGGACTGGCTCAACATGCAAGAAGAACTGGCCGTTGAGCCTCCGGGACCCACACTCTTTCCCGATTTTTTCAATTAGGGGGGCTTACTTTTTAGAAAAAACATCCGCAACGCCTGTTTATCGGCATTGCGGACGGGTCATTTATCGCTTTTTAAGTTTTAGCGGACACCAATAGATTTTTTTATTAACAACCAGTGATAAGAGAAGACATCGGCTCACCCGATAAAAGGTGGGGACTATGTGGTCTACGACCACGCCCGCAGTCCCCACCTTTTGTCCTCTGAGCCAATATTATCCCAATACTAATACCAGTGATTAGACAAGGCATTTGCACTCCAGCTGGTGGAATGCAGATGCAATTTTTAAAAAGTTGTTCTTGTTGCCTTGAAAACTAGCGGTTAATCCTTAGGCAGGGCTGTGATGGTCTTGCCAGCGCTATGGGCGCTCAGCTGCGGGGCATACTGGCTCTGGATGGTGGCGATGCCCGAGGTGAACTCACCGGGATTGGTTACCCACACGTCGTAGCCGATGATATGCGTGCCCTTTCTCAGACCGTTGATGAACACGTTGGTCTGGGTGTCCTTGGTCTCCTGATAGAACCAGGTGCGGTCCTCGCTGCGGTAGCCCGAGAGCTGGTCTACAGGCTCGAAGCAGGCGGCGCGCTCGTCGGTCATGGTCACGTAGTCCATGTCTTTGTTTGTCTTGATGACGACGCGCACCTTGACCTTGTCGCCCACCTTGAAGGCATCGGTCTGGTGCAGGCTGCCGTCCTGGGCATACACATAGTATTCCTTACTGATGGAAACCTCTTCGATGGCCTTCTCCTTGATTTCGGTCATCGGGGCCTTGAACTGGCTATAGACAGCGCCCCAGGCAGGTCCGCTGGCGGTGCGGTCGATGACGACATCACCGGCAGTGGTGGCGGATAAGGTAGTGCGGAAGTAGCCCACATATTGTGCCATCTTGTCAAGATTGACGGACTGGCCGGCAATGGTAATCGATGGCGTGTTGCCGCGTTCAAGCCACTGGCTGCCCGTGCTCAGGATGCTATAGACGGCATCGGCGGCGAGGCTGCTTGTGCCCCAGTCGTTGCTCTGCTTCATCAGCAGCATCCATTTGCGTATCTGGTCAATCTCCTGCTGGCGGGGATCCACCTCGTTCATCGCCTGCAGGATGGTGCTGGTATAGGCCACTTTGTCAAACTCCCACCAGCCGTAGTCTGTCTGCAGGTTGTCCCAGTACATGCCCAGGTTGGGCTTCACAATGGCAAACAGGCGTATGCTCTCGACGATGCTGCGTGCTGTCTTTTGGTAGCCGTTGCGGTTGAGCGTCATGGCGTAGTAGGCCTTCTGCTTGAGGGTGATGCCCTTGCTCCAGTTCTTATCCATGTAAATGAGCACCTTCTTCAACAGGTCGGCGCTTGATGTGGTCTGCTTGACCTCGGGGAAGAGGGAGCGGATGTAGGCATACTCCGTGAACTTGCCTTCAGGCTCTTTGTTGTACTTCTTGGCCTCGTTGTACTTCTTGGCCTCGTTGTACAGGCGCACGTTCTCGGTGTCATAGTAGGAAAGGGCGCGGTGGACCATATCAGTCAGGCGTTTGTCCTCGGGCAGATAACCCAATCGCTTGGTCTCGCCAATAAGTTCCAGCACGGCACCAGTGGTCCAAACATTGCTGCGACAGTTCGGGTGGCGGAACCAGGTGAAGCCGCCGTCACCCATCTGCAGATTCTTCAAGGCGGTGATGATTTTCTCATATTCCTTCTTGACGATGGCCTCGTCAAAGAGTTCGTTGAGTTTGGACATCCTCAGCGTCTGGCGGTCGGCGTCGCGCACCCACGGCGATGCCAGCAGGGTGCCGATCTTGAGGTCCTGGTTCTTCTGGAGCATCGACACGAGGGTGCTGTCCTCATTGTGCTGCTTCCAGTAGGTGACGGCCTCCTTGATCTGGGGTTGTTCCTTGGCGACGCCCTGTGCAACTTGCAGGGCAAACAGGCTGTGTGCGGCACAGGTAGCAACTTTGTACTCGTCGCTGAAAATGGTGGGCAGTGCCAGCACGCAGTACCACACGGGGTTGTCGCAGTATTCCAGTGTCACGCGGGCGTCCTTGGGGAACTTGGGCAACGGCTGCTCAAAGTGTCCCTGTCCAGCCTCGACGTAGAAGGGTTCGGTCTCGATGACGGGCGATACGGTCGTCAGCACGGGCACCATCACCTGCTCGCCGTCGCCGAAGGTGCTGTTGGCTGCCTTGATGCGGAAGCCCACCATAGCCACGGTATCGGGCACCTGCCAGTCGATGGTGACCGCCTCACTGCCCATCGGGTCGAGCGTCAGGTTGAAATTGCGGGTGGCATAGACCTCATTGGTGCGCGGGTCAAAGAGTTCAATCACGGCATCACAAGCGGCAGACTCGTCGGTGGCGTTCTGCACGGTGGCGGCGAGTGTCGCCTTGTCGCCCTGGCGCAGGAAGCGCGGCATGTTGCTGCGTACCATGAGCGGCTTCTGCGTCAACACCTCTGCCATCCAGGTGGAGCCGATCATCTGCTTGTCCCATGCCACGGCCTGGGTATTCCAGGTAGTGTTGAAGTTGGGTGCCTCAAACTCCAACGAAATGACACCGTTTTGGTCGCTGGTGAGCATCGGCATCCACAGCGCCGTCTTCACGTCGCTCTCGCGTAGGGTTACTTTGTCGAGGTTTTGCTGATTCACTTGAGCCTCTTCGGTAGAAGCCCCACGGACCCTGATTTTTGACGTGGCGCCAAATCCCTTTGCTTCCTCTGCGAGTTCCACGCTCTCTACACTGCCGGTATAGAGTCTCTTGTCAACCTTTTGATAGCCGGTGACTACCACTTCTTCCAGCATGGCGCCGCTTGGCTCAAGTTCGATTACCATACCGTCAAGGGCTTGGACCTCAACGGTCTCATAGCCCACATAACTGATTTTGAGGGTAGCACCCATAGCACAAGTGAGTGAGAACATGCCGTCAATGTCGGTGGCACATCCTCCGTTCTCTCCTATTATCTGGACACTAGCCCCGATGATAGGTTCGTCGTTCTCGTCAACCACTATACCGGTTACCGTGCTATTAAAAGCCTCGGTCGCATTTGTTGGGCGGCGGGCAGCCCCCATCGATTGTGTTTTCATCATCATGCGTCCACGCCCCATAGTATAGCTGAACGGTCTTTGGTTGTAAATGTACAATCTGGGCAGTTGGGCTAGAGCTTCTTTGGGAATGGCCAGGTGATCCTGAGACCAACGGGTATAACCTCCGTTGAAGTCGCCTAAACTCATGGAAATGATGTCGAATGAAGAACGGGATCCGTAGGGTGAATATAGTGAATATTTCCAGCCGTTCTCAGCAATGCTGGCGATGGCCTTGTCATACATGTCGAGCAGCATAGCGCCAGGACGGGGTTTGCCGTTCTGGTCGGTCAGTGTGAATGACCAACGCTCGATGTTGCCCGGCACGAGTTTGTCGCGGAACGAGGTGGCGGTAATCTTCAGCGCCTCGGCTTGATACGGATTTGTCAGTTTCACATCCTTTTCCCATTTCTTGGTGCCGTAGTAAGTAATGAACGATACGGTCACGTCCGCTCCGGCCTCCTTGGGCAAGGGAACGGTGAAATCGTTCATGCCGGCTTGGTAATTCAACCAGCCCTCGCCGATGATATCCTTGTTGGTGCTGGCGACATAATAGATATATGCCTCTGGGGTGGATACACCGACGGCGATGTGGCCCTTATTGTTCTTGTCCACACTCTTGCCGAACGGAGAAATCCACAGCGGGCAATCCTTGACGGGCGAAGTCTTGTCACCCTTGCGATAGAGGATGATGTCGCGGCTCACGTCAACGTCCTGCTCGCCCTCCTCGGCATCGAGGATGTGGATTTTGAGGGTATATTCGCCCGAGGACAGGCTGGTCAGGTCGATGGTTGGATCGGCGGTGTTCAGGTTGCCTGTCAGCGCAGGCTCCTTACTGCCCTTCTTCGTCACTTCCCACGTGCACCAGGTGTCGGGGTGTTCCTCGTCGGTGGTGTTGTATTTCAACGGCAGCTTGATGGGCTGGTCGTTGAGATAGATGTTTTCGCTCTC
>JAEEGG010014592.1_pt1 | contig 16611 bp, 7 predicted proteins | sample 9134161 | NCBI WGS metagenome assembly JAEEGG01 (sample SAMN16246543, study PRJNA631951) | gut metagenome | biome: gut microbiome; feature: rumen; material: CR-attached | host: Bos | place: Iran: Karaj | collected 2018-10 | reverse complement strand
GCTTTGATCAACAAATGAGAAGAATATGTTTCCTGTAAAGTCGGAAACACCCGTAATGTTAGCGTAGTATTCATCGCCAACAGCTATATCTCCATATACAGACGACACTGTAGCACTATTCGAGCCATCAAGTTCTATTGGAAGATAACAATCAACTTGTTTTTGTTCATATACCAATGAGTAATCGGTAAGTGATAATGAATACATCTTAACAGAATTAAAGTCTGCATTCGTTGATGTTACATCTGGGAAGCAAGAGATGTTAAGAAGTGGATTCATCAATTCTACCGCAGTTTCATCACAAGCACCCTCAATTCGCGAAACAACAAGTGAACCTTCAATTTCAAATTCCTCACCTTCTGTTACATAATAGTCGTTGTAATCAGAAAATTCAGCGTAGAAGCAAGCTGCTTCACGGTTATCAATCAATCCTAATGAAACCTTACCTGTGAAATCGGCAATACCTTTAAATCTATACTCTACTTGGTCGCCAAATCCAGGAGCATACGTATCTACGCCAAGCGATTCGTAAGCGACAGTAGTTGTACGCCAATTGTCGGGAATTTTATCATCATCAATATCGGCACCCCATTCATCATAAGACAAATCGAATACTTTCACGTAATTTGGAAGCACTTCACGTTTCTTGATTGAGAAGTTCGACTCGCAGAGATAGAATGTTCCTTCTGTATTATTTGGTCGGATAAGTCTTGTAAGTTCAAATCCTTCTGAATAATCAGCAGATGAATTTGCTACGATTTCAAAACTAACTGTTGTTTCAGTCGTTACGCCTTCCAAAAGATAAACCTTCTGTTGTTCTGAAATTGATTTCAAAAACGATTTATCCGTTAAGTCCAACCACATTTCACCAGAGAAAGTTGGTGTAATCGTCAACTCAACATCATATACGTCACCAACCGTAGGAACTCCGTCAATATGATAATTGTCGCCATATTGTCCCGTAATCTGTATTAGATTTCCGTCACATTCAGGTTGTTGTTGTTCTTCTTTCGTCAACGTCAAATCAGAAGAGCAGATGGTGTAAATATCCGAAGTGCTTTCTGGTGCGTCAACATCGATATGGAACACATAATATGTAGAAGCATATCCATTATCAGTTATTTTGATAGATGATGTGAGATTAAATGCCTCATCTTTTGTAACCTCAAATGAATACGTACCAGATAATGGTCTAAAGTCGTGAGCATCGTACAAGTACAATGACATTGTACCTGTAAAGTCTGCCGTACCAGTCCAATCTAATGTATAAACATCATCTTTTGACATTGTTCCATCAACAATATCAGTCACTACTTTTGAACCGTATGACCTCATTGCAATCAATTCTCCTTCACAAGAAGAAACTTGACTTGGATAGAATGTCATCGAGTAGTCAGTGAGCATTACTTTATGATCAAACGATGCATCGAATTTCTCAGAAGTTGATGTTACATCAGGATTACACAATACCACAAGTGATGGGTAATATGAAACTGTGCCATTGCCCGTAGCGGAAACAGCAAGGTAATCATTCACCACAAATGTTTCTCCTTCAACAACAGGGAATTCGATTACATGTTGTGAAACTTCACCCCACCAACCAGCAGCTTCACTTGGATCAATCATGTAAAAATGAAGCGTACCTGTAAATGTTGCAACACCCGTCATATTTACAGCGAACACATCGCCCAATGTCGGGGTCCAACTGCTACCTGTTGCGTTATAAACAGCAGCGGTAAACTCGTCGAAATTTTCTTGCCATGTGTCTGAAATAAGATCGCCATCTTCATCGGTTCCCCATTCATTGTATGGTGTTACAAATTCTTTTACATACGGTGATTTTTGAACTTTCTCGAATGAGAATTCTGATTCACAAATTTGAATCAACGATGAAGTCGGTTCAAAACCATCAGCATGATGAGGAACAAATACTTCCAATACATATTCTGGGTTAGAAGAAGTTGCAGCAGAGAATGTCAAATCTTGATTTATTGAGAACATCTGATTTGCCACCACTGCAAATTCAGTTGCCGTACCAAGTGCCTGATAACCACCTACTTCATCAGACATATCAAGTACTGTCAATTGAATTGTGCCCGTAAAGTTTGGCATAGCTTTCCATGTCAAATTGTACGTTTCTTCTTCGTCAGTAACATCGTTAGCGAATGTTCTTCTAAGCGGCATAAATTCGGTAGTCGTACCCAATGAAAGAAGTGTTCCGTTACATTCCATCGGCAAATCAACAACCGTAAACTCGCATGTGTAACTACCCGAACATCCTGTATTTCTATCTGTTCCAGTTAATGTAACAGCTGTATAACCAGCAGTTTCAAAATAAATTGATTGATGATTTGTCGTTGGTTTTTCAAATGTAATTTGTTCAGATTCCCATAGATATTGCAATGAAGAACCTTCTGCCACTGATACAGTTGGTTTCCAAGAGGAACCGACAATCGTATCGGTTGGACAATCGAAGAATACTTTTGGAGTTGTGCTTCTAACTACCGTAAACTGAGTAAGACGTTTTCCAGAACTATAATCATTAATGTAATATGTACCTTCATGGCTACAAACAATTAATAACAGATTAGGATCAAGCAATTCATATCTCTCTGGATCATTTCCATTTTCATCTGTCACAATGAATCCTGCATCAGGGAAGGACTTACTTGCTGTAACATATACATATGCGGGTTCTTCACCACACATATATAATCCACTGTATTCGTATGTAACAGGCTCTTCATTGACCGTAATCAATGCTATAGCAACTTTTATTCCATCAACTACAGCATATACATTGAATGTACCTGTTTCAAAACCAGTAACTACTCCGTTAGAAACCGACAACTGTTCATCGGCAATCCATTCAAAGTCGTTTTCGTATTTTGTACCGTCATATAATAATGAAAGTTCCACACCGTCGCCACCGATTTCAATAGTATCTTTTTCAGGAGAAAGGCTGAACAACGCTGGATTGAACGGAACGACATAGATTGTTTTTGAAGTCAATTCACTTGAACAACCGTCTTGGTGAGTCTGTGCCTCAAATACATACGTTCCTACCTGAGCGAACGTGAATTTCATTTTGCTATTGTTGCATACATCTGTGTCAGGATTAATCCATTCAAGACATTCGCCTGTAACATTTTCATCGTCATAGTACCATGAGAATGTTGCTCCTGCACCGCACGACGTACATAAGTTCAATGTTTCAAGACAAGAAGCTTCAAGAGTAATTTCTTGCGTTTCACCGAAATACACAACCGTATCAACTTCATTGTACATATTGATACCTGCCTGCAAATAAGGTCTTCCGTACGCATTTACATTTTCAACAACAATTGTCGTGTCGTTGATTCCGTCATTGTCATCATCGTTGATAGTTATCAACTGGAATCCTTGACGACCAGCATACGGATAGTCAAATTCTATATATGCTTCCTTACCTTCAACAGCAACTTTCAGATTCGAAGCCCAATCGTGATTTACCGTCAACGATGGATCAATGTCCTTGTTAGATGTAACTGTGAACGATACATGGCCACCTTCTGCACCGTGACACCAAGTAACTTCTTCAGGAACAAAATATTTCTGTGCACCTTCAGCAATTGTGAAACGGCAGGTATCGCTATAACCGAAACAGCCCGTTTCTGCATCTTCCATTGAAAGTACCACCCAAACAGGACCGGCAGTTTCGAATGTAACTGTCTGGCTCATACTGTTTGCATTTTCAAACGAAATACCGTCGGAACTCCATTCATAACTATATGAACTTCCTTCGGACATTGGAGCGGAAACATTCCATTCTCCGCCAACAACAGCCTCAGTTTGAGTAGGACAAGAGAAGAACGGACGTGGATTTTGGTTTACAACAACTGTAAATGAGCCGACAGTTTGGCCATTTGAAGTAATATAATATGTACCGCTATACAATTTTGAATGTTCAATTTTTGCATAATCCGCGATTACCACAGCTTCAACTGGTTCGCCATCAGGAGACATTACGCCAAATGTTTCTGTATTTATCTCATTATCAGAGTTAATTACCACCTTACCGTCTGAACCGTAACAGAATACGGTATCGGTTGCCCAGAATGTTGCCGGGACTGCCTTAACCGTTACTGGATATTTTGCCGTATCGGCACACGTTCCATCTGTTGTTGATACAATACAGAATACTTCAGCTCCTTCTTCAATATCAGATTCGCTGAATGAACCTTTGGCGATTGTTTCGGTGTCGTAGCTTTCAACACCGCCACCCCATGCATACGTGAATGTTGCAGTAGCAGGCATATTTGACGCAGAAAGTGTAGCAGAATATTCAACTTCTGTATCAACTGTTGCTTCGGTCGGTCCACTGATTGTAACCGTAGGAGTAGGATAAACCATCACTGAAGTTTCTGCCGTTCCTACACAATTTCCAGCTCCTGTTACTTGGCAGAAAATTGGATAATGTCCATCGTATGTTGCAACAAATTTCGGATTTCCAGAAGTTGCGTCGTCAAAGTTATCAGCGCCACCCCAGAAGAATGAGCCATCTGAAAGATTCATGCTTGCTTCAAGTTGAACTGTATCGCCAACACAAACAACACTTTGCAGAGCAGTGATAGTAACCGTTGGTTTCTCATTTACCGTTATCGTAAAGGATTTCTTTTGGGTTCCGTCTTCTACAATATAATATGTATAGTCTCCCGCTGTTGTCATTGTAGGAGTAAGAGTAACATATTCTTCATTGTCAGCCGTGTAAATAGTCTCATTATCCGCTGAAACAACAACGAATGAAGCAGCTGGTTCTGCCGTGATAACAACCGTAGCAGATTCGCCTTGGCAGACAGTCAACGTAGATTTTTCTGAGATTGTAAATTCTGTTTCAACAGGTTCTTCTACCGTAACCGTCAACGTGTCGGCATTTGTACAAGTTTTGTCATCTGTTACACGACAGATAATCAATTTTTCGCCCGTTTCATCGAATGTAGGTTTCACTCTCTCTGCTTCACCAGAAACATCACCTAACCATTCATACGAGAATGTTGCACTTGTATTATCGGAACTAACATTTGCTACGTATTCAGCTTGAACACCCACGGTTGCAAATGGAGAACCATCAATATGAACTTCAGGTTTTGGGTTAACCGTAATAGTGAATGATGCTTTTGATTTTCCATTTTCTATAATATTATATGTAGAAGTTGTTGTTGCATTAAGTTGTATTGCATGATAATATTCAGCTACCCCAGAAAAAACTGTTTCGTTATCTTGTGAAACAATTTCAAATGTCCCACCTGGTTTATCTACACTAAAACTAACCGTAGTAGATTCGCCCTGGCATACAGTTAACATAGATTCATAGAGCGTGTATTTTGATTCCTGCTGAGTTTCTTTGAAACGCACCAATGTGGTGGCATAATATTCCTTATTATTATATGTAACAGTAGCCGAAACTTCTGTTGAACTTCCAGCTGTCGACAACGCCTTTATATAGAAACAACCTTTATTTTGTGTTTCCATAAATTGAACACCACCTTCTGTGTCGTCAAGAGCAATTGTTACAAGATCAAGGTTGTAGTTTGGCTCCTCGATTGTAATGTTCAGACAAACATACGTGCTGTCGCCAATCGTTATTTCATATTCATCTTGTGGGAATGAAACCGAAACAACTGGTTGTGCTTCGGAAATACTCAAAGCCATTTCCGTTCCATATCCACAAGAACTATTACAACTGATACGATAATATTCGTCAGCTTCGAAGAATGTTACCGTAAACGTTGTTCCCTCGAAGGAATCGGCAGTATAAGAACTTGGATCGGCAGGAGAATTAGAATCACCGCCATACATTTCAACAACCCAATTGTAAGTCACACCCGAAACAGGATTTGTAACCGTAAATGTAAGAGGTTCATTCGTCACACCTTCTTCAGGACCTTCAACTTCGAGACTAGAGTCAAGAATAGTCAATGTAGAAGTACAAAGTTGCTCTGTCTTATCGGAATTCCAGACTGTTACATTGTATGTACCAGCAGGAATATTTTTCAATTCAAAATAAATTTGGTCGCCATCGGTTCTTTGAGTAGTTAACTCGTTTGTACCGAACGTCATCACATATGAACCTTCAACCACATCGGAAGCAGTTACAACGAACTCGCCTTCATCCCATTCGTTGAAGCAAGTAGTGACTGCCTCAGCCGTATATGTGATTGGATCTGCTGATTGAACAGACAAAGTCACATTTGCATCAGGCGAAAATTCAAGACCATCGCTTGTTCCTGTTACCGTATAACCACTTGGTAAATACGGACTCATTTGGGAAGCGATACGTTCGTAATTATAACCCCAAATTGACTTTCCGTTGACATTGAAACTTGATGTATTATCAATGCTTAGATTGAAGCCGTCATCGTCGCCACCACCTAAGAAAATTCCGTCAGTCAGTGTAACAGATGCATTATTGGTAAGAGTAATCATACCTTTTGCCATCCATTGCACACCATTCAAGTTCAAAGTAGCTCCATCAATCGTAAGTACATCAGAACCGTTGGTGTTGGAATTTTCCAATGCAGTATTAAGAATACCACCACCTGTTATGGTACGGCTCGCCATACCTTGAATCGCACCAAAATTAATGGTATGACCATTAGTGTTGAGTGTAAATGAACTATTAAGAGTAATTACGCTGTCTGCCTCGGAAATGTCATCCAATACAAGAATTACATCACCAGACTGAACTGCATTCAACGCTTCCGTCAAAGTAGAATATTTTGTACCGTCAATTGAACAGACTGCATTAACAACCTCTAAAGAATATGTGTCAGAGGAAGTACAGCCATTTTCCGTTGCCTCACATTTTACAACAAAGTCACCTGTATTCAAAAATGTTATGCTTACACCCTCTCCGTCGGTAGCACCGACAAACGTATGGTCTGCATTATCAACCGACCACGTGTACGACAATGTTTCATCATAATTTTCATTATAGAATGAGACAGTTTCGCCAACATAAAAATCTCCATCCTCCCAAGAAATAGTTGGTCGAATAGGAGCACCGACTTTCATCGTTGCTGACTCAACAAGCAAATTCAAACTATCGGAAGCATATATCATAACTTCGTATTCTGCTGCTGGCAAATTATTCAAACGGAAATAAATCTCATCCCCATCAGTTGCATCCGAATGATAACTACCATAGTAAGAAGAATATGAAAGCAATACCATAATATAGTCATCTTCTTCAACAGCTTGCGATGCCTTCACAACATATTCATATTGTCCATCATTTTTATAGCAGAATGTTTGTGGTGTAGCGGTATAAGTAATATCCTGCTGAGTAGTACCGCTTGACATTTCAATATTTTTTTGACCTATGGCAGAACAACCATTGCTGGTTACCTCGCAATAGAGCGTGAATGTTCCCTGTCCTGGTTGCAATGCACTGTTAAATACCACAGAAACAGTTTTTTCAGTATTGCTGCCATCAATCGAGGCTCCATCGTAAGGAAGACCACTAAGAGTCCATTCATACGTAACGTCTTGACTTGAAGTATTTGCTGTGAACGTATATGTCTGTCCAGCAAGGAAAGTATCATCGGAAGACGTGATCGTTGGAACGTCAGGTTTTTCATTAATCTGAAGATTCAATACCATAATATCATTTTCCTGACCGACAGGGTAGATATTAAAGTAATATGTTCCTGCAGACACAAATTCAAAAGTGAACGAATTATAACTACCTTCAGAGAAATTTGCTTGTCCGCTACCAGAACCGCTCTGAGGTTGAGCAAGGTTAAGATTTTCACCCTCGAAACTAACATAAGGATATTCGCCTACACAGCCAACAAGCGTTGCCGAGGATCCTGGAACAAATGTCACAGAACCACCATTTGTAACCGTCACTGGAGTTGATGAACCTTCTTCAACCGTAACATACGTAAAGTTATTAGAAGAGCAACCATTTGCATCAGTTACAGCACACCACAATTCATATTGACCAGCGGTATTGAATGTTATATCTGCGTATTGTCCATGATCCATAATCTCAGGTAGAAGCGCTCCTTCTGGTTGTGAACCAATAGTCCAATCATACGTTTCAGCCGTTGCTGATGATGTGAATGTGTATTGTTCGCCAGTAAAATACGTTGATTCATCGCTGAGAATTACTAAATCAGGTGGAGTATTTATAGTAATTGTAGAGGTGGCAACCGTTTCGCCGTCAGCTTTAAGTTCGGCTGTTAATGCGCCACCAGCCGTTGAAATTCCCGATAAATCGAATTCACAGGAATTGTCACCTTTCAAAGTACCTGTAAACGATTCCAAACCTACAACCAACGTAAGTGTGGAAGGGATTGTTGCATCAGCGGAAACAGTATATTTCATATTACCCCCTTTACAGAGAGTTGCATCGGGAGCGATGTAGGTAATATCCTGCTGAGTAGCACCGTCGCTGACAGTCACAAAATAAGTGCCTGCCTCGCTCATACATCCGTTAGCAATGTTATTATAAACAGAGCATTTGATTGTATATGTACCTACCTGGCTAAAAGAAATTTTTGCATATTGAGAAGTACTATCTTGACCCGCAAAAGTATATCCATGAATTTCCGATGTTTCAACACTCCATAAATAATGTTGTGCTTGTGAAGCAGCAAATTGATATTGATTACCTATTATAAACGTTGACTCGTTAATAGTAATTGTCGGTGCCTCAGGAAATTCGAGCACTACTAACGACAATTGTCCCAAATCACGGTCTTCTATATCATAAATCTGATACTTATAACTTGCCTGTTGCCCCGGAAGGACTCCTGCGGAAAGTATGCCGTCGGAATATGTCAAAGTGGGACAACCTGCATCTATTGGTTCAAAACGGTCGATGTCCGTATCATCTTCCACTATGGTGATAGAAAAATCTTGTCCTACACACCCAATTACAATCGTGTTCCCACCAGAAACAAACTCCAATGTTCCTCCATTTGAGATGTATTGTGCCATAGAAAACAGCACCGAAAACACCATCACTAAACTTAATAGAACTCTTCTCATAAACATATAATTTTTAGTCATTTACATATTATTAAACGTCCCCCATTTGCATAAAAGCAAAAAGAGACACAATAATACAACTTTTTTTGACATACTAACACAAATTTGCCGAATTGTTAATAACTTTTGCTGAAATGATTTTGTGATGATATTGTATATATAGGAAACAATGAAAGTTTTGGTACATTAATGATGTGGAGGAGGTGTAAAATGCACACGAAGGAGGTTCCTCACCTCGCGTTGCTCGGTTCGGAAGATGACGGAGCGTGGGAGCATTAAAGGAGGGAGGGGGGGCGAACAAAATTTCAGACCAACAGCATGGTATTTTGCCAATTTTTTCGTAATATTGCATATATAACTAAATGAAAATAGAGCAAACAAATGAAAACATCTATCCGATTTTTTAACGACCGCGAAGTGCGGGCCGTTTGGGACGAAGACCAAAACAAATGGTGGTTTTCGGCAACTGACATTGTACAAGCAATCAACAACGAACCAGATTATGTAAAAGCTGGTAACTATTGGCGATGGCTTAAAAAGAGACTGAAAAACGAAGGGAATGAAGTCGTGAGTGTCACTCACGACTTCAAGTTCGAAGCTCCCGACGGGAAAAAACATGCTGCCGACGCACTTGACGACACCGGCGTTCAAATGTTGGCAAAACATTATCCCAATAATAGAGCGAACGATTTCTTGGATTGGTTCACCTACAGCGACAACACGATTGACGGACAAAGCCGCAAAAAGGCATACGCTCTTTTTGAAAGCGGATTGCTTAAATCGTTGGAACCGGGAAGCATTAAATGCCTGCAACAAATTCACGCATATATTTTTGGCGGATTGTATGATTTTGCGGGACAAATACGCTCAAAAAACATTAGCAAGGGTGGCTTTTCGTTTGCCAACGCCCTGCATTTCCCTATTGTTTTACCTTCAATAGAAAAAATGCCTGAAAACACGTTCGACGAAATAGTTGACAAATACGTGGAAATGAACGTGGCACATCCGTTTATGGAAGGTAACGGTCGCAGCACACGCATTTGGCTGGATTTAATGCTAAAACGTTCGCTGAAAAAATGCGTGGACTGGAGTCAAATCAACAAAAACGACTATTTGGCGGCAATGGAACGAAGCGTGGTGGATGCAACCAGAATTAAAGAACTGCTGAAATCCGCATTGACCGACAAAATTGACGACAGGGAAATGTTTATGAAAGGTATCGATTATTCCTATTATTACGAGGAAAATTAGTAGAGAAGCCAGCATTCCAATTTTCGTGATGGTTGGTTGTAGAGACGCCACAATGTGACGTCTCTACAAAATAAACATCACGGATTGGGGAAAATTTGTATCTTTACCCCAACATTAACACAAACAATCATGGTAAACGAAAAATTCAGAAACAGATTTCGTATTCCGTCTGCACGTGCCACATGGCACAATTATAACGCAGGCACGTATTTCGTCACAATTTGCACCCAAAATCGGGAACATTGTTTTGGGGAAATTGTAACAGACGGCAACGGTGAACCGAAAATGGTGTTGTCGGAAATAGGGGGATATGTGGACAATTGCATTCAAAAAATGGAAACATTACATAATGATGTAATTGTTCCGTTATGGTGTGTAATGCCTAATCATATTCATCTAATTATTAAAACAAATGACACGATGATGCAGAATGTAGAGACGCCACATTGTGACGTCTCTACAAAATCGTCGAACGTCCAAACAATAAAACAATTTGATGATTCCCAATTAAAAAATGAAAAAATGCAATCTACCGCACATCGTTGCGGACGCGTATCGCATATAATATCCCGATTTAAATCATCCGTTTCCCGTTTCGCCAACGACAACGCCATTCCATTCGCCTGGCAAACGCGGTTTCACGACCACATTGTTCGCAATACCGACGAATTGAATCGTATTGCCACGTACGTTCAAAACAATGTGGCACTATGGGAATCCGACAAATACCACGATTTATCCTATAAACAAAAAACCCGATCCTTGCGGGACCGGGTTTTTGTTTTAGTTTGTTCTATTTAGATTATTTCTTAGTCCAAATGTTCAAAGTTACATCGTCAGTATCTTCAGAGAAGCTAACAACTTCGAAGAAACCTTCGCATTTGTCGTTTTTGAAAGCAATTGTAGTTTTACCTTTTGTAACTTTTCTGTCGAATTCTACAACAGTCATGTTAAAATCAGCAGCAGTTGCTTTTTCGTATGCATCAGCAGTTGCTTCTTTGATTTTAGCAAATTTAGTTTCAGAAGCTTGTGCTTTTACAATATCATTACCTGCTTCAGTACCAGAAATGATTTGAACAGGGTCAATTTTTTCCCAAATCTTTTTCCCATTTTCATCAACTTCACCAGTTGGTACTGCAGATGAGAAACAGAAAATAACGTTAGTAGCAACATCACCCAATTCTGTTTGTTTTTGAACACCTTTGTCAAAAGTGTAGAAAGAACCGTTAGATGAATAATGTCCACCCAATGTTACTTGTGTTTGATTGTAGTTTTCTGCTGTTTTTTCATCTTCTTTACCACAAGAAGCGAAAGCCATAAGACCTGCTAAGCCAAGAGCTAAAAATTTTAATTTTTTCATAATACTTTTTGTTTTAAATTGTTAATAAGTTAAATTTTTGACACCACAAAGATACACCTTTTTTTGAATGTGCAACAAAAGATGTGATTTTTTTCGTGAGATGATTTTATACATAATTATTATTGAACGGAAAATACGTCGGGGCATTATCAATAAATCTTGGGACTGTCGTGTGCTGTAGGGCTGTCGTATCACGGAACGGTTACCACAATTATTTGGCTGCCACAATGTGACAGCCCTACATTAAACGAAACGAATTGTCACATCGTGGCGTCCGAATAAACAAACCGTAATGGTGGCTGTAGGGCTGTCGTATCACGGCAGCCGTAACACGATGCATTGGTCACATTTGGCAGGCTGACACAATGTGACAGTCCTACAACAAGCCTACAGCAACCCCACAACATCACGGGTAAAATTGTATCAGAATGGATTTTTATAAATTACTGCCCCCTTGCAACAACGATTCCAAATCCTTGTTGTTTGGCGTAGATTCTATCAGTTTGGGAAGATTTATCTGGTCGGTTACCAAATACGAGACGGGAAAATCCACAATCAACATTTTATAAAATGCATACGCCTCGGCCTTGGTCCGAAAATCGCCCACACGAATTTTGAAAAATGGTGGCTGATAAATCAGATACGCACCCACGTCGGGATATTTCGACAAGAAAATTTTTCTCGCATTTTGTGCCTCGGAACGAGAATTCGTCCCCGAAGAATTGTAAATCTGGACACGCCAACCAGAAACTTTGCCTTCATTCGCCTTGTTGATGGCAATATGACGTTCTATCAGTTCCGCTATGCGTGCATCCTGATTGATAACCACAACGCCTTGCCCCTCCTGACCGCGAGCAATGATTTCCTCCACACTCAGAGAATCCTGGGCGAACGCCGCAACGGCAAGCATTGTAAATACTATGGTAACAATTTTTTTCATCGAAGAAAAATTCTTGCCAAAAGTAAGAAATAAATTGAAAATATGTTTTGAAAAATCCACAATATTTTTGTTATCCTGTTCTTCACATTAAAGTCTTTTTAATTCCCAACACTTAATTTTTAATTCTAATTTTCTATCTTTGTCGAAAATTACGGCTATGGCAAACAAAATCTATTTTGACCACGCAAATATCGGTTACGACGAGGACAACCCCATCTTAACCGACGTTTCGTTCTCTATAGGAGAAGGCGAAATCGTGTATCTTATCGGTAAAACGGCAGTTGGGAAATCAAGTTTGTTGAAGACGATGTACGCCGAAATCCCTCTTCTGGACGGAGAAGCTGTCATTGCCGACTACGATTTGACGAAAATCAAGCGAAAAAAAATCCCGTATCTTCGTCGTAAGGTATCGGTTGTGTTCCAAGACTTCCAACTTTTGTCGGATAGAAATGTGCACGACAATTTGGTCTTTGTGCTGAAAGCAACGGGCTGGTCGAAAAATTCACAGATTCAGGCCAGAATCACCGAGGTGCTTACCCAAGTGGGGCTTGCCGACAAAGAATATAACATGCCTCACCAACTTTCGGGTGGCGAGCAGCAACGTGTGGCAATTGCCCGTGCGCTTTTGAACGATCCTGAAATTATTTTGGCGGACGAGCCAACGGGAAATCTCGACGACGAGAGTTCCGACGAGATTTTCCAATTGTTTCATTCCATTGCAAAGGCGGGCTGCACCATTTTCCTTGTGTCGCACAACACACTCATGATGCAACGATATCCTACACGTACTCTCCAATGCGAGAACGGCTCGGTTCACGAATTTGTGAAACCGGAATCTGTCATTGATTTTGAATCTTTAATGCAATAGCAGATGGAAGATACGAATGTCCTTGACAATCTTGAATCCGAAGAATATAAATACGGATTTTCGTCGAATGTGGAGACCGACGTGTTTCCGCCCGGATTGGACGAGGACATAATCCGTCGTATTTCCGCAGTCAAGAATGAACCCGAATGGTTGTTGGAATTTCGTTTGAAGGCTTATCGCCAATGGATTACGATGAAACATCCCACATGGGGGCATTTGAAATTCGACATCCCTGATTTTCAAAGTATTAGCTACTACGCTCAACCTAAGGACAAGGCGAAATACAATTCACTTGACGAGGTTGACCCTGAAATAATCGACACGTTCAACAAATTGGGCATTCCGTTGGAGGAACAAAAAGTGCTTTCGGGCGTTGCCGTCGATGCGGTGTTTGACAGTGTGTCGGTTCACACGCAGTTTCGTGAGCAACTGAACGCGAAAGGTATCATTTTCTGCTCATTCAGCGAGGCGGCACAAACCTATCCCGATTTGGTGAAACAGTATCTGGGCTCTGTCGTGCCTTCCACCGATAATTATTATGCAGCTTTGAACGCCGCCGTGTTCAGCGACGGTTCGTTTGTGTATATTCCCAAGGGCGTCCGTTGTCCTGTGGAATTATCGACATATTTCCGTATAAATGCCTCAAAAACAGGGCAGTTCGAACGCACGTTGATTGTGGCTGACGAAGGCGCGTATGTGAGCTATTTGGAAGGTTGCACGGCTCCTATGCGTGACGAGAACCAACTTCACGCCGCCGTTGTGGAACTGGTCGCTATGGACAACGCGGAAATAAAATATTCAACCGTGCAAAACTGGTATGCCGGCGACAAAGATGGAAAAGGGGGAATCTACAATTTTGTGACGAAACGTGGATTGTGCAAAGGAAATAACTCAAAAATCTCGTGGACGCAAGTTGAGACGGGCTCTGCCATTACGTGGAAGTATCCAAGTACGGTACTGAAAGGCGATAACTCCGTTTCGGAATTTTATTCCGTGGCTGTTACCAAGAACCTGCAACAGGCCGACACGGGTACAAAAATGATTCATATTGGCAAAAACACGAAAAGCACTATCATTTCGAAAGGTATTTCGTTGGGACGAAGCAACAACTCGTACCGAGGATTGGTCAAAGTTGGCAAAAATGCCGACAATGCGCATAATTTCTCGCAATGCGATTCACTTCTGATTGGCTCCAATTGCGGTGCCCACACGTTCCCTGTGATAGACATTCAAAACAATACCGCCACAGTGGAACACGAAGCAACGACTTCAAAAATTGCCGACGACCAAATTTTCTATTGCAACCAACGAGGATTGTCAACCGAAAGTGCCATGAGCTTGATTGTGAACGGCTTTGCGAAAGACGTTCTTACCCATTTGCCAATGGAATTTGCCATCGAGGCAAACAAGTTGATTGCCATTTCATTGGAAGGAAGTGTAGGATAACCGCATTCCCTATCTTAAACGGTAAACGATTTCTCATTTATAAAAATCTACATTTCAAAATAGTTTATCCATAATATGTTTGAACTATCATTGAAATAATTACCTTTGCACCAGAAAAATTATTGACAATAATGAAACGAACAACTCTTGTATTAACCGCTCTACTCGGCGTTTTCACGGCTTTCGCACAAGACAATGAAGGTGAAACGTTGTCGCTTTCGCTCGACGAGGCGAAACAATATGCCGTATCGCACAATAGAACGCTCCAAAATGCTTCGCTTGACGTGCGAATTGCCGAAGCAAACCGCTGGCAGACAATATCTACAATGCTTCCGCAATTGTCGGCTTCGTACGACTACAACAATATGCTGGGCTACGAAATGGAGATGATGGGAATGAAAATCGCCATGCCTCCTTACGGAACACTTGGTTTGACGGCTTCGGTGGCGCTCACGGGAGCTCAGATTGTTGGTATGCAAATGCAGAAAATCGCGATTGACATGTCGGACATTTCACTCAAAAAAAGCGAACGCGACATACAATCAAGTGTAACAACAATTTATATGTCGATTCTCGCGATGGAATCAACGGTTGACTTGCTCGACCAAAACCTCGAAAATTTGAAGAAACTGCACGAAATGACTGAAAACTCAGTGAAGATAGGCGTTGCGGAACAAACCACCGCCGACCAACTTCTTGTGCAAGTAGCAACCATGCAGACGAGCATCAACTCTACAAAACGTTCGTTGGAAATGCTCTACAATTCGCTTATTCTTCAGTTGGGATGCGACGTTACGACAAAATTAGTATTGACCGAAAAAATTGAAAACTTGCTTAATGTTGATTCGGCAATGGAACTGCTCAACACACAGTTTGAACTCGACAGCAATTATAATTACCAACTGTTGAACAAAAATCTTGAATTGTCGAAAAAACAGGTACTTGCCGAGGAAGTCTCGTTCCTGCCGACGGTGAGCGCATTCTATCAATATAGCAACAAGCACTATTTCAGCGACGAAAAAACTATGGATATGACACCGCCAAACGTGGTTGGCGTTTCGGTGAGCATTCCTCTGTGGAAAAGCTGGCAACGGATGAGCAACGTGAAAGAGGCGAAAATTTCGTACAACAAAACGCAAAATTCGTTTGAAACGACCAAGGACGGTTTGCTCATTCAAGACAAGCAACTTCGCTACAACTTGACATCGGCATACGAAACATTTCAAACGCAGCAAAGCAATCTCGACGTGACGAAACGTGTGTTTGAAAATATGGCGATAAAATTTGAGCATGGAGCGGCTTCAAGCCTTGAAGTAACCAACGCAAGCACCAATTTGGTGTCGGCCCAAAGCAGTTACATCAACGCTATGTTGCAGTTAATCACCGCAAAAGTTGAATTGGAAGATTTACTTAATAAATAACGAAATAAAGGGAATTTAGGATATGAAAAAGATTGTAAGAAACACGGTACTCGCATTCGCAGCTTTAGCAATGGTTGGTTGCGGTCAAAAAGGGGAATCGGCACAAAACACTGAAAATGACTCGGTTGTACAAAAAGAAGTAGTAAAAGTTATTACGTTGCAAGAACAAACAATTGCAAAAAATCTCGACCTGACCACAACACTCGAAGGTTACGAGACAATGAACATAGCTCCTTCGGTGACTGGCCACATTGAAAAAATCCACGTGGAAGTCGGCGACAAGGTTCGT
>JAEEGG010014590.1_pt1 | contig 16611 bp, 12 predicted proteins | sample 9134161 | NCBI WGS metagenome assembly JAEEGG01 (sample SAMN16246543, study PRJNA631951) | gut metagenome | biome: gut microbiome; feature: rumen; material: CR-attached | host: Bos | place: Iran: Karaj | collected 2018-10 | reverse complement strand
CACCTCCTACCAATACGCTACTTACCGGACGACGGAGACGCTGGACTTCAGCGGGACGGCGGTGTCGGCGTATACGGCAGAGGCGGGGACTGACAACGTGGTGCTGACGAAAATTAGCGACGGCAGGGTTCCGTCCGGTGTGGGTGTCATCCTCTACAGCGAAACGGCGGGAACATACGACATCCCCGTGACTGATGCTACACCGACAGTCACCGACACAGGACTGTCGATTTCCAACGGAACGAATGCAACACAAGACGACGGCATCTATGTGTTGGGCAAGAAAAACAACAACGTAGGGTTCTATCGCTGGGTTGGCGGCGCCTCACTGGTAAGCGGCAGGGTATATCTGGCCCCAACGGCCTCCTCGGCCCGTGAATACCTCTCGTTCCTGTTCGATGACGAGACGGCGGGAATAAACAACGTTAACGTTAACCATAACGATAACGATAACTATTATGATCTGCAGGGACGGCACGTTGAGCATCCGAAAAGAGGATTGTATCTCGTAAACGGCAAGAAAGTATTCATCCAATAGACAAGACATCATGAAAAAAACATATATGACTCCTGTGATGGAAATGCTAACGACAGAAGACTGTTGCCTACTCAATGGTTCTGGGAACAGCTTGAATTCCACAAGGACACTACAGAAAAACAGCAATGAGCCGGAAGGCATCGACAATTACGAAGACCTTATATAACAACGGAACCATTTATTTCACCATCCAGCCGTCCTTGGTTTTCCTGAAGGCGTTGAGGCGGAGGGTATGGTTGACGTGATCGAAGTATTTGTCGGAATTGATGCTTCTGCCGTTGATGCGCGTCTCAAAATGGAGATGCTCGGTGGTGGCGCGGCCTGTGCGCCCCGTCAGCGCAATGACTTGTCCTGCCGTGACCTGGTCACCGACACGTACCAGGTTCTTGGCGTTATGGCTATAGTAGGTCTCCAAGCCGTTAGCGTGCTTAATGCGGATGAGGTTGCCATAGCCGGCATAGAGTCCGGAGAAAACCACCTCGCCGTCGAAAGCTGCCAAGATGTTGTCGTTGGGCTTGGTTTTGAGGTCCGTTCCTGAATGGTTGCGCCCGCCACGACTGCCGTACGGACTGATGACCTTGGCACCGGCCAGCGGATAGCACCACCATTGTCTGGCTATTTCCTCGTCAGGCTGCGGGCCTTTCAACACGCTGACATCCACTTTCCATGTGGCTGTCTTTTGGCAAAGCACGGTTTGCGGACGTAGCTGGTGGCTCTTCAGACTAACGATAATCTCAGGATTAATACGGCTGCCGTTAACCATGATGGCAAATAAACCGTATGTGCGGCCCTTGTCGGTACCGACGATGGCGATGGTCTGTCCGGCTTTGACGCGGTCACCCGACTTGACCAGGTTCTCGGCATTGTTGCCATAGACTGTTTCCAGACCATTGTCATGACGGATGACGATGACGTTTCCAAAAGGAGGATTGTACTTCGACAAGCGTACCACACCGCTGAACATCGCCTTGACGGCATCACCTTTCGCCGTCTCTATCTCGACGTTATAGTCCTTGCCCATCTTAGCCTTACCGACTGGCAAGGGAAACGAGTAGTCCTTGTCGCGCATGGCCGAGAAGTCAATGGTGAAAGCGTCCGATTTCTCAAAAAGTTGCGGATCTTCAATGCTAATCTGCTGCTGCTCCAAAGCCGTAAAGCTGGACTGGGCACACCCCGTAAGGGTGATAAGCATCAGGATAGCAGAAAAAAGCAGTTTCCTCATTCTTCTTCCGTATATTCAAAGTCGTCGTAGTCGTCAATGTCTTCCACATCCTCCACGTCGACGTATTCTATCTCTTCATCCTCACCCTCGTCAGCCAGTTCCTGGGCAAAGCGCGTCATGTCCTTATCGCGGTGTACCAGCGTGTCCTCGGCCATGACTGCTGCCAACTTGTTACTCTCGGCATTCAGTTCACGCCACAGCACGTCCTTCAGTTCGTCGAGCCCCTTATTGGCCACGGCGGAGATGAAGACAATGGGAATGGACTCCCCTAAGGAGGCTTTCAGTTCATCGCGCAGCATCTCAATGAGTTCGTCATCCAACAGGTCGCACTTCGTGACAGCCAGCACGCGATGCTTGTCCAGCATCTCCGGGTTGAACTGGCGAAGTTCGTTAAGCAGTATCTCGTACTCCCGCCTGATATCGTCAGCATCGCCGGGCACCATGAAGAGCAACAGCGAGTTGCGCTCAATGTGGCGCAGGAAGCGCAGACCAAGGCCCTTGCCTTCGGAAGCGCCCTCGATGATGCCTGGGATGTCGGCCATGACAAAAGACTTCTGGTCGCGGTAGCCCACGATGCCTAACGAAGGCTCCATCGTGGTGAAGGGGTAGTTGGCAATCTTGGGACGGGCATTGGAGAGCGATGACAGCAGCGTAGACTTACCGGCATTGGGAAAACCCACCAAACCGACATCAGCCAGCAGCTTCAGTTCCAGGATGATGGTCATCTCCTGCATGGGTTCGCCGGGCTGGGCATAGCGCGGCGCCTGATTCGTGGCCGACCGGAACTGGAAGTTGCCGAGTCCGCCGCGTCCACCCTTCAGCAGCACAATCTCCTGGCCGTCGTAGGTCACATCGCAGACATACTTACCCGTCTCGGCATCGTAGACTACCGTGCCGCAGGGTACGTCAATGTAGACGTCCTTGCCATCGGTACCGTGGCACTTGTCCCTGCCGCCGTTGCCGCCGTGCTCAGCAAAGATATGCCGCTCGTACTTCAGGTGAAGCAGTGTCCAGTAGTTGTGGTTGCCACGCAGGATGATGCTGCCGCCCTTGCCGCCGTCACCGCCGTCTGGGCCGCCGTTGGGGTTGTATTTCACATGGCGCAGGTGCATGGAGCCCCTGCCACCCTTGCCTGAGCGGCACAGAATCTTGACGTAGTCTACGAAATTACTTTCCATAAGAAACGAAATTAGTAATTACTCATTACTAATTACTCATTATATATTGTCTATCACTTTCTGAATGTCGGCGAAGATGCGCTCCAGCGTCCCCAGACCATCAATATGGTGGTGCAGTCCTTCCTGCTTGTACCACTCGATGAGCGGCTGTGTCTGTGAGTGATACACCACCAGGCGCTTCTTGATGGTCTCTTCGTTGTCGTCGGCACGGCCGCTTTCCTGACCACGCTTGATGAGTCGCGTCATCAGCTCGTCCTCTGGCACGTCGAGTTCAATCATGGCAGCCACCTTGTCGCCACGCTCGTCCAGCATCTTCTTCAGCGCCTCAGCCTGCGGGATGGTGCGGGGGAAACCGTCGAAGATGACGCCCTTGTGGCTACGGCCGAACGAGTCGTAGACATTAGCCAAAATGGAAATCATGAGTTCGTCAGGAATCAAGTTACCCTTGTCAATATAGCTCTGGGCAGTCTTTCCCAATTCCGTACCCTGTTTGATTTCATTGCGCAGCACGTCGCCGGTCGAGATGTGTCCCAAACCGTAGTGCTCTATCAGTAAGTCGCTTTGTGTTCCCTTACCTGAACCGGGAGCACCGAAAATAACAATGTTCTTCATATGAATCCTTTTTTCTTGTTTGTCTGGTTTGACTTGTGTTTCTTTTCCTTTGTACCATAGGTCAGTCATCAAATCGCTTTTCCGCGCTTCGACGTCACTGGGCAAATGCGGCAACTTGATTTGTCTCATTCTTCGTAAAGTGTGTAGATTTCCTTCAGTCCGCGAGCCTGCTGGTCGTAGTCCAGTCCGTAGCCCAAGATAAATTCGTTGGGAATCGAGAAGGCGGCATACTCAATGTCGAGTGGCTCCTCCAGTTTGTCAGGCTTGACAAAGAGCGTGCAGACATGAACCGATGCGGGATTACGGGTACCCAGTCCCTCAACCATCTGGCGCATCGTGCGACCTGTATCGACAATATCCTCAACAATGATGACATGGCGACCGGTCAGGTCTTCGTTGATACCCAGCACCTCTTTCACCTTTCCTGTGGAGATGGTACCCTGATACGACGCCAGCTTCACAAACGAAATCTCGCAGGGAATGGTCATCTCGCGTATCAAGTCGGCAGCAAAGATGAAAGCGCCGTTCAACACTCCTAACAGCAGCGGGTTCTTACCTTCGAAGTCCTTGCTGATCTTGACAGCCAGTTCCTTCACGCGCTGTTTGATTTCCTGTTCGGTAATAGACGTCTTAAACGTCTTATCCTTGACTTTTATGATACCCATAATAGCTAAAATGATAATTTTGATGCAAATTTACTAAATAAATAGGAATTAAGAATTAAGAATTAAGAATTATTTTGTATTTTTGCAGTCAAATGAAGATATTTACCGGTGCTCAAATACATGAGCTTGACAAATACACCATCGAACACGAGCCTGTCTCAAGTCTCAATTTGATGGAGCGTGCAGCCAAGGCATTGACACAGGCGGTGATGGAGATTTATGCCTCTTCAGTTCCCGTGGTAGTCTTTGCCGGCCCTGGCAACAACGGCGGCGACGCGCTGGCCGTGGCACGCATGCTGGCAGAGAAAGACTATGCCGTCAGCGTCTATCTGTTTAACATCAGCGGCAGCCTGTCGCCCGACTGTGCCGCCAACAAGAAGCGGCTGCAGGAAACGAAGCGCATCCGCAATTTCGTGGAGGTCATCGAGGAATTTGACCCGCCCCGCTTAGAGCAGGACATGCTCGTCATCGACGGTCTCTTCGGTTCCGGCCTCAACAAGCCGTTAGCCGGTGGCTTCGCCTCACTGGTGAAGTACATCAACTCCTCGCCTGCCCAGGTGGTAGCCATCGACGTCCCCTCTGGTCTGATGACCGAGGACAACACCTATAACGTGCGTGCCAACATCATCCGCGCCACACACACGTTCACCCTGCAGCAACTGAAGCTCTCCTTCCTCTTCCCGGAGTTCCAGCAGTTCATAGGCCGGCTCCGCACATTGGACATCCGCCTGAGTCAGGAGGGCATGGAGAAGATAGAGTCACAGTTTACCATCGTCGAGGAACAGGACGTCCGCTCACGAATGCTGGACCGCAGCCCCTTTGCCCACAAGGGTCAGATGGGCAATGCCCTGCTCATTGCCGGTCAGTACTGCATGGCAGGCGCTGCCGTACTCAGTACCCGTGCCTGTCTGCGCTCAGGTGTAGGCAAAGTGACGGTCAATACGCCTAAGCGCAACATCCCGATACTCCAGACAGCGGTGCCTGAGGCTATCGTCCAGGTTGGCAGCGAGGAGACATACTTTGCAGAGGCGGTAGACACGGAGGACTTCGACGCACTGGGCATTGGTCCGGGACTCGGTCAGAGCGAACAGACGGCCATCGCCCTCATCTCGCAGCTGCGACGTACCCAGTGCCCCATCGTGGTCGATGCCGATGCCCTGAACATGCTCGCCAACCACCGTGCATGGCTCCAACAGCTACCCAAGGGCATCATCCTGACGCCGCACCCCAAGGAACTGGATCGGTTGGAGGGACATTCCGCTGACAGCTACGAGCGCCTGACCAAGGCGCGCAACCTCGCAGAACGCTTGCAGAGCTATATCATCCTTAAAGGGCGCTATACGGCCATCTGCCTGCCCGACGGGCATGTACTGTTCAACCCGACAGGAAATGCGGGTATGGCGACTGCCGGCAGCGGCGACGTGCTGACAGGCATACTGACAGGTCTGCTGGCTCGCGGTTACAAGGTACAGGATGCGTGCATCGTAGGCACCTACCTGCATGGTTTGGCCGGCGACCTTGCCGCCAACGACTTAGGCGAGGAGAGCATGGTGGCTGGCGACATCATCCGCTACCTGTCACGGGCTTTCAAGAGACTTAAAGAATAGTTTTGAGTTTTTGAAGTTTTAAGTTTTCGTTATCGTTACATGGTTTTGAGTTTTAAAGTTTTGAGTTTGAAGTTATCGTTTGCGTTAGCGTTCACGTTAGCGTTGACGTTATCGTTACCTTTACAGGCCCAGCCGGAGATTCAACCGTTGCAACCCGGCCGTACGCCCTATGGGGTCGTCTATTTCCTCCCCAAGACCGTCGTGCGCTTCCATCTGTTAGTGGAAAAGCAGACCTACACCCCTGGCGACTTTGCACGTTATGCTGAGCGCTACCTCCATATTGCCGGCATACAGCAACAGGAGCAGGTCAGTCACCACTTCGTCAACTGCAGCTTTACGACCGTTGGCGTACGCGACACGTCAAAATGCTATACCGTGCGCCTGAAGGGTAAGACCGAGACCACCGAGTTTCAGCTCAGTGACGACGGCGTACTACTGGCCGTCAACGATGAAGCGCTGGTACAGACCACCCATCAACCTTTCCGCCCGTCGCGCCACCCGAAGAACACCTTCTACCCCCACCAGCTTCTCAGCGCCGAAGCGCTGGCAGCGGGCAGCACAGCCAAACGGGCAGAGCTGACGGCCCAGCAGATTCAAGAACTTCAAGAGCGCCGTCAGCAGTTAGCCAGCGGCGAGGCTGACGACATGCCGCAGGACGAACAGCAACTGCAGCTGATGCTCAGCGAGATTGACAAGCAGTGCGACCTACTGATGACGCTGTTTACCGGCACTATACGCCGCGACACCACAGAGACCATCGTCACCTATTGTCCTGACAAGGAGGTGGAGCGTGATGTCGTCTTCCGCCTCTCCAAGCGCCTCGGCATCGTCGACAACGACGATCTCTCGGGCGTGCCCTTCTACCTGTCACTGAAGAACCTGCATCCTGCCAACTACAATGCCCCCGAGGACAAGAAACAGGAGGGCTATTTCGTCAATGTGCCGGGGATGGCACGGCTGACGCTCTATCAGGAAGACCAGCAGTTAGCATCCTTCGACATCCCCGTAGCACAGTTTGGCTTCGTCGAACTGCGTGACGGCAGCATCTTCAAGCGCTATCTGACACACATGCAATTGCACCCCGCAACAGGCGCCGTAGTTAAGATGCATTCCGATAATGAAGAATAAATAACGAAAACGTTAACGATAACTTAAAAGGCTCCGCTGCAATAGCGGAGCCCTTAGTTTTTACCTTGTCTTTTCTACATTACTCGCAGCAGGCAAGCTTGCCGTCAGAACCGAGCACATTCACAATCTTGTGGATGTACATCTTCTTCATGTTCTCACGGGCGGGCTTCAGATACTGGCGAGGATCGAAGTCTCCAGGATGCTCGGCAAGGTGCTTGCGGATGGCAGCAGTCATAGCCAGACGAGAGTCGGAGTCAATGTTAATCTTGCAGACAGCGCTCTTCGATGCCTCACGCAGCTGCTCCTCGGGGATACCGATGGCTGCCTCGAGGTGACCACCGAACTGATTGATGGTGTTGACCTCGTCCATGGGAACAGACGACGAACCGTGGAGCACGATGGGGAATCCGGGGAGCTTCGTCTCAATCTCGTGCAGGATGTCGAATGCCAAGGGAGGCGGAACCAGCACGCCGTTCACGAGTGTGCACTGCTCGGGAGTGAACTTGTGAGCACCGTGAGAAGTACCGATAGAGATAGCCAGCGAGTCGCAACCAGTGCGGGTAGAGAAGTCGATGACCTCCTCGGGCTTGGTGTAGTGAGACTCAGCAGCGCTGACCTCATCCTCAACACCGGCGAGCACACCCAGCTCAGCCTCAACGGTTACGTCGAACTGGTGAGCATAGTCAACAACCTTCTTAGCCAGAGCAACGTTCTCCTCGTAAGGCAGGTGAGAACCGTCAATCATCACTGAAGAGAAGCCCATGTCGATGCAGTCCTTGCAGAGCTCGAAAGTGTCACCGTGGTCCAGGTGCAGCACAATCTCAGGATGCTCACAGCCTAACTCCTTAGCGTAAGCCACAGCACCTTCGGCCATGTAACGCAGAATAGTAGCGTTAGCATAGTTACGGGCACCTTTCGACACCTGCATGATGACAGGCGACTTTGTTTCTACAGCAGCCATAACGATGGCCTGCATCTGCTCCATGGTGTTGAAGTTAAAAGCGGGGATAGCATAGCCACCGGCTACTGCTCTCTTGAACATCTCGCGGGTATTCACGAGACCTAAATCCTTGTAGTTTACCATAGTTTTATTACCAATTTATTAATATGAATTAAAATTTCCGTCCGCAAAGATAACAAAAAATTCATAATTCATGATTCATATTGCCTAATTAATTCGTCCGTTTTCACGGTTTTTATATTTTTCACACCTTCCCACCCGCCCTGTGCGGGCAAAAATGCAAACTACGCGTTGCAAATCCATGTAAAGCCGGACAGAGAAAAGCATATGGCATATCTTCATCATAAACCAACGCCCTTTTCTTTTCTGCTCACAGGCGGACTGTGATGCGCCGCAGTGGGAAATAATATCAGCGACGGTGCGAAATAATATGTCTGACGGTGGGAAATAATATGCTCCGATTTACCACTGCGGGGCATATTATTTACCAAAACGGGACATAAAATTCGATGCCGCGGGGCATAAAATTCGGGAGCCGCAATGAACAAGAATGTAACTTGCAGTAATTTAAACAGATGCTATTTGCGTAACAAAAAAAACGACTTACTACAAAACGGAGGATGCCTCTTTCATACATTCCTCAAAGATGGCCTCGCGCTGGGTGTCAGACATTTCTGAGAGGGGCATGAAAGTCGTGAAGAAACTGATCCTGATTGGCTGTTCCTCACCTTCCATGGACTCTTCACCAGAGAGTTTGAAGCAGAACCCGTCTTGCACCAGAAACCCTTCGCCAGCATATTCGCCATAGTCCTTGATACGTTTGTTAATCCTTTCGTCAACGTTCATGATTCTCATGGTGAAGTTCCTGGACAGATACCTAACGGCGACCTCGTTGGCTGTCAATTCCGGCAGTTTAAGGAACCGTTCTTTGTAGCGCTGAAGAAAATGGCTCGTCAGAATATGTACTTCGGGGATGCCTTTGTCAGTCCATTTGATGATATAGCGTTTGCTGTCATCGAACAGGACAAGCAAATAGCCACCCAGGACCGGGGTAAGGGGATGTTCCTGATAGAAGTAGACGATATACTGGTTATTCGTTGACGGTGATTTGTAGTCATACATCACGTAAGCCGGAAACTCAACACTTTTCCTGATTTCCTTTACTGCCTTTGGCAATAGTGTGTCTCGCTTCCAGTCAAGTTTAGGCATCTCTTTCATCAGATTTGCATAAACCTCATGCAGATTCATATTTGCCACTATCATGGGGGCAAAGGTACAACAGCCAGAATAAAAAAAAGCCCTCTTCCACCAGTAAAAGTCGGAAAGAGGGCATTTTTTTGACGTACGTCACCAAAGACGACATCAGAACTGCCACCGGTTAGGCAGCTGACGCTCGGGCCAGAGATGCTTGGCGTAGGTGTAGCCTTCGCGCTCAAAGAGTTGTGTCAGGCGGGTGAGGTGCTGAAGGAAAGCCTCGTAGTCCTTGCGCGCAGGTTGTGTCCACTGCACTTCTGCCAGTGCCGACAGGCGGGGCAGCACCTGATACTCTGCCATGGCCTCGTTGGTGACATATTCCGTCCAAAGGTTGGCCTGTACACCGAGGATATGTGCCTTGGCCTCAGCCGACAAGCTGTCAGGTTCCGGCTCCAAGGAATATACCTTATCGACAGGGATGAATCCCCCGCAACGGCTGGGTTCAAACTGGGGGCCTTCCACCTGCTGATAGTCGAAATAGCAGTGTGTGGTAGGCGCCATCACCACGTCATGTCCCGCTGCTGCTGCCGTCGCGCCAGGCTCAGTACCTCGCCACGACATAATCATAGCATCCTGCGGACTGCCGTCGAGAATCTCGTCCCACCCCATGGCACGACGATGACGGGCAGCCAGGAAGTCGAAGACGCGACGCGTGAAGTAAGGCTGAAGCGATGGCAGCTTCTGGCACTTGGGACACTGCAACCACTTGTCTGTAGGTGCCTCGTCACCACCGATATGGATCACCTCCGAGGGGAAGATGTCCATGACCTCGGTCAGCACGTCCTGCACAAACTGATAGACGCGTTTGTTGGCCACGCAGAGCACATCCTTATAGACGCCCCAGTAGTGTCCCACCTCGTAGGGGCCGCCGGTGCAGCCCAGTTCGGGATAGCTGGCCAGTGCTGCCAGCATGTGGCCGGGCATGTCAATCTCAGGAATGACGGTGATGTGGCGGGCCTTGGCGTATGCCACAATGTCGCGGGCTTCCTGCTGGGTATAGTAGCCGCCATAGGGCGTGTGGTCGTCCAGGTCGGAGTTGGTGCCGATGATGGTGCCGCTACGCTGTGAACCCACAGACACGAGCTTGGGCCATTGCTTGATTTCGATGCGCCAACCCTGGTCGTCGGTCAGATGCCAGTGGAAGACATTCATGTTGTGCAGCGCCAGCAGGTCAATATACTTTTTCACGAAGTCAACGGAGAAGAAATGGCGCGAACAGTCGAGGTGCATGCCCCGATAGGAGAATCGTGGGGCGTCGACGACAGTGACAGCGGGCAACAGCACACTGCCGCCCTTGGTCTGCTGCTCATCGGTCAGTGCCTTGCGCAACGTCTGAATGCCATAGAATACACCGGCGGCCGTATTGCCAACGATAGCGACACGTTTCTGGTTGACCATGAGGCAATAGCCTTCTGCGCCTTGCACCTTAGGGGAAAGGGCGAGCTCAATGTAGCTGACCTTCTTTTCCCGTTTCTGACTGACGGGCAGCAACCAACCCGTCAGCTCCTGAAGATATGACTGCAGAAACCCTGCCTCCTGTTGCAAACCCGCGTCAGCCAAGATCTGCACACTGCTGTTCAGCACAAACGGCTCGCCCTGCTGCATGGTGACCAGCTGCGGGCGGGGCACCACGTCATAGTTCACGGCATGTAAGGGCAAGAGGGTCATCAGGCAGAAAAGAAAAACAGTATTTTTCATCATGCTTCACACGTTCCGGGTTAAAAGCTCTCTATCTCAAAATGAATCTTCGAATGACTGTCCTGAACGGGCAAGGTACAGGTAACAGTGCGCGTCTCGCCGGGAGCCAGCGTCACGTAGTTGTCAGACCAGTAGGCAGGGCACACCAAAGCGCCTTGCGCATCCTTCACCGTCAGGCGCTGGAAGAAGGCAACCGTCGAGAAGGGATTGCTGAGGGTGATTTCGTAGTTTTGAGTTTTGAGTTTTGAGTTTTGAGTTCCCGTTCCCGTTCCCGTTAACGTTCCCGTTAACGTTCCCGTTTTCACCTTCATCTGGCAGGTGATGCGGGGCAGGGTGTTCAGCGTACGATAGGACGCATAGCCGGTGATGGGCGTGGTGACCCAATTGGTATTCTTCCAATCGTATTCATCGCATCCGGCGGGCAGGAAATAGTCGTTGACGGCGATGTTTGCGCCTGCAGCATCCGTGGCAGCAAGGAACAGGAAGGCGTCAGCATCCTGGGCGGGAATGTCAAAGACCTTCACGACAGCCCCAGGCTGTAGCGTCAGCGGCATCTTGTCCTGTTTGTCCGTCGTTCCACCCATGCAACGCATGGAAGCGGTCAGTGCGACGGGTTGCAGCGTCTCGTTGACGGCAAAGACAGCATGCCGTTGGTAATCGTAGATAAGCTGTACAGGCTGGTTGGCACGTTTCACGGCATAGTAGGCGGCATTGGGCTGCAGGTAGTAGTCGTAGAGCTGCCAGTAAACACTTGGGCGGGCACTGTTCAGCATCCACTGGATGATGCCCGTGGCACGAGGTACATTGACGCGGAATGCCTCGAACATGGCCTTCGTACCTTCATAGCTGAGCAGGTTGGCACGGGACAGGTATTCGTCAATGTCCTGCGAGGTTCCGAAACGGTTGTCGATGACCTCGGTGAGTCTGCTGAGCGTGTTCATCTCTGACGAGGAGGCCGTACACAGGATGTTCCAGCGCTTGTCAACGGGCCATAGCGGAGCGCCACGAAGCATCTTCTGCAACGACTCCCTGACAGGCAACTGGGCACCAACGCCCGTCTCAGTGTTGAAACCAAAGGCACCGCCGGGTGCCTGCGGGGCGTACCAATAGGCAGGCGACACATAGTCGTAAGGACCTTCCATCTTCGAGCCTGACAGACCGGAAAGGGTGCTCTCCATCTGCTTGGCGGAGATGACGACGGGACGGTCGTCGCAGGTAGCCAGGAACTGGCGGTAGCGCTCTTCCAAAGCGGGCACCGGCAGGCGGTCGCTGCCCAAGAACCAGGCAATGATGCTGGGATGATGGCGCAGCCACAGTACCTGGTCGGCAAACGACGCGCTGATGAGCCGGATGTTCTCCTCGGTCGTGATGCCGCCAAAGTGCGGGTCACAGGGCGAACCAAGATACTCCTCCCATTCCCAGTGGCAGCTCCAGCCAGCCAACAGTAACAGTCCCAACTCGTCGCAGAGGTTGTAGAGACTTTGTGACGTACCCCAGAAGCCCTCTAAACGGACGGTGTTCAGATGCATGTCACGCACATATTCCAACTGCTGGCGGTTCCTTTCCGGCGTGTCGCGCAGATAGATGTCGTCCGTCCATCCTGCACCACGCAACAGCACGTCGCGGCCGTTGAGCGTATAGGTACGATAGCCCTCAGGGGTCAGACGGCTCTTGATGTCGCGAATGCCAAAGCGCACGTCCTCGGCATCGGCCACATCGCCACCCTGCTTAAATTCCACGTGCAGGTCGTAGAGTTCCGGCTTGCCCAACGTGTGACACCACCACAGACGCGGATGGCTGACATGGACATCCGCAGCCAGCGTCACTAAACGGCGCTCGTGGGGTGCCAACGTGACGGAGGTCTGCAACTGCTGTCCGTCGAAGGTGCCGCAAAGTACGCCCTCAACGGTCTCAGTCGTATGGTTGGTCAGTTCGGTGTCGATGGTCAGCCAAGCCTCTTGCAACGTCTCCGTATTCACGCGGGAACGGACTGACGAGTGGCAAAGCGACACGTCGCCGCAGGTTTTCACCCTGACCTCGCGGAACAGTCCCATGCTCTCGTCGGCAGGACGCGGGTTCCAATCCACAAAGCCAATGTTCGGTTCACCGGGTTGGGCGCGGAACACCTCTACAGCCAACACATTCTGCTCGCTGACGTATGGAGTCACGTCGAAGGTAAACTGGCGATAGGTGCCTGCCACTTCGTCCTTGCCTGCCACCAAATGGCCGTTCAACCAGATGTTGGCGCGGTAGCTGATGCCGTCGAAGCAAAGGAGGACACGGGGTTTTGAGTTTTGAGTTTTAAGTTTTAAGTCATCAAGGGTAAAGGTTGTGCGGTACCACCAGCTGACGTCGAAGCGCGTTTTGTCAATGCGCTGATAGTCTTCTGCGGTCAGCGCCTCGGGTTCAACGCCGTTAGCGGTCAACACGCCCATGATGGTTGAAGGAACTGTGGCAGCATACCAGCCAGTGACGTCTGCCTGAGGCGTGGAGAGAGCGTCGCCCGCCATGGAAACCTTCGCCGACGACTGCACTTGCCAGCCCTTCGACAACGTCTGCGTTTCTGCCGGTGCCAGCAAGGCCAACGCAACGGCCACAGCCGTCATGCATAATCTTTGTAACCTATTCATATAAAGCGAAAAATAAATCAGTTACTATGTTTGCGCCTGCAAACACAGTAACTGACCTGCGAATAATTCCGGTTTATTTCTCTGCGGGCTCAATGAGCTGCCAGATGCAAGCAGCCAGTGCACCACCGACGAAGGGACCTACGATGAAGATCCAGAGGTTGGCCAGTGCCGTACCACCCTGGAAGATGGCGGGAGCCAGCGAACGGGCGGGGTTCACCGAGGTACCCGTGTAGCGGATACATACCAGATGAACCAGCACGAGGCTCAGACCGATAGCCAGACCAGCGAAGTTGTTGGTGGCGCCGTTGGTCTTAGCTGTAGCACCGAGAACTACGAGCACGAATACACAGGTGAAAATGATCTCAGCCAGCAGACCACCCAGCATGGAAACGTTAGCCTGCAGGTCATTGGCACCCGTACCCTCAAGTCCGGGAACGTTGGCTGTGAGGACTGCCAGCAGGGCAGAACCGATGAAGGCGCCGATGCACTGGAACACGATGTACATCACACCCTCCTTGGCATCCATGCGACCGGCAATGATGCAACCCAGCGTGATGGCGGGATTGATGTGGCAGCCAGAGATGCCGCCAATAGTGTAGGCCATGGCGACAACAGCCAGACCGAAGGCCAAAGCAGTACCCACCACTGCGGGGATGTTGTTAACAGGATCACAACCCAGGCTCACAGCTACGCCGCAGCCCATCAGTACGAGCACCATCGTGCCCACCATTTCTGCTAAATACTTTTTCATAATACGTTGATTTTTAAAAATAGTAAATAAAATATTATATTCATTATGATGTTCATTTCCACGCGTAGCGTGCCCGTTAAACTTCAATTCTTATTGAATCGTTAGGACAACTAATGACTTGGCGGGAACCTTCACGGTTAATACGCCTTTTTTCAGTTTGGCATCCTTGAATGCCTTCGGACTGACCACGTCGGGGTGCTGGAAGTCGTTGAAGTCAGCCACATTTTTCGAAGTGAGGATGCGTCCGCTGACCTGCTTGGCCTTAAAGCCCTCAAGCTGGAAGTCGATGGTTTGGTCCTTGTCGAGGCTGACATTGGTGACAGCAAGAATCATGCCGCCGTCCTGCGTCTTGGCAGCGGATGCCGACAGCAGCGGACAGGGACGGTAGCCGGCATCCTTGGCACCCTCCTTCTCCTTGAAGTAGGCCTTGCTCACCTGTACTATCTCGCTCTCCATGTCGACAGGCACATAGGTAGCCTCCTGGAACGGTGTGTACATCTCGAACACATGGTATGTGGGCGTGAGCACCATGTGACCCGTGCCTTCCTGGTCGGTCAGAATCATCGACTGCAGCACGTTGACCACCTGTGCAATGTTGGCCATTTTGACACGGTCTGTATATTTATGGAACACATTTAGGCTCAGCGCAGCCACAAAGGCGTCGCGGAGGGCGTTCTGCTGATACAGGTGACCGGCGATGGTGCCAGGCTCCTCGTCCCACCAGGTACCCCACTCGTCCACCAGCAGGCCGATGGTGTTTTTCGGGTCTTTCTCGTCCATGATGGCCTTGTGCTTCTGGATGACCTCTTCAATCTCCAGGCACTTGCCCAACGCCCAATAGTACTGGTCGTTGTCAAACTTCGTTGCCGAACCCTTGGGACCGTCCCATCCCGAACAGGTATAGTAGTGCAGGCTGATGCCCTGCATCCTTTTTCCGATGTTGTCCATGCAGACCGCCGTCCAGTCGTATTCGTAGTCGCTGGCACCAGAAGCAATACGATAGAGTTTGTTGTCACCCTGGTCGCGCAGATAGGTATTGAACTTACGGAACTCGTTGCTGTAGTATTCCGGCGTCATATTGCCGCCACAGCCCCACGCCTCGTTGCCGATGCCGAAATACTTCACCTTCCAGGCTTTCTCGCGACCGTTCTGACGGCGCAGGCGGGCCATCGGCGTATCACCGTCGCTGGTCATATACTCCACCCACTGGGCCATCTCCTTGACGGTACCGCTGCCCACGTTGCCGCTGATATACGGTTCGCAGCCCAGCATCTCGCAGAGGTTCAGGAACTCATGCGTACCAAACGAGTTGTCCTCGATGGTGCCGCCCCAGTTGTTGTTACGCAGCGACGGACGGTCTTTCTTGGGACCGATGCCGTCCATCCAGTGATAGTCGTCGGCAAAGCAGCCGCCAGGCCAGCGCAGTACAGGCACCTTCAAGACCTTCAAGGCCTCGAAGACATCCTTGCGATAGCCCTGGATGTTGGGAATGGGAGAGTCCTCGCCTACCCAAAGGCCACCATAAATACACGATCCCAGATGTTCAGAGAACTGTCCGTAAATCTCCTTGTTAATCTTGGCTCCTGCCTGGTCGGCACGAACCGTTGCTTTCACATGGTCGGCTGCCTGTGCTCCTACGGTCAAGGTCAGCGCAGTAATGGTAGTAATAATTAGTTTTCTCATAATGGGAGCAAAGGTAGGAAAAAAAATTGATAATTGATAATTGATAATTGAAAATTTTTCTTCCAGCACTAAAAATAATTATGAATGATGACTGATGAATTATGAATTATTTCGTATCTTTGCACACGTGATGACAGAAAATCCTTATATCAAGCAATTTCCTGACCTGATGGCTGGTAAGACGGTGCTCTACGTCCACGGCTTTGCCAGCAGCGGACAGAGCGGTACGGTGACCAGACTGCGCACGGTGATGCCGCAGGCACGCGTCGTGGCTCCCGACCTGCCCATTCACCCACAGGAGGCTGTCGACTTGCTCCACCACATCTGCGAGACGGAGCATCCCGACCTCATCATCGGCACGTCGATGGGCGGCATGTACACCGAACAGCTGCGCGGCTTCGACCGCATCTGCGTCAACCCTGCCTTGGAGATGGGCGAGACCATGCGGGCACACGGCATGACCGGCACGCAGCAGTTTCAGAATCCCCGTCTGGACGGCATACAGGAGTTTTACGTGGACAAGGCACTCATCAAGGAATACCGCGACGTGTCAGAGCAGCGCTTTCAGGGACTGACCCCTGACGACGAGCGGCGTGTCTATGGCGTCTTCGGCGACAAGGACGACGTGGTGGACACCTTCGGCATGTTCAGCGACCACTACACGCAGGCAACCCACTTCCATGG
>JAEEGG010014587.1_pt1 | contig 16614 bp, 16 predicted proteins | sample 9134161 | NCBI WGS metagenome assembly JAEEGG01 (sample SAMN16246543, study PRJNA631951) | gut metagenome | biome: gut microbiome; feature: rumen; material: CR-attached | host: Bos | place: Iran: Karaj | collected 2018-10 | reverse complement strand
CCTGTAGTTCTTCTTCCGATTCCTGACCATCGAGTAAGTGAAAACCACCTACTACAAAATTTACAGGATAAGGGCAAGCAGCAAGAATATTCTCCAGTCCACTATGAGCGCAGCCCGTGAACAAGAGGCCATCAGTATATAAAGCAAGTTCATGACGGAAATCATCATTCACATATTCGCCATTAGCATCTTTCACAAAAAGGTGTGCATTTCCTTTTGGCATTGGATAAATCTGTGGGATATGGGCTATTATATAGAGGCCATCTACCGCTCGGCTCTGCCGCTTGGCTCGTCCAAGAATCTCGCATGTTTTATTTACAGTTATAAGCCTGTTCTTTATGCTCTCTGGCCACACCGTCGTTATACTATGCAGATAGTTCCGTTTAGAGTAAAACTTACCGCTTATGGCATCAGGCGAAACAATGACCTTTGCTTTAGTGTTCTGCTCCAAGAAATATCGTAAGCCGCCTGCATGGTCACTATGTCCGTGAGAAATGAAAACATAGTCAACTGTGCTGAGGTCTAGACCCAACTGCTCTGCATTTTTTATAAACACGTCACTTGCTCCAGTATCAAGCAGAATCCTATGTTGTTCTGTTTCCAACAGGATAGAAAGCCCATGCTCTGTAAAGAGACGGCTGTCATTGCTTCGATTATCTGATAATACAGTCCACTTCATAATTCTATCGTTTCTCCTTCCTTGGTTATCTCCCAGAATGGAATGCCTTTTTCATCCGTAAAATCCTTCATGCGCCACGAGGATTCAAAGCCGCTGGCCACGAAGTGCATGGGAACGAACATGCCAACCTTGAAGCGCTCGATGAACTGTCTGCCGCCAAGGGTATAGCCGTTGCCTATGCGCCATATCACAATTCTTATTAAATCGGAGGGCACGGAAGGTGCAATCCGAGAGCAATCAAACTTGTTTGAATTGCCGAGGTGCAGCCCGTTCTCGAAAATTTATTTGCAAAGGTACTCATTTTTACTTTATTATTCGTATCTTTGCACCGATTATTAGGATAGTTTAGGATTTATGGCAAAGCGTGAATACATACAGGCCTCAATGTCATTATGTTTTGCAAGTCTTATCATCAGTTTATTTCCTCCAATTCACCAGTTTCTGAATCTATGATAAACCCACGAACCACAATATCCTTTGGCACCAACGGATGGGTCTTGATTTCCCCAATTCCCCCTGCTTTATAGCCGTCCCCCAGCAGGGGACTCATAATGTTGAATTCAATAATCTGGTCTATCATATCACAAAACATATTAAATTAATAGGCAAATATACGAAAAATCCATGAATATTTGCTACCTTTGTGCCAAGATTTGAGAATTATTAGGAAATGAAGAAGATTTTGACTTGCTTATTCGCCGCACTTGGGCTTACTACTGCTTGTGGCCAGCAGAACTTTGAGAACATGGAAGTGAAGGAGTTTGCAGAACTGATAACAGACTCCAACGTGGTAATCCTCGACGTGCGTAAGGTCGATGAGTTTGCCGAAGGGCATATCAAGGGAGCCGTTCTTATCGACCAGTTCCAAAGTGACTTCGTAGAGCAGGCCAAGGCAAAGTTGCCGAAAGACAAGACCATCGCCATCTATTGTCGCAGTGGTCGCCGTTCAGCTAATGCAGCCGGTAAGTTGGCTGATGTCGGCTACAAGTGCGTGAACCTTAAAGGCGGCATCCTTGCATGGAAAGAGTCGAATATGCCTGTGATATTCAATCAAACCCAGTAATGACTATGGCTTATATGAATAAATACCAGTCAGACGACTATCGACGCGAAGAGTTGATACGTATCATCGAACATTCCGTGGAGAAGCTGACTTTAGCCGAGTTAGAGGCTTTGTATTACGATATGACAACAAAATCCTATATTGAATAGTCTAACGTTCTGATAATCAGCAAATAATTGTATTTTTAAACAATAGGAAACATATTGATGATTTTCACATTTCCTACAGGCACCGTCATCTTACGTTTCTTAACTGCTACGCCTAATAATGAACCGGCTGCAATAATATGATACTGAGGTGAATCTTCTCGAAAATATTTGAGACTGTTAAGTGCTTCCTCACACTCTTGTATCTCATCGAAAATCATCAAAGTCTCTCCCGCTATGATGGGTTGATCACAATAGAGAGTCAGTTCCTTGATAAGTCGCATAGGATCCTTGGTTGTCTGGAACACAGACTTCAGTTCCTGTTGCCTGTCAAAATCAAACTTAACACAATATTTGAAACACTCTTTGCCAAATGTTTCCATAGCCCACGCCTTACCTATTTGACGTGCACCCTTAAGCAGGATTGGCTTCCTATCAGGAGCATCTTTCCAGGATTTGAAGGACGAGTTGGCAAGCACCTCGATTCAGATTACGTGTTATGACCGAAATGGTGATGTTGTGAAGAGGGTTACCTCTGCTGACGCAGGAACCGTTGAGGACAACGAGGGTGACGAGAACACCAACAGCGAGAATGGCGGTAGCCAGAATGGTCAGAACTCTGAGCAGGGCCAGCAAGGCGAGCAGGGTCAGCAAGGCGAACAGGGCCAGCAGAACCAGAGTTCTGGGTTTGCGCTGACGATCAGTAAGAGTGGAACGGGTACCGCAAACATCACTCATGATGGCAACGCCGTTACCTCTGGCGATTCGCTGAATGAGGATGATGAGGTGGAGATCAGTATCACGCCTGCGGAGGGTAAGGTGCCTACGGCAAGTGTCAATGGCTCTTCTATCGAACTGACTGAGGACGATGGTGTCTACACCGGCAGTTTCGCAATGCCAGGACAGGCTTCTAGCCTCGTAATCAACACCGGAACCGCTGAGGGCGGGGATAGTGGCGATGGCATTGACAAAGACTAGTTTTTAGGTCACACAGATCTAACAGATCACACGGATTTAAATTCCTCCGGAATGATGGATCTCACAGATCTTCCCGAGAACAAAAAGCTGCTTACAGCAAAAATCTGTGAGATCTGAGAGATCTGTGTGACATAATAAAAAAATCTGTGAGATGAAGAAACGGATTATTGAGGTGGCGGTGAAGGTGATAGTAGCTGCACTCACGGCATTTCTGACAGCAATCACAACGACCAGTTGCATGGGCTACGGCCCCTTCTAAATAATAATCCCCGCTCGGCTGAGCAGGGATTCTTTGTTTATCATAGACGGCAATATTACTTCTCTAGGAACGCCTTTACGCGGTCGGCGACGTTCTGCTTGAAGTTGTTGAAGAAGAAGCCGTAGTCGTGCAGGTGGTAGCTCTCGGGGCCGAACATGGCGGCGCCGTCGGCGGGGATGGCATAGAGCTTAGCGTCGGCGGTGGTGACGACGACAGAGCCGCGGGCGGTGTCAACACGGGCGTCGGCGATACCGGGGGTGACGAGCTTGCCGTCGTAGGTCAGCGAACCGAGATTCTCCTTAACGTCAGCGGTGGCGTCGAGCACACCGTCCTTCACCATCGCAGCGGGAACGTCGAGCCAGCACTCGGCCTGGCTGTAGTCAATCGGAGTGTTGAACTTCTCGAGTCCGACGATGTACTGTGCGGCCTCGGGGATTTCGCCGATACGTGAAGTCTCGACAGCGGGTTTGTTACTCATCTTGCACGAAGCAAGGTTCATGGCTACCAGCATCACCGATGCCAGAAGCACGAAGAAATTCTGTTATTTCATGATGATATGATTTTAATTCTTAACTCTCAATTCTCAACTTTACTGTCCTGTGGCCTGGCGATACTCTAACTGTTTCGTCTGGAAGTCAGCGAAGGCATCGGTATATCTGTCGCGAGCCTGCTGGTACTGCTGCTGGGCGAGGAGCAGGTCGCTCATCTTCGTCGAGCCCACGCGGTAGTAGTCCTTGTTCAGGCGCAGGTTCTCCTCGGCCTGCTCGATGGCGTCGTGGGCAATAAGCAGCTTCTTATGGCTCGTCTCGACGGCCGCCCACGCATTGTTCATGCGGATGACGAGCTTCTGGCCGTTGTCCTCCATCTGCTCCTGGGCATCTTGGAGGGCGAGCTTCTGGCGCTTGATGGCGTGCGAGCCGCCCCACCAACCACTGATAGGTACCTGTACGGCCGCAAAGACCATCGCACTGGAACTCTTTTCAAAGAAGTCGTTGTAGCTGTAGCTGGCACCGACACCCACGGAGGGCATGTTCTGGCCAACCTTCAACTTATGCTGCAGCCGATGGCTCTCGACGTTCTTCTCCAGCAGGCGGTACTGCGGCGTGGCGGCGAGGGCGCTCTGATGGTCCTGACGCAGGGCGATGGGGAGCGCAGGGACAGCCTCGGTAGCCGACGAGGCCACATCAATGGTCTCACCAGTCTTGCCGACGTGCTGAGCCAGGAGCTGAGAGACAGTAGCGAGGCCGTTCTCCAGCTCCAGCTGAGCGGTCTCTACCTCGCCCTTGCGCAGCTGCACCTGAAGCAGGTCGTTGCGGTTGACGGCTCCCACGCGTACCATATTCGACACGTCCTTCTCCAATGTCTCGAGCATGTCGAGCACCGCCTTGAGCGTCTGCTGTTTCTCCTTGAGCGACACCATCTGCCAGTAATACTGCTCGGTGGTGAGCTCCACCTGATCCTCCGAGGCCTCCAGTTGCAACTCGCTGGCCTCGACGCCGACCTTCGCCAGCTTGTTGCCATTGATAATCTGACCACCCATGAAGACGGGCTGAATAGCAGAAACCGAGCCGTAGATGCCCTTCTTCATCAGACTGATGTTGGCGGGAATCAGACCTTCTGGTACGATGGCAGCAAGCACGCCGGGCAGTTCGATGTCATAGTCGATCATCGGCTTGTTGTTCTGGAATCCAAGACCTAGGGCCGACACCTGAGGGAAATACTTGGTGAATGCCTCGCTCTGCACTTCCTTCGACTGCTCGATGGCGTTGCGGGCGGAGCGGAGATTGTAATTGTTCTCTACGGCCAGCTGTTTCAGCTGGTCCAAGGTGTAGGTCTGCGCTACGCTAAATGATAAATGACAAATGATAAATGAGAAAATTATCAGGAGCCTTTTGTTTATCTTGTTAATCATAACTCTTAATATTTTATATGTGCGGTAGCAAATTATTCACTATTCACTTTTCACTTTTACCTTCTCTTCGCTTCTTCCCATCACCTTCCAATAGGCTATCGGCATGATGGTGAGGATGAAGAACATGGTGATGAGTGCGCCGTAGCAGATGACGCAGCCCATCGGCGACCACAGGCCCGAGCCTCCGAACACCATCGGCACCACACCCATCGAGGCGGCAGCCGATGTCAGGAAGATAGGACGCATACGGCGCTCAGCAGCCACGTGGATGGCATCCTTCAATGACAGTTGCTCCAGCTCGCGCACCTCGGCGGCATAGTCGAAGAGGATCACGCCGTTGCGCACGAGGATACCCATCAGCGACACGAAGCCGAGAACGGCGGTCAAAGAGACGGGCACGCCTCCAAGGAGGATACCCATTGCCGTACCGAAGACGCACAGCGACAGACACACCATGATAAGCACGGCCTCGCTGACCTTGCGGAAGTGCCACAGCAGCACGAAGAAGATGATGGCAATCGAGATGATGAGGGCACCGATAATCAACGGAGTAGTCTCGTTGTCATCTTCATACTGGCCACCGATCTCCATCTGCATGCCCTCGGGCAGCTGGAAGCTCTCCAAGAACTCCATGATATCATTTGTAACAAAGCCCACATTCTTGTCGCGGGCCACCTCGGCCTGAACCGTCACGGTGCGCAGACCGTTGCGGTGGCAAATCTGGCCGTACTGCCAAGTGGGAACAACCTCTGCAAACTGGCGCAGGGGAACGCTGGGGATGGCCTCGCCGACAGAGTGCAGACTCATCAGCTCGTCAAAGCTGGTGGGGATGGCGGCCGTCAGTCCGATGGGGATCAGCTCGTCCAGGATGTCGGCCTTCGTTGCCTGGTCGGCATCCTCGGTCTTCATCTTCACCTGCACGTCGTAGTCGCCCTCCCAGGCGGTGCTCACGGGATATCCTTCGCCGTAGCGGAAGGCCATCTGCAACTCTACGGCCTCGTTGGTGATGCCCAGACGCGAGGCTTTCTCGTCGTCGATCTTGATACGGGTGGTTGAGAGCGGCTCGAGCATGGTGCTGCGCACGAGCATCAGTTCGGGCATCCGGCGGAAAATGCCTACCAGACTGTCGCTGTACTGTGCCAGCTCCTGCAGGTTGTCGCTCTTCAGGCGCACTTCCACAGGCACGCCCACCGACGAATAGCTCAACTGCTTGATCTTGACGTAGGCCTCAGGGAAATAGTTCGTATAGGCATCGGTACATTCATCCACCAGACGTTCGGTGGTCTTGTTGTCGCTGGTGTTCACAATGAACTGGGCATAGTTCTCGCCGGCAATCTGCGGCGCGTAGGCCGTATGGAATCGCGGCGAGGCACAGCCCTTGAACGAGGCGATGCTCACGACGCCCTCCTTCTTGGCAATCATGTGCTCCAGTGAGTCGGCCACTTCGGCGGTGCGCTCGATGCCCGTGCCGATGGGCAGGTAGATCTCTACGGCAAACTGGTTGCGGTCGGCGTAAGGCATCATACGCTGCGGCAGCTGGGCGAAAATCCAGGCACCTATAATCACGCTGGCCACACCGCCGGCAATGGTCAGCCAGGGATGATCGAAACACTTGGCCAGCAGCTTCCGGTAGTACTTGTCGAGAACGTCGAGCAGGTTAAAGGGCTTCTTGCCGTCGGCGCGCGTTTTCGTCTCCATCGGTTTACGGATGAAGAAGTACTGCAGGATGGGCAGCAGCGTCTGGGCGATGATCATCGAGGCGAAGAGCACGATGGAAATGGCCCAGGGGAACGAGAGCAGGAAGTCGTGGAACTGTCCCTCCATCACGATGAGGAAGGGGAAGAACGTCACTGAGATACAGAGCGTGGCGGTGAAAATGGACTTCAGGAAGTGGACGGTGGCATCAATCGAAGCCTGCCAGCGCGACTTGCCCTCAGCCATCATCTCCAGATAGGAGTCGATAATCACGATAGAGTCATCGACAATCATACCTAGCGTCACAATCAGCGCAGCCAGCGTCACGGTGTTCAGCTCGATGTTGAACATATAGAACAGGCCGAGCGAAACGAAGATGGTGATGGGCATCGTGCCGGCAGCCACAGCGGCCACGCGGAACGGCATGATCAGCACCACCACAAGGATCACCGTGCAGATGGCGATCAGCAGCTCGTGGAGGAAGTTCTCGATGGAGTCGTCGACCACCTTGGCCTGATCGGTAATGGCGTTCAGCTGCACGTCGTCGGGGATGTGCTGCTTGAAGTTGGCCAGTTTCTTATTGATGGCCTTACCCATGCTCGACACGTCCTGGCCCTTCTTGATTTCCACCGAGAGCAGGATACAGCGGGTACCGTTGTTGGTGATATAGCTGGTCATGCTCGGATACTCACGCTTCACCGTTGCCACATCTTTCAGCCTCACGTTATTGCCCTTGCCATCCGTATATATTAAGGTGTTCTCAACGTCGTAGATCTTGTTCAGCGCGTGATCCACATAGATGGGCGACTTATAGCCGTTGTTCTTCACACGGCCTGCAGTCGTCACAAAGCCCTTGGCCGTCAGCTGATGGGCGATGGTGAGGTAGCTGATGCCGTAGTGCGACAGCTTGTCGGAATTCAGATAGATGCTGATCTGGTCCTTCTGCAGTCCGAAGACGCTCATCTTACCCACGCTGGGAATCATGCGCAGCGAGTCGATCAGCGAGTTCATGTAGTTGTTCAGCTCACGATAGGTTTTGTCCTTCGACTCCATCGCCAGCAGCAATGCCGAGGTATCGCCGAAATCATCATTCACCACGATGGCGAGTACACCTTCGGGCAGTTCGCCCTTAAAGTCCTGCACGCCGTGCTTGAACTTCGACCAAAACTCGTCCTTGTTCATCAGGTCGTCGTTCAGCTCCACCTGGATGATGCTCATGCCTTCCTTCGAGTACGAGATGGTCTTCTCCTTCTTCACCTCCTTATAGGTAAAGATGTATTTCTCCAGCGGCTTCGTCACCTGCTCCTCCATCTCCTGCGCCGTTACGCCGGGATAGACGGCCACAACGATACCCTGGCGGATGGTGAAGTCGGGAAACTCGTTCTTATTGATGTTCGCGAGGCCATAGATGCCCAAAGCCACAAAGCAGCTCACGAGCAGTATGATAATCTGCCGGTAGTGCATCGACCACTCTTGCAGACTCATCTTTTTTTCTTTCTTCTCTTCCATAATAGCGGTAGCAAATTATTCACTATTCACTTAACAATCTCGACCTTCATGCCGTTGCTTACCTTCTGCTGTCCGGCCACGATGAGCTGGTCACCATCGCTCAGACCGCCGCTGACTTGTGCGCCCTGGGCCGTCTCACCGCTGATAAAGATCTCACGCTTCACGGCCTTGCCGCCGTTGACCACCCAGACAAAAGTCTTGTTGTCCGAATCAAGCTGTACCAGATTGGCGGGTACAAACACACCTGTGGCGCCCTGCATATAGTTGGTGAATGCCTGACATATCATGCCCGGCAACAACTGACCATCGTGATTCGCGATGGTAGCCTTCACCTCGTAGGTACGTGAACGGGGATCAGCACTCACGCCGCGCTCTGTCACGCGACCCTCGAACTGACGGTTGCCCAGTGCGGGCACGATGATCTTCATCGATGAACCCTTGCTGATACGCTGAATATCATCCTCGGGCGCAGATATCTTCACTTTCACGCTGCCGATGCTTACCAGTTTCACGATCGACATACCTGGTATTGTATTCTGTCCAATCTCTGCGTCCTTGCTGGCAATAAAACCGCTGAAGGGTGCATAGAGCTTCGTATCGGCCAGTGACTTCTTCGCCATCGCCTCTGAAGCCTTCGCCGACTTCAGCTGGTTCTCGATCGAAATCCATTGCATCTCGGGCAGCGATCCGCCGTCGTGCAGTTCCTTCATACGATTGTACGTATCCTGAGCCTGCTCCAGAGCGGTCTTGGAGATGGTATAGGCGTTCTGCATCGTCGTGGGGTCCAATTCTGCAATCAGCTGCCCCTGACGCACGGTCTGTCCGGCACTGACGTAGATACGTTTAATCGTACCCGTACTAGCAAACGACAACGATGCGCCACTTGCCTCCTCGATAGTACCGGAGAAACCCTGTTCTCCGTTCACGGCTTCAGCCTGTATCTGCTGAACCTTCACTCTCACCGTCTGCTCTACAGCAGCCTGTTTCTTCTCTCCGCAACTGCACAGTGCCGTCAGCACCAACGCAGCTATCATGAAATGTCCTTTTTTCATTTTCTTTTTTATATGATTATTATTACTTCCGTGCGGTAGCAAATTATTCACTATTCACTTTTCACTATTCCCTTAAAATTCATATCCGAGGTTCAGATAGAAGTACGCTTTCTTTGTGCGGTTGCTGTAGCCCAGGGAAGCACCAACAGGACCGAACATCGTGTTGTAGTAGAACGCCCCCTGTACACCGAGCAGTGTCCGGTAGTCCAAGAGCTCCTTCACCTTGGCAGCTTTCTGGGCACCGGCTAAGCGGAGCAGCACGTAGGCACTACGACCGATACGCTGCTGTGCCTGCAACTGGGCGGCCACAAACTGACGTTCAACAGATTCCAGGTTGCCAATGCCGGCAAAGGGCATCTGCTGCTCGATATAATGGCCGAACCACTCGCCGCCAATGGTATTGCCAAAGACCGGTGGAACGATGGAACCAAAGAGCAGACGACCATAGAACATCGGCTGGAGGGTGAAACGCTCGCCAAAGGTAAACGACATACGCCAGTCGGCACTAACGTCGCTCATTCCGGTCTTTTTCCCTATCTCCGTACCGTCATCTGCATACTCGTTGAGCTTGGCGAAATTGTTGGTCAGATAAGCATACTCCGCCTTGAAACGGGCACCCCGCGTGGGGAAGTACCAGTTGTCCTCGCTGTTGTAGTTCAGTCGGGCACGGTAGCTGATGAAGTGTTCGTTCTTGAGTGTCACCCTTCGGGATGACTCCGCAACAAGTGCGTCACGGTAGTGCATATAGTCCCAGCGTAGACCGAACTGGATGTTGAAGTGCCGGAAATCATTATTGAAAGGTATCAGTTCACCCTGGAACTGATTAAATAATATATTGTACGCACGATCGCCCTCCAAAAACACATCCACGTCGTTACGACGGAACTCGTAGCTGAGTGTGGGGCGTGTGAAACTGCGCGGGTGGATGGTCAGCTCGGCGCGCGTTTTAAGACGCTTGCCTAAACGCACGGTGATGTCGGTGCTCATCGGAGTTGCGGTCTTAAACGGGATATCAAGACCCAGTTGCACAGCAGCATACTCTTCGGAGTCGTAGCGGAAACCGGCCTGGAACTGCACCGACTTGCGCTCACCGGCCGAGAGGATGACGTGCACACCGTCGGCCTCGCGCCAGATGGAGTCACGTTCGGTGAACAACGAGCGGGGGGCTACTTTCGGCAGTTTCACGGGCAGGATGCGGCATTCGGCTGTCTGGTAGAACAGGTCGACACGCATCGAGGTGGTGAGTTCCTGCTCCAACTTGGCGTCAATATAGTCTTTCATCTCTGTCAGATGGAACTTCTGACGGAGGAATCGCTCATCCTGCGGCGTCATATTCTCAAAACTGACCTCAATGATGCGGTACTTCTCGGTCATCACCTGAGGGCGCAGCGGATGCAGGATTTCAGGACGGTAGTCAGGCTTCACACCGATACGCGCCTTCAGGGCCATGATCTGGTCCCAGTGACGCATGGCCTCTTCCTCGCCGCGACGTACCAGCGTGTCGATGGCTTCCAGCGAGAAACTGGCAGCATTATAGCCCTTGGTGTCGACGGCCATGTGCAGATCGGTCATCGCGATGTTCTCGTCGACCTTGTTCTTACAGTTCACGTCGATGATCTGGCTCAGGATGCTCATGGTACCACCCATGTCCTCGGCCTCCTTCGGGGGACCTTGCACGGTGACGCCAATTACGATCTCAGCACCCATCTCGCGGGCGATATCCACTGGGTAGTTATTCTTCAAGCCACCGTCAACCAGCACCTTATTGCCGATTCTCACGGGCGAGAAAGCGGCGGGAATGGCCATCGAGGCACGCATAGCCTGTGGCAACTTTCCGCTGTGGAAATCCACCTCTTCATTGGTGATGATATCCGTTGCCACGCAGGCAAAGGGAATGGGCAGTCTGTTGAAGTCGAGCGAATCGGTAAAACCCACGCAGAGCTGTTGGAAGAGCTCGGCCAGGTTCTTGCCCTTAATGATGCCGCCCGCATTCTGATCCTTCTTGCCAAGCGTCAAGCCCGTGCTGAAGAAATAAGTGTTCTGCTTCTTGCGGTCGCTGAGACTCTGGTTACGCAGGTCTTCCTTATCGGTAATCACATAACTCCAGTCCTGCACACGGACCATTGAGTCGAGCGAATGGGAATTGTAGCCGATGGCATAGAGTCCGCCGATGATACTACCCATCGATGTGCCGGTGATATAGTCGACAGGGATGCCGGCTTTCTCCAACACCTTCAGCACACCGATGTGTGCCATACCCTTGGCACCACCGCCACTCAATACGACGGCCACCTTTTTCCTCGGCGGCTCTTGGCTCTCTTTCACTTCCTGAGCGCTCACCGTGCCACACATCAGCACAGCTGCCATTATCATGATGATCTTTTTCATTATTTATGGTATTTTTTTCTATATTCCAATGGTGTCATGCCCAAATGCTCCTTGACATACTTGCCAAAGAATGAAGCATTGGGGAAATTCAAGTCGTTGGCTATCTCTTGCATCGTCATATCAGTAAAGCGCAGACGGCGCTCAATAGCCTTCAGCGTAAAGAGTTTTATCATCTCACTCGGTCGACGGCTCATTGTCTCCTTGAGCAGTGTCGAAAGGTATTTCGGTGTGATGTTCAGTTGACTGGCGAAGTCATCCACCTTGCGGATACGGCCGTCGCTCTGCTCCACCAGACGCACGAACTTGTCAGCCAACCGACGTCTGTGGAAACCCGGTGTGTTGTCGTCCTGAAAGTCCGACTGCTCCTTCTGCGCCTTGTCGCGACGCATCATGCAAAGCATTTCAAGCATCATCGTGCTGACAAGCGAACGAACGATATCGGAATACAACAAGGGGCTTTGGTCTCTCATCCGGCGGCATAACAGCTGGAAATAATCATCAAGCAAAGCCACGTCTTCATCGGACAGATGCACTTTCGGGTGTTGCTTGAGGTAGGTCAGGTCTGCCAAACTTACTTCGCCATACATATTGATGCTCCATAGTTCGCTACGGGAGAACCAAATCTGCCGGCAATTGAAATCTGGCGACGACATGAAATTGCAGACCACACTATGTGCCATGTAAAGGTACAAATCGTTTTTGCGAAGTTGTATCTGCCGTCCGTCATAGTCAAACTGAGCCATGCCTCCAGTACAGATGACGATAAGCCCATGATTGTCGAGCGTCATCTCGCCCTGTGGCAACGAACCGAAATTCTCCATAACCACAAGTTCGTCGCTGTCGCCCAGACGGAGGGTGTCGAAACCATTCCTTGGTTTGAGGTTCTGTATCTCCATTATGTTCTTTTTTTCTTTATGCGGTACAAATTTCGGCAATAATATCCGAAATTTACTATCCTATTTATCCAAAAATCTGCTCTATTGCTTATTTCTTGACCTCAAATCCGATTATAGAGCATTTTTTAGGAAATATGGAACATCAAAGACTCGGAGAATCTGTCCCCAATTGTTTATAAATGATCCCCGCTCGGCCAAGCGGGGATCATTCTTACCTGCAGTCTCTTTGGTTCTCATAATCCATAAATATCATCCAAAGTTTGGTTGTATTGGAATTTATGGGAAATGTAAGGAAAATGAATGCGTTTTGATTAAAATTCCTAAAAATACATCAGATTTATACAACTGACAGTTGTTCTCCTCAATTATTCTTCCTATCTTTGCAGCGGATTAAGTATATAGAGTATGACGTTCGATAAGATTCTTGAAAACAACACCCTATGGGCTGTGCGCTACGATGGTGTGGCAGACAATGCCTTGAAAACCCTCTTCGACCAGTGGAGCGATCCTGAGTGGCTGGTGGATTTCTTCTTGGCTAACATGGCCAACTTGGAGTCGTACTTCAAGATTACAGACATCAATCATGCCATCTATGATACTATAGATGATAATCAGCGCATCCAGTGCCTGATTCTCGACATTTCGCCAGAGGCTGACCTCGACAAGATTTTCCGTCCGCTAGAGAACAGTCGTACAAGCGAGATGTTGCTGGGTAAAGAAAAGGCCAAAATAAAAGAGCGTCCACAACACGCCTCGTGGCTTCGCATATATGCCATCAAACTGGAACCTGGGTGCTATATCATCACAGGTGGTGCTATTAAACTGACACGAACAATGCAGGAGCGTGAGCATACACTGAATGAACTGAACAAGATGGAGCAGGTTCGCAATTTCCTAATTAGTAATCAGGCTATTGATGCTGATGGATTTGTGGATTTCCTGTCAGAACTATCATAAAGAAATGAGAGCATATGAAAAAGAAAACACTTGAATTCCTCGAAGCTCACCAGAGCGAAACGCCATCGACATGGCGCGAGGAAGCAGAATGGAGACGCGACAACTGGTCGTGGCTGCGACATTCACAGAAGATAGCCGTCAAGGTATTGTTAGAGATGAAGAAGCAGGGTCTTACCCAGAAAGCCTTGGCTGAGCGCATGGACTGCAGTCAGCAATATGTGTCGAAGATACTGAAGGGCAAGGAGAATATGTCGCTCGACACGTTATCGAAACTGGAGAATGCACTTGGCATTAACCTGATTTACGACGAGCAGGTGGCATATCCAAATATGGTAGCCGAAGAGGTATTTGTATAGAATTATCCCCGCTCAGCCGAGCGGGGATCATTATTTACTGACATCTTATTGTTTCTGTTCGATATCGCGGAAATAAACGGTGATCTCCTGACCCTGAGGAATCTTGTCGAGGTAGCCCCTACCCTCTTCCTTGGAGATGGCTTTGCCATTGAGGGAACATTCTTCAATTTCACCCTCTACTTCGAGCACGTTCAGTTTCCACAATCGCTTGCCGCCCTTGAAGGCATAGATCTCCTGCTGCCAGGACGGACCACCGGCAGAACCACCAAACTTGAGATAGCAGACGCCATCCTTCTCGCACCTCGAGGGTTTCAAGCGGGGATTCTCGATAGCGATGAGCTGGAGCTTGCCGTCGTTACGAATGAAGAAGGCACCGTTCTTGTCGTCGTTATCGCGCAGCCAGATCCACTCGTTGTCGTAGTCGATATAGCAGTGTGCCCACTTGGTGAATTTCACGTGGCTGTCACCGTATTCATCGGCATGATAGAGTTTCTCCATCTCGGCGAAGTCCTTCTTCCAGACGGGAATCTCCTCGTCGACCATCGAGTGGTAGCACTCGTATTCCAATTCAATCAATTTGTCCTCCCTTGGGAAGAGCATACCGACACAATAACTCTCAGGAGCGCTATGGGTATAGCAGATTTCCAAACCCTTCGGACCTTCGAAGGCGGCCTCGATATCATTGGGGATATAACCGTCGGCATCGGCATTCCACGTAGCACCGTATTCGGGATCGTAATAGCCGATCTGCTCAAGCACAAAGAGTTTGTCACCATCCACGAGCACCTCAACGGCGAGGGCTGACTTGCGGTCGGCGTCATACTTATCCTTCGGGGCATTCTTATATTCGCCCTTGAACTCCACAGCACCCATGATGATGCTATCGCCGATGATACAGGTCTTGTGCGATTGCTGGGCTTTCATGCCGTATTGTGTCTCCAATTGCTTCACGATATCAGCGGGAAGCTTGGGATATTCATAGTTCTCTGCCTGGCACGTCTTGACAGTGAGACGCTTGCGGGAGCTGAGATAGCTGTCGGTACAGATAATCGAACCCCAGGAATCGGACCTGTATTCCAGTTTAGGATTGTCCTTGGGATCAACATATTCGAAACGGGCGCAAAGAGATGGAATCTCATCACGGCCATGAATCTCACCGATGCTGGGGGTGTTGCCGTCGGGATCCTTCAACACCTCATCGACGAACTTCACCTTCACGATCTTTTCGCCATTCAACAGATTGGTATACTGGGCGGCGTTGCGACGGAACATCTCCTGCAATTCCCAACGCTTATGCCAGTCATCAAAGTAATCTTCATCGCCTTCACTCCTCTGGGGTTCTTCGATATTGGTCCAATAGAGTACCTGACGGTATTTGCCATCGGTACCGATGAGGAACATCGGCAACGGGGTCGTATCATTTTCCTCGATGATACTGTCGATGACGGCAGCGGTCACCGAATCCTGACTATCAGCAGGAGCGGTCTGACCCTTCTGCTTACAACTGATCATCACTGCCATCACGCAGATGGCTCCAACAAACGATTTCCTCATACTTCTCTTTTTAAACAACGAATTTTACGAATTACACGAATTATACGAATTGTATTTTATTGAAACTAATGGCCGTAATAACCCGTAATATCCATAATAATATTATGGTCATTATGGTCAATTATGGGAATTTGTTTCTTCATCATCATTCGTGAAATTCGTTGTCGTTAAAATATATTTATTTGTTCACGTCTGGACCGATGGGGGTCTTGCGGGGTTCGGGGATGAAGTTGGCCTTTTCGCCCCACTTGCAGTCGTTGTCGGGGGTCTTCAACCGGCCACGGGCACCGATATTGGGATGGTATATCTCACATTTCTTGAGTACGATGTCGTCATCGCTCATAAACAACGGCGCATCGGCCCAGTTGCCAAAGAAGCGACAGCCCTCGAACAGCACATTTTCGCTGCCACGATTGGTAATGAGCTCGTATTCGCGGTTACTGAAGAAGTCGCACTGATAAAACTCTACACGATCCGAACTATAGAGTTCCATAATGCCGTAGGTGCAATCGTGGATATTGCTTCTATACATGGCGAATTCCCTGGTTTCACGGGTCACAACACCATAGGTGCCACAACCATAGAGGTCGCAGTTGGACACAGAAATGCGTTCTCCACCTTCCACACCGATCACACCTCCGTCGCAGTAGCCGCCCTCGGTATGACCGATTGTAAGATTCTCCACGATACAGCCCTCACAATTCATAAAACTCAGGCAGAAAGAATAACGGGGATTGACCTCAATACTGGAGTTTCGCTTACCACGAATGGTCAGACCTCGGATATTCTTCAGCACTAACTGATGACCATCGTTGCAATACTCACTAATGATGACAGGCTGATCATTTCCATCACTCTTGGCAATGGTCACCCAGGCCCGACCCGGAATACCCGAGAACCAATCCTCGCGCTCCAAGATACGTGAGAGGTTCAGATGAACATCCTCACCCAGTTCGATGACACGGTCGTTGCCGAGGGCATTGATAAACTGTTCCTCGGTATTGACAGTGATGATACCATCAACGGCCTGTGCCATCTTCGGTGCAGCCTGACTATTCTCATAACGCACACGGTTGTCATCGTCCTCAGCTTCCTCACTCTTGATGAGTTGCACATTGGTCATTTCGATGATGTTGAGCTTGATGTTGTCGTTATTGGCTACAGGCTTGT
>JAEEGG010014582.1_pt1 | contig 16618 bp, 8 predicted proteins | sample 9134161 | NCBI WGS metagenome assembly JAEEGG01 (sample SAMN16246543, study PRJNA631951) | gut metagenome | biome: gut microbiome; feature: rumen; material: CR-attached | host: Bos | place: Iran: Karaj | collected 2018-10 | reverse complement strand
AATGTGGTCCACCATCCGTTTGAATAATCGGCCTTGCCTACCTCAGATATACCCTTGACTACATTTACCTTGCAGGTTGTCGAGGACTCGCTTGTGCTGCCCACATAGGTAATCTTTACATCGGGAGTTCCAACGGCAGCAGGTATGCTGTCAAATACAAGAGCTTCATTGGAGATTACGCCTGTTGAGTTATCGGCATAGGTAGCGGTAACCACTATTCCGCAAGTATCAAAACGCAGTTTGGTTCCCTCCAACTGGTCAAATATGTAATAGGTAGAGAGTGTAGGCATCTTGGTAACTTCGATGGATATCACGTTATTTACAACCGATACCTTATAATAACCGATGACAGTGGCACCGGCATTGCCTAACTTAGTCTTTGAATATGACAGGACAACAGTCTTCTCACCGATAGTATTAAGATCAGGAATTACAGAGAATGTGATGTCCGATGTATCTGCAACTGCCTGTGAACCGTCAGCAAATGTCACTGTAGCAACAGCCTTGCCCCAGAAATCGGTCTGACCTATCTCTATGGATTGGGGCTGACCGGCAACTGCGATTGAAACGGCATCAAAATCCTCCAGAGCCTGAACCTTTGATGTAACAGTATATGCATTCTTGATATCAAACCAGCTGCCATCGCAAACCAGAGCTGCATAGACATCATCGGTAGCTGAAACCGGCTGATGGTACTTTTCAACCAGGATATCTCCGTTTGCTGCATACATGGTTGCGGTCACGTAAACATTACCGGTCTTGGAGTGGTCAATCTCCATCTCCACACGGGCGCCGTCCATTACGGAGCGGAAGTACTCCCATATATCCTCAATTCCTGCTTTGGCTGCAAGATCGGCATAGTTATGCTCCATAGCCGAAAGTGCGAAATCTCCGTTACCCCATCCGTAAGCATCAGAACGGATAACGAACAGTTCCACCTTGTCATCCGAGGCATCGGCCAGACGTAGGTTCCAGTTATTCCAGTTATTGGCCTCTGATCCGTGATTGATGAAATCAATGTGCAGAAGGCGGTTTGAAGGAACAGCAAACCACTGTGATGTTGCCCCGTTCCATGGGGTTGAGCAGTCCTCTGCTCCAACTATGGAGTTGGCAATGGTTACATATACCGTATCACCGGTATCAATCTTGGCTTTCTCTTCAGCGATAGAATCAGCTATCTGCTGAATGTTATCGGGAGCATCGATATTATACCTCTCGATACCGCCCTCACAACTTGTCGTGGCTGCCCCTATATATAATAAGGTAAGCACCGGCAGAAGGATAAACTTGGATTTTCTCATACCTTTTAGCGTTTGTTAGTTTATTTTGGTTGGTACAAAAGTATTTTACTTAAACGCGTAAAAGGTGTATAAAAAAACACAAAAGGTGGATTTTTGGACCAACCGGAAAAAGCGCCTCAGACAGCACTTGGAGCCACACCAAACTCCTTTGAGAAACAGCGGGTAAAATATTTGGGATCATTGAACCCGCAGTCATATGCTATCTCGGAAATATTCATCATACCTGTCTGGCGGTTATTTACAATCATCTCACGGGCCACCGTAAGGCGGTAGGTGCGTATAAGTTCAGTAACCGAATGCCCCATTGACTCCTGCAGTTTCTTGTTGAGCGAGGTCTTGCTCATACCCATACGGTCACAGAACATGGAGACATCCAGGTCCGGATTGGAATAACTGCTTTTTAGCACTTCCATCACCTTAGCCTTGAAATCATCGTCCCTGCTATTCTCGGGCAGAGCGGGATTGAGGGCTATAATAAGCCTGTTGCCGGCCAGCTCCTCAACCTCATGCTTAAGGACAGCATTCTGACGGTCAAGTTCCTCGGCTTTCTGCTCTATAAGTATGCGCTGGTTATTAATCTCCCGCGTACGTTCATCGACAGTACGCTGCAACAGATCCTTCTGTTTTACCAGGAAACGGGTCCTGCGTTTGTGCCAGACCAGGATTATGCCCAAAACCAGGAACAGCAGCAACAGTTTGGCCAGTATCGTATGCCTGAAATACGGCTTTACGTGAATGGGAAGCGTTATCATATCGGCCGCCGAACCGGGAGCTCCCATTGCCTTGACCTGAAGCAGATAGTCACCTGCAGGAAGCGAAGGATAAGTGATCGTATTGTCCGAATCGTCCACCTTGTACCACCTGGAGTCAAGCCCCTCTATCCTATACATATAACTGAACCTGGAATTGGTGGCGTAATTAAGCGTTGAAAACGAGAAAACCAGAGACCTGTCTCTCTCATGAAGTGTCATTGAAGAAGTATACGGACTGTAATTTACATTACCGTTTACGGACGTTTTGGTAATATGGAGGTTCAGCGGAGGATACTGATAACTGTTCCGGGAGGGCTCAATCACAGAGAGTCCGTCCACCGTACCAAAGCAGAGCGACCCGTCGGCACATACACATGAAGCGTTAAGGTAGAACTGCGATGACAGCAGCCCCTGCTCTACCGAATAGTTCAGGAACTGCATGGAGCCCGGAGAGAGCATGGAAAGTCCGTTTCCGGTAGAAATCCATATATTACCCCATTCATCCTCTTCAATACATCTCACCACATTGCTTATAAGTCCGTCCCTCATGCTGATATTCCTGAAACTCAAGTCACCCGACAGACTCTCCTCGGTCTTATAAATACCGTTTCCGTTACTACCCAGCCATATTGCACCATCCTTGGCCTGGATTATAGAAACAATTTTATCCGGAACGCCCGAACCGGGTTCATCCAGCTTGTCGGTAAGATTCACATAGTCAAAATCCAAACGGTCACCATTCCTGCGGGCGCTCTTGAGATCAATTACATGCACGCCATTCTGGCTGCCTATCCACAACTGGCCTTCACTGTCTATACACGAGCCAATACATCCCGTAGTCTGGTCCTGAAATGCTGAATACACATTGTAGGACGACAGATCGCAATAATAGATTCCGGTATTGCAGCCAATCCACATCAGGTTGTTCAAGGTATCAAGTTCAAGTGCTCCCACATGATCTATACGATCCGACTGTGCGCCTCTCCAGACAGGTTTCAACACCCTGCTGTACGGACTGACGCCACTCAACACATCTACGCCGCCACCCCATGTGCCTACCCAAAGGTTTCCCTTATCGTCACTTTTAATGGCACTTACTGAATTATGGCTTATACCACCGTCCTTTGCGGTGATATGACAAAATCCTTCTTGGGGATCCATCGTATAACTCAGACCACTCTCAACACTACCCACCCACAACATTCCGTCACCGGTCTGATAAACCGCATTGACCGGATTCGAGGCAATCGATGCAGCATCCGACGATTGATGTCTGTAATTGTTCACCGCCAGTCTTTTGGTCTTAAGCTGAATAAGGCCGGCACTCTCGGTCCCGAACCAGACATCATCACCTCTTACGCTCACACAGTTAAGGAAGTTACTGCTCAAACTGCAGCCATCCACGTCTGAATCACTTGAGAGGCGTTCAAAACTGTCATCTATAGGCCTGTAGAAATTGGCACCCTTAAGCGATATTGCCACCAAAGTATTGTCGGACGTAAGCGCCAAACCGCTTATGTAGTTTTGGGAAAGTGATTTGTCATTACCGGGATCTGTGGTATACAACTTCCACAACCCGGTAGGCAGATTATACCTGAAAAGTCCGTCGATAGTAGATATCCATACATCCTGATCCTTTATTATATAATCGGTAACCAGTGACTCGGGGTTATAGACGAAACCCGGTAACGCAGGGGTGCAAACCAGTCCGTCATCGGCACAGCGTACGCGGTATATTATTCCGCCCATACCTATCCATACTGTTCCGTTTTTCTCCACGTCCTTGAACACCATTGCAGGCTGTTCCATGCGGGGATCGGCAAGGCTGTCAACCTTTAAAGCGCTTCCGTTATCATCAAACTCTATACGCATAAGCGTCTGACCGGTCTTGGCCCATATACATCCTTTTGAATCAAGAGTCATATATGAGCAGGAACCACCTTCAAAGAGGCCAAACGCCGTGCCCTGGGTTCCGGGCACGGAGACCATGCATGAGTTCATAAGGTCAAACACCTCAATACCCCACTCCGTACCTATCCACAATCTGTGGAAACCATCCTCAACTACATTCCTTACAAAATTACTCTTGAGTTCATATTCCATTCCGGTGGCCATTACTATGAATTCATAGCCGTCATACCGGCACAATCCTCCACCCGATGTGGCAACCCACATGAATCCGGCATCATCAAACATTATGTCATCCACAAAATTTGACGGCAGTCCCTGGGTTATTCCTATATATCTGGAAAGATGCGAGCCTGCAAACGAGCCTTGTGCGGCGCAATTCAGAGAGCAGACTGACAATACTGACAGCAAAAACGAACGGATTATTTTTCCACCTATAGTTTTCATTTTTCCACCTTTTGGATTACGAATATATATAATTTTGCATACAGAACAAACCGTAAAACCTATTTATTATTCAGATATGAAACCAATTAGCCTAATTACGACAGCCATTGCCCTTATTACGGCAATGCCTTTGAGTGCACAGAGCAACACCTTTGATATAAATCTCAAGAAGACGGGTGCTCCCATCCAGAACACCATGTACGGTATCTTCTTTGAGGACATAAACTATGCTGCCGACGGCGGCCTTTACGCAGAGTTGGTAAAGAACCGCTCTTTTGAATTCCCCAACTCGCTCCAGGGATGGAAAACATTCGGAAACGTACAGGTTCTGGATGACGGACCGTTTGAGCGCAACCCGCACTATGTACGCCTCACAGATCCCGGTCATGCCCACAAGCATACCGGTCTTGATAATGAAGGTTTCTTTGGTATTGGTATTGTAAGAGGTGAACAGTACAACTTCTCGGTATGGGCCAGGTCTGAGAGCCCGGTCGTACTGAGAGTTGAACTGGTCAACACTGCCTCTATGGGTGAAAACCATTTTGTATGCCAGCAGAGACTTACGGTAAACGGAAAGGAATGGAAACAATACAAGATTACTCTCCGTCCTACCGAGACACTTGAAAAAGCCACACTCCGCATATTCATGGAGACCCGTGGCGGAGCCAGCGTAGACCTTGAGCATATTTCACTTTTCCCCGCCGATACCTGGAAAGGACGTGAAGGAGGACTGCGCAAGGATCTGGCACAGGCACTTGCCGACCTTCACCCCGGCATATTCCGTTTCCCCGGCGGTTGCATTGTTGAGGGTACAGACCTTGAGACCCGTTACAACTGGAAGAATACCGTCGGTCCGGTAGAGAACCGCCCGCTCAACGAGAACCGTTGGGAGTACACGTTCCCTCACCGTTTCTATCCCGACTATTACCAGAGCTACGGATTGGGATTCTTTGAGTTTTTCCAGTTGAGCGAGGACATAGGCGCTGAGCCTCTGCCCATTCTGTCCTGCGGCCTGGCATGCCAGTTCCAGAACGACGATATCAACGCCCACGTTCCGGTTGACCAGCTTGACCCCTACATCCAGGATGCGCTTGACCTTATAGAATTTGCCAACGGTCCCGCCGATTCCAAGTGGGGAAAGGTTCGCGCCGATATGGGACACCCCGAGCCTTTTAACCTAAAATATATAGGTATAGGCAACGAGCAGTGGGACGCCCTCTATCCCGAGCGTCTGGAGCCGTTCATTAAGGCAATACGCAAGGCTTATCCCAACATAAAGATTGTAGGTTCATCGGGCCCCAACTCCGAGGGTGACCAGTTTGATTACCTGTGGCCCGAGATGAAACGTCTGGGTGCCGACCTGGTTGACGAGCATTTCTACCGTCCTTACGAGTGGTTCCTGAGCCAGGGCACACGCTATGACAACTATGACCGCAAGGGTCCCAAGGTATTCGCAGGAGAGTACGCCTGCCATGCTACAGGAAAGAAGTGGAACCACTACTATGCATCACTGCTTGAGGCGGCTTTCATGACAGACCTGGAGCGCAATGCCGATATAGTTCATATGGCTACATATGCACCTCTGTTTGCCCACGTAGAGGGCTGGCAGTGGCGTCCGGACCTTATCTGGTATGACAACCTGCACTCATTCCGTACAGTAAGCTGGTATGTACAGCAACTCTACAGCCAGTACAAAGGCCAGAATGTGGTAGGACTTACCATGAACGGCAAGCCCGTAGCCGGACAGGACGGTCAGAACGGTCTGTTTGCCAGCGCTGTACGTGAGGGTAATCAGATTTATATCAAGGTTGCAAACACTTCCGATAAGGAGCAGCAGCTGACATTCAATTTCAACGGACTCAAGAAAAAGGCCGTAATGGTGGCTTCAAAGCGTGTTGACCTGTCAAGCGACAAACTCTATGAGGACAACTCAATTGAGGCTCCGGTAAACATCGTTCCCGTTGAGAACTGTTTTGACGGAAAGGGGCAGAGCATTCAGGCTGCCATCAATCCGCTCAGTTTCAGTGTATTTGTTTTGACAATAGAATAATTCAGGTTAGCTGTTTCATTCCAACAATCATGAAAAAGACTTCTTTATTGCTTACCGTTCTGGCTGCCATATTCTGTATGGCAGCCTACGGTCAGGCACCCGGAAGACCGGCTTTCACTCCCGATTATACTCCAGTCCATGATCCCGTCGTTGCATTCTGCGACGGCCGCTATTATATGTTCTCAACCGGTATGGGTATCAGCGTAATGTCAAGTGACGACATGAAAAACTGGCGTCCCGAAAGACAGGTTCTAAACCCCATACCCGAATGGGCGGTCAAAGCCGTACCCGGTTACAACGGACATACCTGGGCTCCCGATATAATCTGTCACAACGGCCTGTGGTATCTCTACTACTCATGCTCCACCTTTGCCAGCAACGGTTCATGCATTGGTGTGGCCACCAACAAGACTCTCAACCCGGAGTCACCCGATTTCAAATGGACCGATCACGGCATGATAATCCAGTCCGTACCCAACCGTGACAAATGGAACGCCATAGACCCCAATATAATCATTGATGAAGAAGGAACTCCATGGATGGCTTTCGGATCATTCTGGGACGGATTAAAGATTACAAGGCTTGATGAGAGCATGCTTAAACTGTCCGATCCCCAGGAGTGGCATCCGCTCTGGCACAGGCCGGAGTTGATGTCCGGCAAAATGGACCTTAAGTCAGAACCGGGAGACGGCGCCGTGGAGGCTCCGTTCATATTCCGTCATGACGGCTGGTACTATCTGTTTGCTTCACTTGACCTCTGTTGCCGAGGCGAGAATAGTAACTACAAGGTTGCGGTAGGACGCAGCAAGACTGTGACCGGTCCTTATCTGGACATGGACGGCAAGCCCGTAACAGACGGAGGCGGCACTATAATAGCCCAGAGCAATGACCGCTACGTCGGTGTAGGACACTGCGCTGTGGTAACCTTTGACGGCAAGGATTACATATTCATGCACGGATATGACAAGACACGCCGTTACAACAGCATGCTCATAATACGTACGATAGTATGGGATAAAGATGGCTGGCCGATAATAAATCTGTAACTTTGCATCGTGGCAATAGAAGATGCAATATTCAGACGGTCAGAACTGCTTCTGGGAACCCAAGCTATGGAAGGGATCGCCAGCAAGCGGGTCATCATATTCGGAGTTGGAGGCGTAGGCTCATGGTGTGCCGAGAGCCTGATACGCTCCGGCATCCGTCATCTGACCATAGTTGACTCCGACCGCGTATGCATAACCAACATCAACCGCCAGCTCATGGCCACCACCAGGACAGTCGGACAGGTAAAGGTGGATGTACTCAAGGAGCGTCTGCTCAGCATCAACCCCAAGGCTGAGATTACCGCCCTGCAACAAATATTCACAAAGGATACAGCTGACTCTTTTGACATAGGCAGCTACGATTATATAATTGACGCAATAGATTCCCTCAAAGACAAGGCGTTGCTTATAATGATGGCCACCCGCACTAAGGCCAGGTTCTATTCATCAATGGGAGCCGCCCTCAAGCTGGACCCCACCCGCATCCGCGTGGCGGAGTTCTGGCAGGTAAAAGGCGATCCGTTGGCTCGCGCCCTGCGTAAGAGATTCAAGCAGAACGACCAATACCCGCGCCGAAAGTTCAAATGCGTCTACTCTGATGAACTGTTGCAAAACAAAGGTCACAACACCACCTGCGGAACAGAGCAGTGTATGTGTCCCAAAGCCAAATTGGGGCCGGGCAACCCGGATTTGCTCAATCATGAGTGGTGTTCTTCCAAGGCACAGATAAACGGAACTCTGGCCCATATCACCGCCATATTCGGCTTTACACTTGCAGGCCTTGTAATACAAGACGCCGTTTCCGAATCCTAAAACGGCAGCATGTAATAGACGCAATCCGTATCGCGGTAAAACTCCCGGGCACCCCACCTTTTCCAATATGCATGGGTTTTAAGACGGTGCAGAACGGGAATGAAGAGAAAGTCATAACCCGCTTTCAACTGTGGCATAATCTCCATAAGCATATCGTAATTGAGTTGCGTGCCGCGGTAATCCTCACGTACAATGAATGAGAAGACCGCCGTGTAGCGCTGACGGTTCAGTCTGTCCAACAGTTCAGGAGCATCCTGTTTGATTTGGGCCGTCTCCTCCTCAATACGGTAGTCACTCATATTCAGAAGTCCTATCACATTTCCTTTATCATCAATCGCCTTTACACTCAGAGGCCAGTTGAACTTGAGCGTCCGCACCCACTCCTCCACCTCACGGCGGTCAAATCCGTACTGGCGCACCATCCAGTCTATGGTAAGCGGGGCATCGGCCTCTGTCATTCTGCACAGGGTGTAAGACATACCGGTCAAGCGTTGAATGTCACTATATTATAAGTAAGGAGTATCTCAGGATGGTATGACAGTTTGGCCTTGCGAAGACCCGGCAAACCCATATCCTCCTCCCGGTTCACATATATGAATTGCTCCGGCAGATGTGAGCAAAACTGTTGGTTTATGATACTGAACGCCCCCTCCACATTGCGGTCGGCCTTCTCGACACAGACATCGAAAGTATCCAGTGTCACGGAGCTTCCGTAGGTGAACGCCACCATACGGCCATCCACATAGATGCTGCCGCCTATCATGCCCAACTCATCCCAGTGGCCGAATATGGTCTCCATAACCTGATGCTCGGCCTCAATGGTATCGCCGTACACAGGATTGTCATGTTCCTTCTCATCGTTCCATACAGAGAGCACCCCACGGCAGTCATCAAAAAGTCCCGGTGTAAGGGGCCGATACTCATAACCGGGATAAAGCGTAAGGAAACGGTTCACGTGATTGCGCTTTCCCTTGAGTTTGCCGCCCTGAAGCGTTGCCAGATCCGCACGACGGTAGATATAATCATATTGGTCACGCTGTGACTCCACACCTATGTTTATACCCTTACAGCAGGCGTTCTGCTGCAACTGCAGTGCCGCCTCATCCTCCAGCCCCAGCAGTATCAGACTGCCGCCGCTGTCAATGCACAACGCCTGAAGCAGATCACATGACGGTACTCCCTGCATGCAGAGCATATATGCCCGCTGCCCCTCCATACTGAACCTCAGCACCACCGCATCGGCCAGCACGCAGACCTCGGTCCCGAACCAGGTCTGCCACCCCACCAGATTGGCAAAGTTAAAGTTGCAGTTACGCCGCCCGGCGCTCAGGCTCACCGTCTGCACCCTCTCGCGGTCTGCTACAGAAAGTGTATGGAATTCAAGTTTCATGCAGGTATATGACAGTTTTTTTTACAATTTGAGAGCAAATGTAGTGCATTTGCAACGGGATTGCAACGCCTCATAGCATCAATATTCATATCGGAAGCTCTACATTTGCACAAAACATTGATCAGACATGCACAAATTTTTTCTCAATCTGACTATTGCGCTGCTGCTTCCGGCTGCTATCCTTTCCTCCAACACAAATCATTATGATAAGGAGTGGTTTCTGGTGGACTCTCTGATAGAGAAACAGGAGCAGATTAAAGCCATTGACGCCGTTCATGCAATACTTGACAAGGCCAAGGCCGATGACAACGATTACGAGATACTGCGATGCGCCCTGATGTTAAACCGTCTGGATGCACCCAATCCCAAGAACGCCGGATACAGTGCTGACTCATATATGCTTTTTGACTCACTGGAGTCCGTTATGGATGATGAGGGCCTCAAGGCCATCTGTCATTATCTGGAGGCAGTTTGCCTGAAAGAATACTTAGGCAACAGCAACTACAGGATTCCCTCTGGCAACCCTCTCGGCATAGAGCAGGAGCAGTTGAAAGACAGGTTCCATTACCATTTCAATCAGGCTTTCAGTCTGGCCGGGCGCAAGCGCACGAAGGATTACATCCATTTTATACCCGATTGCAGCGACGATTTCCTTAAGCTACGACCCAAACTGAATGACGTCCTGATGGAGAATTCATGTTTTACCATTGGCCGTGCCGCCTGGAGCAATGAAAACCCATTTATTACTGAACTGCTTAAATCCGATGAGCGGCTCTTAGGTGATGCATCGCAGTTCCTGAAAGCCGTAAGCAGCGCAGACCTTGACAACATACATCTGTGGCAGATACATACCCTTAAACTACTGACTGAGAACAATCTTAGGGCAAATGCCGATATCCGCGCAACCATTGACTATAAGCGCCTCAGGACAATCGTAGAGTCAGTTTCCCCATCAGACTGGGTATCGGTTTCGGAAAAGATTGAAAGACTGGCAGACTCTTACCGCCGCAAAAGCAGATACTCGGCCTGCATCTACACGCTTGCCGCCAAGGTCCTTATCGAGCACGTAACTGACCAGAAAACTATTGACAAGGAGCTTAGGAGCAGGCTCTCAGTACACGCTCATGAGTTGCTTCTGGACGCCATCGGGATATGGCCGGACAGCGAGAACGCCCATGTGTGCCGTGAGTTGCTGAACCGTATTGAGAAACGCAAGCTGAGCATATCATTTGACAGGATTGAGCGTGCCGGTGTGCCAAACCTGGCCATGCTTACATACTCCAACATAGATACAGTCTGGTTCAAGGCCATCAGATATGACAAGAGTTCTTACAGTAATCTGAGAACCAATCTTTACCGCAACGATTTCATTACCATGATTCTGGACGGGAGTATTCCGGATACACATGAGGCCGCAAGCTGGAGTGTAGCAACAGCCCAAGTTAACCGCAACGACTGGATTGAGCACTCAATGTGGGTATCACTGCCTGCCCTTGAGAAAGGAGAATACATCATATTGGCATCTCCAGACCGGAATGTCAGGGATGAAAGCTGTTATGCCTGCCGATACCTTACAAGCAGCAGGATATTGTTTATGCCCACATATCTTACCGATTCCGACAATAATGCCGAACTCACCGGATTCTTGAGCGATGCATCAACAGGTGTGGCATTATCGGATTGCAGTTATACCCTTTACGGATATGATGACATTGAAGATTCCGATTTCAATATCCAAGGCCAGACCGGAGCGGACGGTTTCATCAGAGTGGCCTATCCGACAAGTGCGGATAATGATTTAACGCTCATAGTGAATCATAATACCGGCACCGACACTCTGGAAATTGAAACCCGCAGCACATATTCATACACCTATTCCAGACTCCCATTCACGTTCTCAAAGGGACCTGTCCACATCAAAATCAACACAGACAGGGCAGTCTATCGTCCCGGCGACACCATACGCTACTGCGGCATCATATCAGAAACCACGCCCCATATGGACGGTCACGTGATGGAAGGTCTGCCGATAGTGGTATTCATCTCTGCCAATCGTCAGGATATTCCAATACAGGAAACCGTATCGGATGCTCACGGATGTTTTGAGGGCGAATGGCCTGTACCTGACGATTACAGGCCGGGATGGATGGAGCTTTGTGCGTTTGCCTATCCTAAAGGTGAAGACCTGGAATCAATGTTTGAAGAAATGGATGAGGAAAGCCTGCATCTGCCTGGCAACTCAAAGGAGATTAAGATTGAATCATACTCCAGACAACTTCTTGAAGTGAAATTTGACACAATCATGACACCGCCTGTACCGGGATCTGTAGCAAAGTGTACTGGCCGCGTACTTACAATCCTGGGTAATCCGGTAGGCGGAGCCCGGATACAATGGAGCACAAGCGTAAGTGTCAGGGACGATGTATCATTTGCGCCGGTATTTCATGACAAGATACTTGAAACCGGCCAGACCCAAACCCGCCCGGACGGTACATTCACAATCCGATACAAAGCCGATGCAGACTCTGATGACCTGATAGAACTTAATGCTACAGTAACTGACGGCAATGGTGAGACTCATGCATTTTTCAATGACATATACATGTCTAATGCTTCAAGCCTGAATGTTACAGTCCAAAAGAGCATCATCGGAACTGATGATCCATTACTTACAATAAAAACATACAGCAATTATCCCGGAACAGGCCAGTACAAGGTCCGGATAGAAGCATTACAGCAGCATCAGAGTAAAGGCATTGACATATATACCGCATTCCAAGTCAGGGAATCCGACCGCAAGGAGATGTCTGAGACCGCACTCACTCAAGGTGTGCTGACAACACTGTTTCCAGGATACGAGTTCGGATTACCCGCCACGCCGCAGGTATCACATACGCTTATGGACAGTACAATTGTATTCCGCGCCTATGAAACCGACTCAATACGTGTTCCCGGCATTAGTACCGGGCTTTACAGGATCACGGTGACATCAGATTCCGCCGAGATCAATTACAAAGGCAATACATACAGCCAGGAGATATTCATACCGGTTGGCAATTCTCCGGATACGCTTACGGTCAATGACCTTTTGTATGTGCAGAGTCCCCTGAAAATACTACGTGAGGGCGATACTGCAACGGTGAATATAGGAAGCCCCTGCCCCGGAGCCATAATACGTTATGACGTAATCAACCGCAACGGAAGCCTCACCCACGGCACCATGATTGCTGACGGCATGACTCAAACTATATCATTCCCGGTAAATGAGGATCTTTGCGGCAACATCCTGATTGTAGCAACGGCATTCAAGGACGGTATGACAGCCAAATCATACTGCCCTGTATACATACCCTATTACTCCAAGCATCTGAAATATGAACTGACCTCATTCCGCAGCAATCTTACAAGCGGTAATGAGGAGAGCTGGACATTCAGGTTCACGGACAGCCAAGGCAAGCCGGTAAGGGCATCGGTTATGGCCTCTATGTATGACTCCTCACTGGATAGGATAGAGCGCAACCGATGGGAATTTTTCCCCTGGCGATACATGGAATTCATCACGGCCGATCCCGTCCGAATAAACCAGATTCACAGAGAACTGTCATTGGCAAAGACGATATTGCCGTTCAATGGTTTCAGAAGCATTGGTCTGGGTATTGCAGACCCGCTGTCAACACCTCTCAGAAAAGGATTACCCATACCTTTAAGAGAAGCAAGCTCTTCGGTAATGGCTTCAGAGAGTATCCCGTCTCTAGTTGACAATAACGGCATGATAAACAATTCCGATACTCAGGTTACGTTTATGGAACCCACTGATATAAGAAAGGACCTCAGACACACGGGTCTTTACAAGACCGGCCTCCAGACTGACCGGGACGGTTATGTCACCATCCGGTTCAAGGCTCCAGAGCTCCTTACCCGCTGGAACCTGCAGGTATTTGCATACACCGACAGTCTGCTCACAACCGGATTCGGCGGTTATGTAACTACCTCAAGGCCATTGATGGTTGAGCCTGCTGTCCCCAGATATTTCCGTCAGGGTGATGTAATAGACTTTGTCCAGAAAGTAACCAACACCCGGGAGTCAGACACTGAAGTTATCGTAAAGGTATCTTTTACCGATGCCGACAGCAGGAATACTCTGGATCTTACCGACGGCGATTCTGTCAGGATTGTCTCTGTAAAGGCAGGCGGCAGCGTGAACGTTCCTTTCAGACTTACTATACCGGAGGGCGTCAAAACTATAACATACACCGTGACAGCAGCCTCAGACAGTTTCTCGGACGGACAGCAGGAGACCGTTCAGGTCCTTTCCAACCGTGTAAGCGTGACCAGGAGCATGTCTCTATTCAACAACGGGAATGAGACCCGCCAGTTCCGTTCAGATGCTCCGGATTTATCGGCCACAGGCAGAATCTGGGACCAGGAACTTACGCTTCAGTACCACTCTCATCCCATCTTCTATGCCATCGATGTTCTGCCGTCACTCACTGAGACCAAGAATCCGGACAACATAAGCCTGCTCTACAACATTGCAGCCCAATGCATGTCCGGCATGATAGCCCAGAATTACCCGTCAGTAAGAAGCAGGCTTGACCCTCTCTATTCTGATTCAGTTAGAATTGAACTAATGCTTGACTCTTACATGGACATGATCAGGAGCCGCCTCAACCCGGACGGAGGAATGCCATGGATGCCGGGTGGAGGATCCAGCGCATATGTAACTTCAGTTATGCTGTACATATATGACTTCCTTGACCTGACATATAGTTATACATACAATATGGCATTGAGATTCCTTGCATCGTGTGTATATGAAAAAACCTATCATCTGTCACATCAGGACATTATGTTCCTTTACCTCTACTCAAAGAGGAATAAGAACTGGGTTGTAGAGAAGGAAATTGAAAACAAATACAACACTCTGCTGGAGCTTGCCGCCAAGTACAATCACAAGAATGAGGACCTCTATTACCGCGGGTTGCTTATACAAATGTTCATGAGTTGCGGCTATACCGATATGGCTCACCGCATTGCCGATGACCTGATTGCCGAATCCGGTTACAGTGATGAGTTGGGCCGATACTGGGACGATAATCGCGGAGGTTATCTGTGGCACGAGGCACCCGTTGAGACACAGGCCGTCATCATACGTGCCCTTAAAGCCGCCGGATATGACCGTGAGGCCGATGAATCCGCCCGCTGGCTGCTCAAGCAGAAGGAGACCACCAGTTGGGAGTCAACCCCAGCCACAGCAATGGCTGTAATGGCGCTGTTGGAGACCTCAAGCGGCAGCCTGCCTCAAGCCGGATCAGGTGTAACCGTAACCATAGGTAACGAGCGCATTGAATCAACTGCCCACGGTAATGATGACGGTTATATGAGCCGCACATGGAGTGGTCCCGTGAGCCCCGATAAGGCTGTCATAACGGTAACCAATCACTCCCACGGCATGAGCTGGGGAGCCTTATACCATACGTTCACACAGGATCTGGCCGATGTGGAGCAAAGCGGTAACGGAATGAATCTGGAGCGCACCCTATACCGTATTGTAAAGGATACCCAAGGCGAGCATCTGGAGGAGATAACTCCCGGCACCACGCTCAGCAAGGGAGACCGCATCAAGGTTAAGCTGAATCTCAGTACAGACCGCACCTACGAGTACGTACGGTTAAGAAGCCAGCGTGCAGCATCACTGGAACCTGTGAGCACAAAAGCCGGATATACGTATAACACGACAAGAGACCTGCTCTACTATTGGGCCCCGGCCAACACGTCCGATGACCTCTACATAGAACATCTAGAAAAGGGAACATACAGTATTGAATATGACCTCTACGTCCAGAAAAGCGGCACATTCAGCATGGGTCTGGCAACAATAGAATGCCTCTACGCCCCGGCATACCGTGCCATTGCCCCCAACACAGTCCTCAATTGTCAGTAACAATTAAATCAGGGAGTAGAACAGTCCGCCAAACAGGCCTGCCATGAGGATTACCTTGATGGGGCCTATTTTCCAGAAGTATGTTGCAATGAATGCCATGATAAAGAGTCCGATGCTTACGTAGAGCTGGAGATTTTCTTTATCAAATACTCCCAAGTTCTCCTCATTGAGCAGAAGTAACACGGCAGCGGCAAGCATTCCCACCACTACCGGGCGGAGCCACTTTAGTACTGTCTGAACTGACTTGTGGTCCTTGTAGTGCATAAAGAAGGCGCTTATCAGGAGCATCAGGATGAATGACGGCAGCATGACTGAGAACGATGCCAGCAGTGATCCGCACACGGCCTCAGTTCGCGTCATTCCGGCATTCTCAATAGCCTTGAATCCCACGTATGTGGCCGAGTTTATGCCTATCGGACCCGGAGTCATCTGACTTACGGCAACTATATCGGTAAATTCGGAGTTGGATATCCACTGCTGTTTCTCAACCACCTCATTCTGTATCAGCGAGAGCATTCCGTAACCTCCGCCAAACCCGAACAGACCTATCTTGAAGAAGGTCCAGAAAAGTTTGAGATATATCGCCACCGCACTCATGCCTTCCTCAGTTTAAAGATATAATACAGGATTGCGCCGATGATTGTGGCGAATATGATCCATACCGGCGATACTCCTATCCACCAGATTAGCAGCGCAGTAACAACCGGCACCCACCAGGTCCACTTGTTCAAGCCCGCTTTGGATGCAAGTCTTATTGTGGGGGTAAGAATCAGCGCAATAACCGCCGGACGGATGCCTTTAAAGACATTCTCCACAATCCGGTTGTCGCGGTAATTACCCAGGAACAGGGCTATGGCCAGGATGATGATTATGGAGGGCAGAACGGTGCCCAAGGCGCAGAATATGCTGCCAACGGACTTACGCATCCTGTAGCCGATGAATATGGATATGTTTACAGCAAAGACTC